>Ga0102851_10002299_pt1 | contig 11443 bp, 9 predicted proteins | sample Mud3Dept3metaG_FD_79558 | JGI IMG/M metagenome (GOLD analysis project Ga0102851, IMG submission 79558) | Freshwater wetland microbial communities from Ohio, USA, analyzing the effect of biotic and abiotic controls - Mud 3 Core 4 Depth 3... | ecosystem: Environmental > Aquatic > Freshwater >...
CTCAAAGGGGTCCAGGCGGCGTTCATCTACGGTTCCTATGCGAAGGGCTCGGAGAAAGAGGACAGCAACATCAACCTCATGGTGATCGGCCAGGTGAACATCACGGAACTGAACGACACGGTGATGGGCCTGGAGGAGAAACTGAATCGCGACATCGACTATCTTGCCTTCGACGAGCAGGAGTATCGGAAACGGAAGGAAGCGAAGGACCCGTTCATTCGGGAGATCTTGAAAGGAAAAAAGATATTCCTGCTGGGTAAGGACGATGACGTATGAAGCGCTCCAAGAGATGGGTCTGGAAGAGCGGCCGGCCGAGGCCCAGGAAGTGATCGGGCTCATGATGCGCGCGGAACGCGATCTTTCGACGGCACGGCTGCTGCAGGACAAGGACGAGGAGTGGTCCTTTGCCGCCGCCTATCAGGCAATGGCCAGGTCCGGCAGGGCGCTCGTCCTGTCCGAGGGCTACCGGCCCAAGGGTTCGCGAAGCAGGGATACCCACAAGTCCGTGGTCACCGCGTCGGGGGTCATCCTCGGCGTCAAGCAGAAGAGCCTCATCAACAAGTTCGATCGGATGCGGAGGAAGTACCAGAACTTCACCGTGGAGAGCGGAACCGTGGTCTCCCGGTACGAAGCGGGGCAGGCCATCAGGGATGCGGAGGAGTTCTTCGGCCTGGTGGGGGCCCGGCTCAGGGAAAAGTACTCGCAGCTGTCACTGCTGAACGATGCTCCTCAGCTTGTTTCAAGATAAGACCGCCTGATTGATCGCGGTAACCGAAAGGGGGTGGAAACTCAATGCCGGCAAAGAAGAAGGCTGCCAAGAAGAAGGCAAAGAAGAAAGCGAAGAAGAAGTAGTTTTTCTCCTCTACCCCACCATACATGGGGAGCGCCGGGGGATTCGGTCCCCCGGCGACATTCACCAGGCAACCCGTTGCCGGCCAGCCGGAACGGACACCGATAGCTGCCGAACCATCCTCGAACAGAAAGGAAGGTGATCACCACATGCCAGCCAAGAAGAAAGCCCCGGCCAAGAAGGCCAAGAAGACCGCGAAGAAGAAATAGCCGCATTGAATCGAGAGGTTGACATCCAGAAGCAGTATCAACACTAACCACGAGGATTCTCTTCGTGGTTTTGTTTTTCACGGCGGACGGCGTCGCTGATCCCGCCGCTGCGTGACGTAGCGGGTCCTGTACCCCGATGGCCGGACCGCGGGAGGGCTCCCTGATCTACTTGCATTCCTGAAGGAACCCCGTCATAATCTATCCATGGCCAGACGGAACTATCTCAAGACGCGAGCGACCTCCCGGACAGCCTGGACCAAGCGGCTGCTCGTGGCATTGGTCATCGCCGCCGGTCTCCTGTTCCTCTGGTCCCTGATCGTCGGCGAAATGGGCGTGGTGAAATATTACCGAATGAGCGCCCATGCGCGCTCCCTCAGGAGCGAGATCGACCACCTGAAAAAGGACAACGCGAGGCTCTCCCAGGAAGTGTCCGCGCTCCGGTCCGATCCGGCCTACATCGAACGGGTGGCCCGGGACAAGATCGGGCTTGCCCGTCCCGGCGAGGTGGTCTACTTTTATGGCGACGCACCGTACTAGCCGTCCGTCATCGCCGGGCCCGCCGGTCCTGCCCAAATTTCGTTTGACATTGCCCTGCCGCTCTTTTATGATGATTCGGGTCTGACGTCACGCCGATGCCCGCCATGTCCGATCATCCCCTTTCCATAGCGTTCGTCTGGCACATGCACCAGCCGTATTACCGGGACGACCTCACGGGCACCTCCATCCTTCCCTGGGTCCGGATGCACGGGATCAAGGACTACTACGACATGCCCGCGCTCCTCACGGATTTTCCCGCAATCCACCAGACCTTCAACCTCGTCCCCTCCCTCCTGAAGCAGATCCAGGATTACGTCTCGAACGACGCCTCTGACAAGTTCCTCGATATGACCCTGAAGCCCGCCGAAGGGCTTACGCACGACGAGCAGGTCTTCCTCCTGAAGAACTCGTTCATGGCGAACTGGGACACCATGATCCGGCCCTATCCCTCTTACTGGATGCTGCTGCAGCGGCGGGGGAAGAGCGCTTCGCCCAAGGACCTGGAGAACGCGACGCGCTACTTTACCTCCCAGGACTACCGCAATCTCCAGGTGTGGTTCAATCTCGCCTGGTTCGATCCGATCTTCAAGCAGAACGACCCGCTGGTCAAGGGGCTGATCGAAAAAGGATCGGGCTTCTCCGAAGAGGAGAAGGTCCTCCTCATCAGGAAACAGCGCGAGGTCATGGCCCTCATCATCCCCGAGTACGCGAACCTGGCCGGGCAGGGCAGGATCGAACTGACCACGACGCCGTTCTATCATCCCATCCTGCCGCTTCTTATGGATACGGATCTCGCCCGGATCGCCACGCCTGATATCCACCTCCCCAGGAACCGTTTCATCCATCCCGAGGACGCGAGGACGCAGGTCGAGCGCGCCCTCGAGTACCACCAGAGCTGTTTCGGCTCACGTCCCGCGGGCATGTGGCCGGCGGAAGGCTCCGTTGCCGAGGAGATCATCCCGCTCCTGGCGGAAGCGGGCATCCAGTGGATCGGCACCGATGAGGGGGTCCTGGCGCGGTCCCAGGGCATCACCCTCGAACGCGATCTCGGCGGGAGCATGAAGAACCCCGACGTCCTATACCGGCCCTACCGCGCCGGGAAGGCCGATAAGACCGTCTCCATCGTGTTCCGCGACCACACCCTGTCTGACCTTATTGGCTTTGTGTATTCAAAGTGGGATTACCGGAACGCCGTCCATGACCTCTTAGACCGGTTCCACCGCATCCGGAAGGGGTCCGGAGGAAGTCCCCGACTGGTCTCGGTCATCCTGGACGGTGAGAACGCATGGGAGCACTACCAGAACGACGGAAGGGATTTCTTCCTCTACCTCTATGACCGGCTGAGCAGGGAAGAGGGGCTCCGGTGCGTGACCGTCAGTGAGTACCTGAAGCAGCATCCGGCCGAGGAACGCATCGAACACCTTCATGCCGGCTCGTGGATCTCCTCGAACTTCAGGATCTGGATCGGGCACGAGGAGGACAACCGCGCCTGGGACCTCCTGGGCATGACGCGCGCCGCCCTGGTCCAGTACGCGAACCGGAACGGCGAGCCGGAAAAGCTTGCGCGCGCCTGGGAGGAGATCTATATCGCCGAGGGCAGCGACTGGTGCTGGTGGTACGGCGACGACCACTTCTCCGAGAATGACGAGGAGTTCGATCTCCTGTTCCGCACGCACCTCATGAACGTCTACCGCATCATCGGCCTGGACGTGCCCGATGAACTCCGCATCCCGGTCCTTCGGGAGGACCGGCAGGCGCGGCCGACGGTGGACCTGACGGCGCTTATCTCGCCGACCATCGACGGGCAGGTGACGAACTATTTCGAGTGGCTCTCCGCAGGGTATTACGACGTGGCCCGGGGCGGCGGCGCCATGCACCGCGGCGACTCCATCATCAACCACATCTACTACGGCTTCGACCTCCGGAACCTGTACATTCGCCTCGATCCCAGCCAGAGCCTGCAGGACGAGGCGGCGGGACAGCTCAGTTTCTTTGTGAACTTCCTCCTCCCCAAGAACCTGGACGCAGAGCTCCGGGTGATGCCCGGGGAACGGCGGGTGACCGCCGTGCTCTTCCGGGGCGAGAACAGCGGGCGGAAGGAGGTCGCCGTCCTGAACAACGTTGCCGCCAACGAGGTCATCGAGATGGCGATCCCCTTCGAACTCCTGGGCGTCAGGCAGAACGACGAGATCCATTTTTTCGTGACCGTCGAGCGGGAGGGTTCGGAGATCGAGAAGTGGCCCTACCGCGGGTTCATCCAGGTGAAGGTCCCCACCGACGATTTCGAGGCCATGATGTGGCAGGTGTAACTGCTGCAGTGCCTGTTCAGGAGCCGGGAAAAGGCATCGGAAAAGAGAAATAAAGAACAAAGGTCTTGAAGTTTCCTGTAAATACGATATACTTCCTGTGAAACAAATTAAGAACGCAGGAGAAAGACATGAGAATCGATATCACGTTCGTTATAAGCTGTGCAGCCATCGCCATCATGCTGTACGGCCTCTTTCTTGTGACGTCCCTCAAACAACAAATACCCGGCGGGATCGTCGGTAAGAAATGGAACTTCCTCCTGACCCTTGTTGTCCTGTTCATGTTCGGTTATCTTACGACACCCTTCTTTGGAGCGATCCCCGAGGACGTGCTGCGCCTGATCGTCTCCGCCATCTTCTTCTTCGGTGCGATCTATGTCGTCATCACGATCAAGCTTATCTACCAGATCATCAAGGAACTTTCCGAGTAAGTGACACGAGAGCGCCATGGACCCGAAAAGAGTCTATCAGAAGACCGATAAGGGAGAAGAGGAACTGCGGACCCGGAAATACGGGATTCCGCAGCATTTGAGACAGGTCCTTATTTTTGTCGACGGCAGGTCGAACATCGCCAAGATCCTCGAGAAGGCGGCCGGGTTTCCGAACGTCGGGCAGTCCCTCGATGAGCTTACCCAGCAAGGATTCATCCGGCTCGACGAAACCGTCACCATTACCGGTATAAAGTCGGAGCTGATCGAGACGGCGAAGCAAACCCTTGGCGCTGACGCAGAGAAGATCATCGCCAAGATCAAGGATGCCCCCGAAACGAAAGAGGGTCTCCAGGCGACCATGAGCAGCTGCAAAAAACTTGTAAGACTGGTCATCGACGAAAAAAAGGCCGAAGAGCTGATCCAGAAGTGCTCTGAGATCATGTCGCGGCTGTGACGGACTTGTTGCTCATTGTTGGTCCTGTTGTCAACAGAAGCACAAGACACCTGTAAGCGTTGATTCTAAACGGCTTGTTCCCCTTTCCTGTCAGCGATCAATGCCTGCCCACTCTCTTTCCTCTTCCTATAATTCCTTCAAATAACCCCATATTTGCTTGACAAGACAAGGCAGTTTTGTATAATAGCACTCTGTTTTTCCCAGTTCATGTCGCTTTAGTCCTGACCGAGGCAATCGTTTGACATTTCAAGAGCTTATACTGACTCTCCAGGATTACTGGGCATCGAAGGGCTGCGTCATCCATCAGCCCTATGACCTCGAGGTTGGAGCCGGTACCTTCCATCCCGCCACGTTCCTCCGCGTGCTGGGGCCGGAGCCGTGGAACACCGCCTACGTCCAGCCGTCCCGCCGTCCGACCGACGGCCGGTACGGCGAGAACCCCAACCGCATGCAGCACTACTACCAGTTCCAGGTCATCCTGAAGCCCCATCCGCAGAACGTCCAGGAGCTGTACCTCGACAGTCTGGTCAAGCTCGGCATCAATCCGCTCAAGCACGACATACGGTTCGTCGAGGACGACTGGGAGTCGCCCACGCTCGGCGCCTGGGGCCTCGGCTGGGAGGTCTGGCTGAACGGGATGGAGGTGACGCAGTTCACTTACTTCCAGCAGGTCGGCGGCATCGACCTGAAGCCGGTCTCGGCGGAGCTCACCTACGGCATCGAGCGGCTGGCCATGTACCTCCAGGGCGTGAACAATGTCTTCGACCTCGCCTGGACCAAGGACGTGAAGTACGGCGACGTGCACCACGAGACCGAGGTGCAGTTCTCGAAGTACAACTTCGAGCTGTCAGACCGGGAGATGCTCTTCCGGCAGTTCGAATCCTACGAGAAGGAATGCGAAAAGCTCATCAAGGCGGGCGTGGTCTACCCGGCCTACGATTACTGCCTCAAGTGCTCGCACACCTTCAACCTCCTGGACGCGGCCGGTGCCATCAGCGTCACTGAGAGGACCGGTTACATTGGCCGGGTCCGGAAACTGGCACGGCTCTGCGCACACGCCTACCTGGCGGACCGTGAGGCGAAGGGGTTCCCGATGTTGAAGAAGCAGTAGACGGAGTAGGTAGTAGGTGGTAGGTAGTAGAAAGGGAAAGATCGGAGATTCGGATGAGCAGGACGTTGATTATTTTATCCGTGTGCATCCGTGTCAATCCGTGGCCAACAACTGGTTAAGTAGTTTGTGCTTTACCGTGTTCCTCCGTGATTACCAGTACTTGGTTTTGCCATCATCTGTGTCATCTGTGGTTAACAGGTCGTTGACGTTATCGAGGTCATTTTGGCGAAAGAGTTCCTATTAGAGATCGGCACCGAGGAGATCCCGTCGCGGTTCATCGGCCCCGCGCTCGAGAAGATGAAGGAGCTGTTCACTGCGCTCCTCGCGTCGGGCAGGGTCGCGTCGACCGGCGAGATCAAGGCCTACGGCACGCCGCGCCGCCTGGTCCTGTACGTTCCGGAACTGGACGAGCGCCAGGCTGACGTGTCCAAGGAGGTGCTCGGACCGCCGAAGAAGATCGCCTTTGACGGGACGGGCAAACCGACCAAGGCCGGGCTGGTCTTCGCCGAGAAGAACAACGTAAGTGTCGAGGCGCTGGGGACCAAAGCGACGGACAAGGGCGAATATGTCGTGGCCCGCATCGATGAGAAGGGCGGCGACACGGCGGCGTGGCTCGCCCAGGTCATGCCGGGATTCATCCTGTCCATCCCGTTCCCCAAGTCCATGCGGTGGATGGACAAGGACATCCGATTCGTCCGGCCCATCCACTGGGTGCTGGCCCTCTTTGGCGGCGCCGCGGTGGGGTTCGATCTGAACGGCATCAGGAGCGGCAACCTCTCCCGCGGACACCGGTTCATGAGCCCCGGCCAGTTCCTGGTCAAGGATTTCCGGTCCTATCTGGCCCAGACCGAGCCCAACTTCATCGTGATCGATCCCGAGGAACGCGGGAAGCGCATCGTGAAGCAGGTGGACGAACTGGCAAGGTCCCGGGGCGGCATGGTGCTCAAGGACGATGGGCTCGTTGACGAGGTGAAGAACCTCGTGGAATACCCGGTGCCGGTCATGGGATCGTTCAGCAAGGACTTCCTTCGTGTGCCGAAGGAGGTCCTGATCACGGCCATGCGCGAGCACCAGCGCTACTTCAGCGTGGTGGACAGCGCGGGGAACCTGTTGCCGTACTTCATCACCATCAGCAATACCCGCGCCGAGGACATGGGAGTTGTCCAGGCCGGGAACGAGCGGGTGCTCGCGGCACGAATGTCCGATGCCGCCTATTTCTACGACCACGACGTGAAGATGCCGCTGGCGGACCGCGTCGAGGGGCTGAAGAAGGTCACCTACCAGGAGAAGCTCGGATCGGTCTACGACAAGATAGAGCGGGTGAAGACCCTGGCCGTCTCCCTTGCCGGCATTCTCAAGGCTGACATAACGGTAGCCGGACGCGCGGCCTTCCTTTCCAAGGCGGACCTCCTCTCGGGCGTGGTGGGCGAGTTCCCCAAGCTCCAGGGCGTCATGGGCAGGCAGTATGCCCTGAAATCCGGCGAGGACCCCCGGGTCGCCGAGGCGATCGCCGAGCACTATCTCCCCCGCTTCGCGGGCGATATCCTTCCCGGTTCGCTGGAAGGCGTGTGCGTGGGGATCGCGGACCGGATCGACACGATCACCGGCTGCTTTGCCGTGGGCCTCATCCCGAGCGGCTCCGAGGACCCCTACGGCCTCCGCAGGCAGTCCGTGGCCATCCTGACGATGCTGTTCGACCGCGGCCTGCACCTGTCGCTCGCGGCGCTCGTCGCCGGAGCGTGCGCGGGACAGGGGCTCAAGAAGGCCGACCAGGCGAAGGTGGGGGCCGAGGTCCTCGATTTTCTGCGGCAGCGGCTGGCGGGCATGCTGACCACCGAAGGGCTGCGGTCCGACGTGGTGGACGCCGCGCTGGCCGGCACCTTCGACGATCCTCTCGTGGCGAGGGAAAAGGTGCGGGCGCTCGACGCCTGGCGGACCTCGGATGACTACCGTCCGCTCGTGACCGCGCTCAAACGCGCGGGAAACATCGTGCCGAAGGATTTCGCGGGCACGGTGAAAAAAGGCCTGCTCAAGGAAGATGCCGAGAAGGACCTGTTCGCCGCGTACACGGACATCAGGGACCGGGCGAAGGAGAGGACGGCGCAGCTCGATTTCCGCGGCGCCCTCGCCGACATTGCGTCGCTGCGGAACCCCGTTGACGCGTTCTTCGACAAGGTGATGGTGATGGACAAGGACGCCGAGGTGAAGAACAACCGGCTTGCGCTCCTTGCGGGCATCACCGGGCTCTTCTCGGGGATCGCGGACTTCTCGCGCCTGGTGCTGAGCGGGGAAGAAAAGCAGCTATCTTAGCAACCACGGATTAACACGGTAACTGCAACATCAACAAACCTGATTTGCCGCGGATTGACAGGTCTGCACACGGATCAGATTCTGTAACAATATATCTTCAATTCGTGTTCAGCCGTGTTCATCTGTGGTTACAACAATTGTTTGCGGGAGGGACGTACCATGGCGATCGCGAAAAAACTGATCTACTTCTTTGGGAACGGAAAGGCCGACGGGACCGGGACCATGAAGGACCTTCTCGGCGGAAAGGGAGCGGGGCTCGCGGAGATGACGAACGCGGGCGTTCCCGTGCCCCCGGGCTTCACCATCACCACCGAGGTCTGCAATCTCTTCTATGACCTCGGCAAGCGCGTGCCGGAGGGGCTCGACGGCGAGATGCGGGACTACATGAAGAAGATGGAGGACGCGCTGGGCGGCAAGTTCAAGTTCGGCGACCTTGACCGGCCGCTGCTCGTGTCGGTGCGGTCCGGCTCCAAGTTCTCCATGCCCGGCATGATGGACACGGTGCTGAACCTGGGGCTGAACGACAAGACGATCAACGGCCTCATCCGCATGAGCGGCAACGAGCGGTTCGCCTGGGATGCCTATCGCCGGTTCATCCAGATGTTCGGCAACGTGGTGATGGGCATCGAGAAGGACGCCTTCGAGCACATCATCCACGAGGCGAAGAAAAAGCGGAAGCTCAAGCTTGACATCGAGATGACCGCCGAAGACCTGAAGGGTCTCGTGGTCAAGTTCAAGGCCAAGGTGAAGCAGATCGCGAAGCGCGACTTCCCGCAGGAAGTGTGGGAGCAGCTTACCATGGCGCGCGACGCGGTCTTCGGCTCCTGGAACAATCCCCGCGCCATCACTTACCGCAAGCTGAACGATATCCCGGGCAACCTCGGGACGGCAGTGAACGTGCAGGCCATGGTCTTCGGGAACATGGGCGAGACCTCGGCGACAGGCGTGGGCTTCACGCGCGACCCATCGACGGGCGCCAAGGTGTTCTACGGCGAGTACCTGACGAACGCCCAGGGCGAGGACGTTGTGGCCGGCATCCGGACGCCGCACCCCATCGCGGACCTCGAGAAGGAGATGCCCGAGGTGTACCGCCAGCTCCGCGATATCACGAACAAGCTCGAGCGGCACTACCGTGACGTGCAGGACTTCGAGTTCACGGTCCAGGAAGGCAAGCTCTTCATGCTCCAGACCCGGACGGGCAAGCGCACGGCCCACGCCGCGGTGAAGATCGCCGTGGACATGGTGCAGGAGGGTCTTATCACGAAGGAAGAGGCGGTGCTGCGCGTCGAGCCGGCGTCGCTCGACCAGCTGCTCCATCCCGTCATCGACCCCAAGGCAAAGCTCGAAGTGATCGCCAAGGGCCTCCCGGCTTCCCCCGGAGCGGCCTCGGGCATGGTGGTCTTCACGGCCGACGAGGCGGTGCGGTGGGCCAAGAAGAACCCCGTGATCCTGGTCCGGCCCGAGACCACCCCTGACGACATCCACGGCATGGACGCGGCAAAGGGGATCCTCACGGCGCGGGGCGGCATGACCTCCCACGCGGCCGTGGTGGCGCGCGGCATGGGCAAGCCCTGCGTGGCCGGCTGCGAATCGATCAGGGTCGACCTGAAGACCGAGCGGTTCACCGTCGGTAAGTATGTCATCAAGGTGGGCGCCTGGCTCACCATCGACGGCGGCACAGGCCGCGTCATCATCGGCAAGGTCCCGACCGTGGAGCCCGCGGTCTCCGGCGACTTCGGGACGCTCATGAAGTGGGCCGACGAGATCCGGACCCTCGGTGTGCGGGCAAATGCCGACATCCCGCGCGACGCCAAGATGGCGCGGCAGTTCGGCGCCGAGGGCATCGGCCTTTGCCGGACCGAGCACATGTTCTTCGCCGAGGACCGCCTGCCGATCGTGCAGCAGATGATCCTGGCGAATACGACGGATGGGCGCGAGAAGGCGCTGAACAAGCTTCTGCCCATGCAGCGTTCGGACTTCAAGGGCCTCTTCGAGGTCATGGAAGGCTATCCCGTGACCGTCCGGCTCCTGGACCCGCCGCTCCACGAGTTCCTGCCGAAGCGCGAGGAGCTGATGGTGGAGATCGCCGTGATGCAGGCCAAGAAGGCGTCCAGGGCCGTCGTCGCGAAGAAGGAGAAGCTCCTGCACCGCGTCGAGGAGCTCCACGAGTTCAACCCCATGCTCGGCCACCGCGGCTGCCGTCTCGGCATCGTGTACCCCGAGATCACCCGCATGCAGGCGAGGGCCATCATCGAGGCGGCCTGCGAGCTCGCGAAGAAGGGCAAGAAGGTCGTGCCCGAGATCATGGTCCCGCTGGTCGGCATGAAGAAGGAGCTGGAGAACCAGAAGGAGCTCATCAAGCGGACGGCCGACGAGGTGATGCAGAAGAAAGGCGTGAAGGTCGACTATATGGTCGGCACGATGATCGAGCTGCCCCGCGCCGCGATCGTCGCCGACGAGATCGCGAAGGAGGCGGAGTTCTTCTCCTTCGGCACCAATGACCTGACCCAGACCACCTTCGGATTCAGCCGCGACGACGCGGGCAAGTTCATCAACCATTACACTGAGAACGGCATCATGGAGAAGGACCCCTTCCAGACCCTGGACCAGGAGGGCGTGGGCCAGCTCGTGAAGATGGGCGTCAGCAAGGGACGCTCGACGCGCAGGGACCTCAAGGTCGGCATCTGCGGCGAGCACGGCGGCGACCCGGCGAGCGTGGAGTTCTGCTACAAGGTGGGGCTGAACTACGTGAGCTGCTCCCCCTTCCGCGTGCCCATCGCGCGGCTGGCGGCTGCCCAGGCCAAGCTCAAGGAAAAGGGCATCGGCGTGGGTACGTCGAAATAACCCGAAGGATGAAGAAGATCAAGGGCGGCCTTGCAAGGCCGCCCTCTGTGTTTGCGGAACAAGAGCGGTGAGAAAAGATCTTTGACGCGCATCAGGGCGGACAAGGAGCGGAGAGCGGCGGAGTTGTTCTCAGAGGTGAATACAGTGCTGTAGGTTCTCTCCGCCTTTATCAGGCTGCTGATCCGCTTCTTCCGTGTCTAAGCAGCTCTTTTCATGATGAGGACTATGCAGGCGCTGAAGCTGAAACTGTCGGACATCAAACTCAAGGCCGTTATTGCCGGCGCCGTGCTGGACAACGCAACGACCTTGTTCGTTATGACGCTTCTGACCGCAGCACTGATCTCAACGGGCCTTTCCGAGGACCAGGTCATGAGCCGGATGAAGAGCACGA
>Ga0102851_10002300_pt1 | contig 11440 bp, 10 predicted proteins | sample Mud3Dept3metaG_FD_79558 | JGI IMG/M metagenome (GOLD analysis project Ga0102851, IMG submission 79558) | Freshwater wetland microbial communities from Ohio, USA, analyzing the effect of biotic and abiotic controls - Mud 3 Core 4 Depth 3... | ecosystem: Environmental > Aquatic > Freshwater >...
GCCGACGGCCGGGATCAAAGGGAAAAAAATGAGGCCCCTGTAGAGGAATTCCCAGGCGGTATAGTACAAGAGAACGTAGGCGGCCTCGAAAGCAAGAAAGCTCTTCGTGCTCCGGCAGGCCGTCTTGGAAAACGGGTAGAACCGGCCGAGCTCGGGATCCCGGGAGCCGATGAAACCGGAGAGGACCGCAAGCGGGGCGCCGACAGCGGCGATTAAAAGGCCCCTCCTCCAATTCCCCGGAGAAAGCCCGATCGATTTCAAAAAAAGCGCCGGCCCCGGCGAAAACAAAAGGATGAGAACGCAGGGAATGACAAGGAAGAGAAAGAAAAAGCCGGCGAAGTAAGCCAGGAAGGCCCGGAAATCATCCCGCTTCCGGAGGAGGCTCCTGTAATGGAGAAAGGAGAAAAGGAGTGCGAAGGCCGCCGCCAGATAAACCCATAGGATGGACTGGATTATGTGATGTATCCTTTCTTCCGCTCTTTCAAGTACCAGTCGACGATGGCCCGCAGCTGTTTCTCGGTATCATCATCGGGACGGTACCCGAGCTCGGCAACCGTTCGGGAGATATCATAGGTCGTCTCGGTCGTGATCCTCCGGATCCGGTACTGGGACAGCTCCGGGCTGTAGCCGGGAGATAATTTTTTCCAGGCCTGCTGGGAAAAAGCGGCCAGCTTGCCCACCCAGACAGGGACATAGAGCCGCTGTTTCTTGCCGATCCCGCGCTGGAGGGCGGAAAAGAACTCGCGCCAGCTGGGAAGAACCCCATTGATTACCGTATAAGCCCTGCCCACGGCCAGATCATTCTTAAACGTCAGCTCCACCGCCTGGCAGAGGTTATCGATATAGCAGTAGGCGAAACGGTGCCGGCCGTGGCCGACGATTATCGGGACGCCTCTCTCGGCGCTCCGGAGGACTTTGTCGCAGGTCGTCCGGTCGTTGGGGCCGTAGGTATCTCCCGGGCGGATGATGACCACGGGCAGGCGATCGCTCCGCAGCTTCTCCAGGACAAAGCTCTCCGCCCTTTTTTTCGCCCGGACATAGGGAATGAAGTCCGCGGTCCGGCCCGGATTATCCTCGGACAGGTTTGTCCCGAGATATCCGAGGATCAGGGTGGAGGAGATATAGACGAACCGTTTGGGCCGAGCCGCCTTGGCCAGGATCTTTTGGACGAGGTTGACCGTCGTTTCATAAATCCCGGGTTCACACTCGGCCTCCGAGGCCTGGTCAGAAACGACGGAGGCCGCGTGGATGACATAATCAAAGTCCCCGGGCAGTTCGAAGCTCCGGGGGTCGCGGAGATCCCCGAAGATCGTCTTGACGGAGAGATCCTCCAGGAAATGGAGGTCGGAAGTCTTCCGCACCAACCCATGGACATCATACCCTCTGGCCAGAAACCAGCCGCAGAGATTGGAGCCGATAAAGCCGTTGGCCCCGGTGATGAAGACTTTCTCTTTCAAGGGTAAATAGGCCGTCCTGCCCTCAACATTTCAATCTAAACCGATTCCAGGTTTTTATCAAGACGGGTCCCAAGGCCATGGTCAGGAAAGCGGCGGAGATCCCGACCAGGACATCGAAAACGTAATGGAAACGCCCGTAGACAGTGGAAACATAGAGGGACAGGATGACGGGCGCGAGCACGAAAAATGCCGGACGGGAATAGCGGTAGGCCGTCCACCACATGATGGTCGCGGCGGCGCAATGAATGCTGGGGATCGTCCCTCCCGGCGTATGGATGCGGCCGCGGATGAGCTCGCCCACGGCGGTGAAAAAATAGCCGCGAAGCGGCACCGTGTGGAGGTCGCCGATGTGGCGCATCGGGCCCGCCACCGGGAACATCATGAACCCGAGGGTGCAGAGGACGATGGCCAAGCCGATATAGAACAGGTAGTCCTCGTTCTGCTCCTCCCCGTGGCGGCGGTAGATAAGAAGGCTGAGGATCGGATAGACGGGCACGTAAAAAACATAGCAGAACATCATCCATTCGGTCAGCCAGGGAGTTATGTACCGCTGGATCCAGACAGTCGGCTGAACGCCCAGGATAGCGGCCTCAAGATCGACGACTACCTGGTCATGCCACCGCGGAAAGAAGATGAGTTGCAGCCGGAGGGATGCGCTGTAGACATAGAGGAGGATGAGCTGGACGGAGAGGGTGCGGAGGAGAAAACGGAGATGACGGCTGGCCGTCCTCTGGGCGATGATATTCACGCCCACGAAAAGAAGCGCCGCCGCAGCATTGCTTAAGATCAGGCTCCACCAGGAGCCTCTGACCCGCGAGGGGTATAACGGAGCCAGCAGAGTATAGAGCCCGAGCGCACCCAGGATGAGGGCGTCCGTCAGGTTGACCCTCAACCCGAGAAAGGTCCGAGACGCGATTGCCTTCATGAATACCGTCTTACCGTGTTTTAAAAACCCGATTAATAGCGGAAGCGGGAGAAAAAGTCAAAGGCCGGGACCTCGTGTCCCATCTCGGAGATTCTTTGCCTATTTGCGGGACGCACCACTAGGCCCAGCCATGTTCCCTGTGCCACTCGATCGTCTCCCGGATAGCCTCCCGCAAACCCGTCCGGGTCGCAAAGCCCAGCTCCCGCCCGATCCGGGAGCCGTCGTAAATCCAGTAGTACTTCCGGGCCGACACGACACCCATCCGGGTCAACCGGGGCTTCCGGCCGGTCAGGCGGGCTAGGGCTTCTGAAGCCGAGGCGGCGAGCAACTGCGCGGGGTAAGGGACCCTCAGAAAAACGCCTTTCATGCCCAGGGCCTCCTGGATGGCCGCGGTGATCTCGGACCACGCATACGGCCGCGGATCGGCCAGGAAATAGGTCCGGCCGTCGGCCTCCGGTTTCCCGGCGGCGAGGATCAGAGCCTCGACGACGTCCCGGACATAGCAGAGGCTCGTCTGGGGTTCGCCCGTGCCAATCCCCGGCTTGATGCGTCTCCGCATCAGCCGGATCGCCTCCAGGAGCTCTTTTTGCCGCGGCCCGATGATGTTGGGCGGGCGGATGATGACGAAGGGAAATTTTTCCGCGAACTCGCGGACCGCCTCTTCGGACGCGAGTTTGCTCCGGCCGTAGTCGGAAACAGGCCGGGTCGGGCCGTCCTCGGTCATGGCCCTCCCCTTCTCCGATGGACCGGCGGCGCTGATCGAGGAGACATGGATGAATTTCTTCAGGCCGGGGTTCCGCTCCAGGCAGGTTTCGAGCAGGTTCAGCGTGCCGACGACGTTAGCCCCGTAGTAATCCTCCCATCTCAGGGCGCTGATCACTCCCGCGAGGTGAAAGACATAGTCGATTCCCTCCACGGCGGGTCCCAGCGCCGCCTTGTCCCGGCAGTCCCCCCTGACCAGCTTGACATCGAGGGTTTCGATCCAGCCCAAACCATGGGGCCTCCGGACCAGACACCGGACGTCCCATCCTCGCCGGAGAAGCTCCTCGGCCAGATGGCTGCCGAGGAACCCGTTCGCGCCGGTAACCAGGGCTTTCTTTTTATTTGCCATTGGGGGACGGCCTTGACTCAAGGCTCTGCAACGGAAGGCATCGGGAAGCCGGTCTACCGGACCAGCAGCCGGCCGACTTCCTCGACGGCACTGGCGGCGTCGGGCGCGTAGCCTTGAGCCTTGATCTCAGCGGCATAGTCACGGGTCACGGGGGCACCGCCGATGATCACCGGAATACCCAGGCCCGCCGCCTGGACGGCCGCGACGACATTCTTCATCTGGATCATGGTCGTCGTCAGCAGGGCCGAGAGGGCGATGACGCTCGCCTGGTTCTCCTTAGCCGTAGCGACGTACCTTTCGGGAGAGACGTCAATTCCCAGGTCGATGATCCTGTATCCGGCGCCCTTGAACATCATCGCCACGATGTTCTTGCCGATATCATGGAGGTCTCCCTTGACCGTGCCGATGACGACGGATCCCTTGGGCTTTATCCCTTCCTTGATCAGCAGCGGTTCGAGCTTGGCCATGCCGGCGTTCATGGCCCGGGCGGCGACAAGGACTTCCGGGATGAACACTTCGTTGTTCTTGAACATGATGCCGAGGCGCTCCATCCCGACGATCAACCCCTGGTTCAGGATGGCGGCGGCGGAAAGCCCGGAGCTCAGCGCTTGGTCGACCAGCTTCTCGACCTCGTCTTTCTTGCCAAGAAGAAGCGCCTCTTGGATCATCTTAAGCATGAATCTCCTCCTCCGGGACTCGACCGCGACTTAAGCTTCGAAGGGAACAATATATCGCCTAATCAGGGCGGAATGTCAAGGGACACAAATTTCTTGACAAAGCATTTTTCGTATGTTAGAGAAACCCCTAGGTAAGGAGGCATTATATGAAAAAATGGAAGAGTCGGAGTCTTTTTCTGTGGGTTCTGCCGGTCGTTCTATTGGCCCTGTGGATTCTTTTCCCGGCCATAGCGCACACCGGACAGAAGGAGATGAAGGCCCCCCCGAAAATCTCGGGAATCAAACTCGGCGACTTCATCCCGAGTCAGATCGTCATCTACGCTAAGACTAAGGACGCCAAGAAGGACATCCTCAAATTGGCCGGCGACGTGAGGGCTTCGGTCCTGCATGAAAACACCCATTTCGACATGTTCCTGTTTTCGTTCCTGACGGATACGGACGCAGCGGCCGCTTTGAATAAGATCAACAAGAAATACGCCGGGCTCTATTCGGCCTCCCGAAACTGGAAGTTCGGCATTCCCCCGACACCGGTATCTCCCCAAAAGATCCAGGGCGGCACGGCCGTTCCCCAGCATGTCACCAACGACCCGGGGGCCAAGGCCAGCTGGTGGCTGCAAAAGATTAAGGAACCTAACTCGGGCAATCCGCTCGCGGCCGATAAGAATATCGCCATCATCGACACGGGCGTCGACTATACCCATTCCGAGCTGGAGGGCAAGGCCTATAGCGTCTTCGACTATGTGAATTGGGACGCGGATGCCATGGACGATCACGGTCATGGCACCCACTGCGCCGGAATCGCCGCCGCCAAGGCCGCCAACGCCACGGGAATCCATGGCGTCTCGCCCAACAGCAAAATCTACGCCTACAAAGTGCTCGACAGGTTCGGGTCAGGGGGCTGGTATCAAATCATGACGGCGATCACGGATGCGGCCGATAATCCCAATGTCAGCATCCTGAGCCTCAGCCTGGGCGGGGGCATGATCAGCGGCTCGGCCGATTATACCACCTTTGAGGCTGCGGTGAACTACGCCAGGTGGACAAAAGGGAAGATCGTCTGTGTCGCCGCGGGTAACGAAGCGAATCTCAATCTGTACTACAATAATTATTACGGCACGGCCTATCGGCCCGTGCCGGCCTATTTCCCCGCCTGCTTCACCGTCGGGGCCTCGGACCATTTTGACTCCCGGGCCGATTTCACCAATTATGATGTGAACATCGCCTCCGGCGACGGGACGGTGACCTACAATTACAGCTTCGTGGACATCGTCTCACCCGGAGTCGCAATCCTGTCCACTGTTCCCGGCGAGCGTTACGACAGCTGGAACGGAACCTCGATGGCCACGCCGATGGTCGCGGGGGCCTGCGCGAGAGTCTGGGGCAAGAACCCCGGTTTCACCGCCGCCCAGGTCCAGAACAAACTCACCACCACGGGCAAGGCCGTGGCGCAAGCTCAAGGATGGCCGATCGCGGAAAAACGTATCGACCTGATGAAAGCGCTGGGTGCCGCGGCCACGGGCCTCCAGGGTTTTATCTACCAGGCCGAGACCGCATATCCCGTCTATAACGTCAAGGTGGAGGCCCATGCGGGGAGCGCCTCCGGCACTCTCGCGGCGACTGCCTATACCGATAAGTCCGGTGTATTCACCCTCACCGGATTGACGGGCGGAACAACCTACTACCTGGTCATGAGCAAAACGGGGTACTTGGGCTATAGCGGTTCGGCCGGGGCGGCCACGGCGAGCACTATCAAGGACATCGCCGCGCCCTACTTCCTCGTTCCCGGCCGGCCTACGACGGCGACCGACCAGAATTGGCGGATCATCGCCACCTGGAGGGACGTGCAGCCGGGATACAACGACTTTTCCTATGACACGTATTCGTCCACCTGGTATCCTTACAAGTACTATCAGTCGGCCGGGATGGAAGCCAACGGTTACCTCCTGGATCCCGATGGCTATCTCTACTACTGGAATAACTTGGGCGCTCTCGGGGAAGACCCCTATGTGATGTACACGTATGATTCCTACAATGGATCCCCCCTGGAATGCTTCGTTATCCAGCGGCAGAAAGCGGGTGTTTATAGCTACGTCTTAAACGCCGAGCCCGATGATTACTGCTGGGGGGCGATCAAGTACGGAGCCGGGGGAACGATCTATCCGAGTCAGCCCGTGGTCACTGTCTACAAGGGCAACACCTTCAAGAAGACCATCACGAGCTCGACGGCGACCCGGGATGGAGCGGGGACAAAGTACTGGCATGTCTTTGACCTCAACGCGTCCACCGGCGTTGTGACCGTGGTCAACAAGATTACGGATACCTGGCCGTTGTAAAGACAGAGAAAACTTAAAAACAAAGAGCGGAGCCTGCCGCCAGGCTCCGCTCTTCTCGCCCTTCTTTCAGAAACAAGAGTTTGGACGCCTGCCCGTTCGGCTATAAGCAGGTCCTCGAATCGTCAAGCTCGTTCCCGGCCGGACGATCTTGAGCCGGCGAGTGCCTTCGTTTCGGAAGACGTTACCGGATAAGAGAGGGCTATTTCGACAGCGACCAAAGCCGCGACTTGTATTCCCGCAAGAAATTCTCGAGGATCACGTCTTCCGGAATGTCGGCAATGCTATATTTCCCGGGCCCTTCCCGGAAGGCGCCCTCCGCCCAAATCAGGTTGCCGGAAGCATCCTTATAGAGTGTCTCCGGATAGGGAAATGCCCCCCTGACCTTGACCTTATAGTCCAATTCCAGTTGCCCCTGATTGTTCACTTCGATCGCGCCGGAGCTGTCGCCGATCGAAACCTGGACGTCCCGGCCATATCGTTCCAGCTCTTTTTTCAGCTTTTTGAACACCGGCTTGACCTTGCCCAAATAAAATTTCTTAACCTGGGATTTGGGTTCATCTCCCTTTTCCTGACGGCTCTCCTCGATCTTTCGGTTATCCAGGAGGCACTTCAGCTCATCTTTCCATTTTTCCATGGTCACGCATCTCTATTCCAATTGGACCTGATTCCATGGCCGTAGACGGCGATCCGGCGCTCCAGGATAAGCGGCCAGCCGTTTTTCCAGTCATACTCCTCGAACCCGGCGGGCGCCGGATTGACCCGGATGACACAAGCGCCTCGAACGCACGCCCCGGCGTTGTGGTCGATGACGGCGTTGAAATCCCACCCGTCCCCGTATGTCTTTGCCTTTGAGGACCTATCGGGACGGCCGGGTTTAGATGGGTCCCCCTTCAGGTCCCGCTGCGGCTTAACCAGCCGGAAGGGGCCTTCCCCGGCCAGCCGGCCCGTCCCCTTTTCATATGAGGAGTCCTCCAGGCGTTCTCCGCCGCGCTCGAAGGCCAGGAGGAGCCATGGCTGACCCGGGATTTCCCTTCCTTCCTCCACCCCGGACGGGACGGCCGCAGGATTGCGGACAAACGATCGTTCGCCGTCCTTGGAAGCGGCCGGACCTCGGTAGAAATACCCGCGGGGAAAGGGCCGGCTGATGTCTTCGATCGTATAATCGACGCTGTATCCGTCGGGGGCAAAAACCGTGATGCCGGCCGCCCCCTTAAGATCGACGCCCGCCGCGGCCAAAACGTCCGCGACCCGGACCCCAGTGTAGCTCACATAGTCATCCGTCAATTCTTTAGTCGCGTTCATCAGCATGAACTGCGTAAGGATGTGGAGTTTCCGGATGTCCTCCTCGGAAAGAAAGACAACCGGAGCCAGCGGCTGTCCCGGCCGGCTTCCCGCGTCCCCGGGATACCGGAGCTCCGCGATCTCCGCGGCGTTCGGATACCCATCGCCGTCGGCGTCCTGCCCGGCGATTTCGGCCAGGGCCTCGACCGTCCGGCCGGCCTTTTCATAGGCAAGGCCAAAGGCATTCAATGTCCCGTTGAAGTCCTGCGGGACGCCGGTCCTGTATTTCGTGTTTGGATACTCCAGCAGATGGCAGTAGCCGCAGGGGTTGAACTCCCGCTCCGTATCGGTTCCCTTCACTCCGCCCCTGTGGCAGGTCTGGCAGTCGTCAAGCCTTGAGCCGGCCGCCTCAGGATATTGCCGGATGAAGTTTCCGATATCCCTGTCATTCTCATGCCCGACGTAAGCCCGGGAAGGGGGCTTATCCTGGCTGATTGCCCCGAAAACCAGCAATCCCAGTGCCAGGACGGCTGCCCCAGAGCCGCAGATTAGACGATGAATGCCCATGTTATTCTCTGCGTAATTCATCTTCCCAAAAATCCTAGCGCAAACCGCCGTCAAACGCAACCCTGTTCCACGTCCGCGGCTGTAATATATGCTGGGCAATATGGGAATGGATAAGCGATCTCGAAGGTGAGCGGCGGTTTGACAACCCGGCGCGGGCGAATCTATACTTGAGACCGTTTTCGGCCGGATCATTTTTTGGTAATCGTCCGGAAAGGAAAAGGCGTTGTCAAAAAAATCGACCCTGCTCGCGTGGCTGATGCCCGCGGTCTATTACCCCATCATCCTCGCGGCCCTCGCCCTCCCCCGCTCATCCTCCGCCACCCCGGCCGAGCAGTCTCTGATGCTGGCGACGACAACGAGCGTCGACGCCACGGGCCTCCTGGATGTCCTCGCCGACGAATTTAAAAAAGAGACCGGCATCACCCTCAAATGGACGGCCGTGGGGACGGGCGCGGCCCTCAGGCAGGCCCGCGACGGAAACGCCGACATCGTCATCGCCCACGCCAGGAAGCTCGAGGATGAATTCCTCAGGGAAGGTTTCGGGGTCAACCGGCGCGTCATCGCCCGGAATTTCTTCCTGATCGTCGGCCCCGCGGCCGACCCGGCAGGCATCGCCGGCGCTCCGAGCGCTGCCGAAGTCTTGGCAAAGATCAAGTCGACCGGCGCCGTCTTCGTCAGCCGGGGCGATAAATCCGGGACTCACACCCGCGAGCTTGACCTCTGGGCGAGTGTGGGAGGCCCGCCGGACAAGAACTATCTTGAGACAGGCCAAGGAATGGCCCAGACCCTTCAAATCGCCGCCGAACGTCAGGGATACACTCTGACCGACACGGCCACCTTTTACGGGCTCAAAGGCCTCTCCGGGCTCAAACCCGTCTTTGGGGAATCGCCCGAGCTTGAAAATATCTATGCGGTGATTGCGGTCAACCCGGCCCGAGTTCCCTCCGCGCGCTACGAGGAGGCAATGACTTTTATTGCCTTCCTGACATCGCCTCGCGGCCAGCGGTTGATCGGCGAGTTCAAGGGCCAGGCCGACCATCCTCTTTTCGAGCCCCTGGCCGCCGAACCGGGGATCGACCTCGTCAAATGATCGTCCATGACCTCCTCCTCGCGATAGGGATTTCGCTCAAGACAAGCGGCTTGGCCGCCTTGATCGCCAGCCTCCTCGCTATTCCAGCCGCCCTTTACCTGGCCGGGACGGATTTTCGGGGGAAGCGTCTAGTCCTTCTCATCAACCAGACCTGGATGGCCGCCCCCACCGTGGTCATCGGGCTCCTTTTCTATTCACTCCTCGGCCGGAGCGGACCGCTCGGCCGCTTCGGGCTGCTTTACACGCAAACGGCCATGACCATCGGCCAGGTCTTCCTCATCCTGCCTCTCATCATCGGGTTTTCTTACACCGCCCTTCGGCAGGTCGACCGGCGGGCCCGTCTGACCGCTCTGACCCTGGGAGCGAGCCGCCGCCAGGCGGGCTGGGTCGTTCTCCGCGAAGCCAGGTTCGCGCTCCTCGTCGCCGTCCTGGCCGGCTTCGCCCGGGCGGTCTCCGAGGTCGGGATCGCCATGATGCTCGGCGGGAACATCCGGAACGCCACGCGGAACATCACCACGGCCATCGCCCTCGAGACCGCCAAGGGGGAATTCTCGAACGGCGTCGCCCTGGGCGCCATTCTCCTCGTGATAACCCTCGGTATCAACGCCCTCGTCCAGGCCGGGCTCAGGAGCAAGGAATAGGATGCGGGAAACGGCATACGCGCTCGAGCGAATCCGCTTCGCTTACTCCGGCTCCCCGGCCCCGTTCCAGCTGGAACTCGACGTGCTGCGGATAAGCGCCGGGGACATGCTGGCTCTCGTCGGCCCCAACGGCGCCGGAAAGACAACTCTTCTCTTGCTCCTGGCTCTCCTCGCCCGCCCGTCCCAAGGCAGGCTGGAGTTCTTCGGGGAGGATCCATGGGCCGGCGAGGAAAAGGCCGTCCGAGCCCGGCGCGAAGCGGTCCTCGTCACCCATCATCCCTATCTATTCAAGGGGACGGTTTTCGACAACATCGCCTTTGGACTCAAGGTTCGAAGGATGCCGGAGGCGGAATGGCCGCCCCGGATCAAGGAAGCCTTGTCTCTGGTCGAGCTCTCGGGCCTGGAGAAAAAATCCGCCTCGGGGCTGAGCGCCGGCCAGGCCCAGAGAGTGGCATTGGCCCGGGCCCTGGCCCTCAGGCCAAGGGTCCTTCTCCTCGATGAGCCGACCGCCAACATCGAAGCCGGTCTGGCGCTTAGGATAGAAGCCATCGTCCATGAGATCTGCCGGAAGGCGGCGACGACGGTCGTCTTCTCCACCCACAATTTTTCCCAGGCATCCCGACTGGGCGACGAGATCCTTTACCTGAGCGAAGGCCGGCGCGTTCCCTTCAGCCATGAAAACTGCTTCAGCGGGACCGCCGAGACGGACGGACGGCGAAGCTGGATCGAGCCCCGGCCCGGGATCCGGATCATCTTCGAGGGGGCGCGGACCGGTCATGTCACCTGTGTCATCAACCCGGAAAAGATCCGCCTCTTTGCCGCCGGCGACCCCGCCGCGGGCGATGGGCCCAATATTTTCGCCGGAAGCGTCACCCGGCTGGAGATGACCGGAGCGGACCTGGCCCTGGTCAGAGTCAGCGGCGGACTGACCTTCCGCGTGACGGTTCCGCTCCCTGAGATCGAGGCCCGCGGGGTTTCCCTTTCCCGGCCCGTTTTGGTAAGATTTGGGCCCGAAGCCGTGGAGATCATCGGCTCGGAGCCCGAGCCTCGAGAGAACACTCATGATTGATTACGCGGATGCGCTGCGCCGGGTCGTCGCCAGGGCAAAGCCCCTGCCCGCCGAATCGGTCCCTCTGACCGGTTCGCTCGGAAGAACCCTGGCTCAAAACATCCGGGCCCGCGCTCCCATCCCGCCTTTCGCCAAGGCCACGATGGACGGCTATGCGGTGAAAGCCGCGGATACGCGTCCCGCGGAGGCCGGCCGGCCCGTCAAGCTCGAGGTCGTGGAAGACCTTCCCGCGGGCCGGATCAGCCACAAAGCACTGGGCTCCCGGCAGGCGGTCCGGATAATGACCGGC
>Ga0102851_10002301_pt1 | contig 11439 bp, 8 predicted proteins | sample Mud3Dept3metaG_FD_79558 | JGI IMG/M metagenome (GOLD analysis project Ga0102851, IMG submission 79558) | Freshwater wetland microbial communities from Ohio, USA, analyzing the effect of biotic and abiotic controls - Mud 3 Core 4 Depth 3... | ecosystem: Environmental > Aquatic > Freshwater >...
ATTTTTCAACGCTTGCATTCCCTGGCCCTGCATCCAACAATGCAATAAGCATTACCTCATTAAACGGACAAACAATAATTTGCGGAGGATCTGTCGATAATTCCTGGAACAACCTTTGGCTCTACTCGCAGGTTTCCATACATGAAAGCAATAACTGGACTCTCATGTCATCGGCTACGATTTGGGATGCTATGAGAGCAGTGCCTGATCCCGGTAACAGCAGTCATCTTTTTATCTCAACCTGGGGCAGCGGACTGCTTGAGTATGAGAACAATATTCTGGTCAATCAATATAATGAATCCAATTCTCCGCTACAGACAATTATACCCGGTAAACCCTATGTAAGAATCTGTGGTTTGGCGATGGATATGAACAGATACCTCTGGATAACACAGACAGGAGTTCCCGGAAGCATAAAAGTCCTTAAACCCGATGGCACCTGGATCATATATCCTTTTACTATTGAAGCACCTACAATCGGTGATCTGATAATTACAAAAAGCGGTCATAAATGGATTATCCTTCCTAGGGGTTACGGATTGTTTGTACTGGATGATAATAAAACTCCGGAAAATTTCAGTGATGACAGATACAGGAAAATTATTGTCACGGACACAGAAAATCAGGTTTTTTCGTCTGTCTTTTCCATTGCTGAAGATCTTGACGGTAATATCTGGGTTGGTACTGATCAGGGACCATTAATTTATTACAATCCGGATAAAGTTTTTGACACTGATCTTAAGGCATTCCGTATAAAAATTCCAAGGAATGATGGAACCGGACTGGCTGATTATATGCTTGGTACCGAAACAATTACTTCATTAGCCATTGACGGTGCAAACAGAAAATGGCTTGGGACCTTTAGTTCCGGAGCCTACCTTCTCTCGTCCGACGGAACAGTCCGTGTTAAAAATTTCAACGAAGAAAACAGTCCGCTGTTTTCAAATTCCATCGTAAGCCTTGCTGTAGACAATAAATCCGGAGATATCTGGTTTGGCACATCAAAAGGTATTATGTCTGTCAGAGGTGATGCAACTTCAGGCCAGGAAAAATTCGAAAATGTTTATGCCTTCCCTAATCCTGTCAGAGAAGACTTTACAGGGAATGTCACCATTACGGGATTGATGAGAGATTCCCGTATCATTATCACCGATGTAAGCGGCAATCTCGTTTTTAAATCAATATCCGATGGAGGATCAGCTGCCTGGGATCTTAAAACTTACAATGGACGGCGAGTTGCTACAGGTGTATATATGGTCTTTTGTGCCAGCAGTGACGGATCGCAGGCTTTCGTGACGAAAATTCTTGTTATCAGGTAAGTTATTCCGTTATAAGACTCTGAATTCTTTCAATCTGAAGCTGTTTGTTTACTTCCCTCAGACTCCTGGCTGTCTTCGTAAAATACTGGTGTCCGGATATAAACTTAACCTGCAGCTTATTCCACTCATTCAGCGATTTCATTTTATTTTGTGCCCTGAGCTCTTCGAAAAGAGTATTTGAAACCGGGATGAAATCGCTTCTCCCCAGGTAATCAAGATCGGAATCACACATAATATCTTCCAGAAGATTTTTTGGTTTAGGAGGCAGCTTGGTTGACATTATCAGAGAACAAATCCTGTCGATTTGCGCTGAAGTATAGTTGTATTCCGGGAGTATCTCCCTGGCAATAACCGTTCCGTGATACTCATGATTATCATACGCCACAGTATGACCAGCGTCATGGAACAAACCTGCAGTTTTAAGGAGCAATATCTCCTCATCAGAACACCCTTCTGCCCAGCCAATAAGCTCCACTTCAGTAACCACATCAACAGTATGCTTAATATTATGATAAAACAGATGACCAGGCAGGTCTTTTTCAAGCCTGTCAAGAATCAGCTCCTGTATATCGGTGAACTGTATAAGTCCGAATCTTATCCTGAAAGAGTCATTTGGTAAAACGCCTTTCCCGCCAACTGAAAACTCCGGTTTAATTCCCTTTGCCCTGTAAATCTGAAGGTCATCCTTGTACTTTACCGGAAGCTTGCTAAAATATTCACATGTGAAAAATTCCTTGACCAGCTCATAAGTCATCACAGATATAAGTATTGTTCCGTTTTCTGAAACGCTTTCAACACGACTGGCAGTATTAACTGTATCTCCTTTAATATCATAGTTGATTTTCTTTTTCCCTGTAATAGCTGCAGTGACAGGACCAGTGTGAATGCCGATTCTCAGGTCCCAGATTCTGTTTACGTTCCCCCTTTTGTTCTGCTCAAAGTTCTCAAGAAAATTCCGCATCTCCATTGCAGCCATAACAACATCGACAGGATTCGTAATGTTTTTGACTGGTATCCCGCCGGCACACATGAAAGTATCACCGATTGTTTTTATTTTTTCGATCTTATATCTTTCAACTATAGCATCAAACTCAAAAAGAACCGCATCAAGCTCATCCATCAGGCTTGTGGAATCCATCTCCTCGACAAGCTTCGAAAACCCATGTATATTAGCAAAAAGGACAGTCGCCATATTGAATTTCAGCGACTTTTCTCTCCGGTACCCTTCAGCAATATCCTTTAATCCTTCAGGGGAAATTTTCTCATAAAGAGCCCTGATCCTTTCATTTTCCCTGGTCAGCATCTCATTCTGCTTTTCCAGTTTCCTGATGTGGTCTTCGAGCTCCTGATTCTGCCTGGCCAGCTTCGCAATCCTTTTTACAAGCTCCTGATCACTCCCTTTGGTCATATCTTATCTTGTTGAAAAGTAAATATACATAATTCCTTAAACACAAATCAATAACCATCATTGGCAAAATATTGTACTTTTGAAAAAATCGGATTCAAATGATTGACAAAACCAGGGCAATTGTTCTTCACCAGTTAAAATATTCTGATTCCGGTATTATTGCCCAGCTATATACCAGGAGATTCGGCAGACAGTCTTTCATTATTAAAGGAATGAGAAATAAGAAAGCCGGGAAGCACAATATACTTTTTCAGCCTATGGTTATACTCGACCTGGTGATGTATTATAAAGAATCCAGGGCTGTCCAGGTCATGAAAGAATTTACAGTCTCATACCCTGCCGCAGATATCCATACAAATATTAAAAAGAGTTGTATGGCAATTTTTCTTTGTGAGGTCCTTACTTCTGTACTCAGGGAAGAAAGCCCTAACGAAGCCCTTTTTGATTTTATAGAAAAAGCCATTATTTATTTCGACGGCTGCAGGGAGAGTTTTGTAAATTTCCATATTGCATTTCTCGCAGGGCTGAGCAGCTTTCTTGGTTTCGAACCTGGATTAAAGGCGAAAAAAAATGACCTGTACTTTGATATGCAGAACGGGATTTATGTCTCCCGTCCTCCTCTTCATGTCAATTACGCTAATGAAGAAATTTCTGAAATCCTTGCAGCTTTTTTTATTTCTTCCTATGACAGGATTAACAACATAATCCTTACAGGTGCACTCAGAAATGAAGTTCTTGATGTAATTATGAAATATTATTCCCTTCACCTTCCGGGCCTGAAAAAAATCAATTCTCTTGAAGTACTGAAGGATGTTTTCAGATAATTGCAGAAATATTGCCTGAATTTTTGGTTATCTTTAAGCATCAAATTGATCCCTTAAGATGTCATCTGTAGCTTCAATTTTAAATTATCTTAACAAGAGACGAATTGGCCAGATAGAATGGTTTAAAAAGCATTCTGCAGAAATACAGGAGAAGACACTTTTTGAACTCCTGACAAAGGCTTCGGGTACAGAGTGGGGAATGAAATATGGATATTCATCTATATCTTCTATCAGGGAATTCCAGTCAAGATTACCACTACAGACTTATGAGGAGATTATTCCTTTTGTTGAAAGGCTCAGAAATGGAGAATCCAATCTGTTATGGCCGGGTGAAATAAAGTGGTTCGCCAAATCATCCGGGACAACTTCAACAAAAAGTAAATTCATCCCTATGAGCCATGAAGCTCTTAAAGATTGTCATTACCGGGCTGCAAAAGATGTTCTGGCAATTTATATAAGAAACAATCCTGCAACACATATTTTCCCGGGAAAAGGACTTACTCTCGGAGGAAGCCATAAGATAAACAAGTTCAGCAACAAATCGCTTTTTGGTGACCTTTCTGCAATACTTATCGAGAATGCTCCGCCCTGGGTCGAGCTGATCAGAACTCCTGAACGGAAAATTGCGCTGATTGAGGATTTTGAAAAAAAACTGGATCTGATTACAACGTTGACAACCAAAGAAAATGTTACCAGTCTTTCCGGCGTCCCTTCGTGGTTCCTGACTTTAATAAAACATATTCTTGCTTTTACAGGAAAATCCAATCTTCTCGACATCTGGCCAAACCTGGAAGTATTCTTCCACGGTGGAATCAGTTTTACTCCTTACCGCGAGCTCTATAATAAACTGATAAATGGAGAACAGATGCATTACATGGAAACCTATAACGCGTCGGAGGGATTTTTCGGGATACAGGACGATCCGTCCAGCACTGATATGCTGCTGATGCTCGATTACGGGATTTTTTATGAATTTATACCTGCAGAAAAGGTAAAAAATGACCCTCCTCCTGCATGTACAGCGGGTGAAGTTGAAACCGGCGTAAATTACGCAATTGTTATTTCAACCAATGGTGGTCTGTGGAGATACTTGATAGGTGATACAATAATCTTTACCAGCCTGGATCCACTGAAGTTCTATATTTCAGGCCGTACAAAGCATTTCATTAACGCGTTCGGGGAAGAGGTAATTGTTGACAATGCCGATAGGGCTCTCCAGGTTGCCTGCAAGACTACCGGTGCAATAATTTCAGAATATACTGCCGGTCCTGTATATATGGGGACGTCTTCAAGAGGATCTCATGAATGGCTTATTGAATTTGAAAAAGAGCCTGAAGATCTTAAACTATTTATCAGTGTCCTTGATGATACTCTTAAGTCAGTTAATTCCGATTATGAAGCTAAACGATTCAAGGATATTAATCTTGTTCTGCCAGTCGTAAGATCAGTCCCGACAGGAACCTTTAACAAATGGCTTAAATCAAAAAACAAACTCGGAGGTCAGAATAAGGTTCCAAGGTTGTCAAATACCCGGGAATTTATTGAAGACCTATATACATTTGCAGGTATCTTAGATGCCTGAAGTGCCTGGACTACTTAGAATTATAACTTTATGCACTCTGGACAGAAACTCGCTTCAGGTACTTCAAACAATATCTTTAAAAAAGAGAAATGGTATTCAATTTTTAGTATTTTTATAAGGTGTAAAAAATAATACTCTTCGCTATGCACATTGCTATTGCAGGAAATATAGGATCGGGCAAAACCACCCTTGCAGGATTGCTCGCCAAGCATTACGGCTGGTTACCTCATTATGAGGATGTTGAGGATAATCCCTACCTTAACGATTTCTACGAAGATATGCAGCGGTGGTCATTTAATTTGCAGATATATTTTTTGAATTCACGCTTCAGCCAGATCCTCGAAATAAAAAAATCGGAAAAAACAATTATCCAGGACAGGACTATTTATGAAGATGCACATATTTTTGCTCCGAACCTTCATTCCATGGGTCTGATGTCAACCCGCGACTTTGATAATTATTCAACCCTTTTTAAAATGATGAGCTCGCTGATTCAGCCTCCCGATCTCCTGCTTTATCTCAGGGCTTCAGTCCCTACACTGGTTAACCAGATACAAAAACGCGGGCGGGAATATGAAAATTCAATACGTCTGGATTATCTCAAAAGGCTTAATGAACGGTATGAGGCATGGATACAATCATATGACCTGGGTAAAATTCTCATTATTGAGGCTGATCATTATAACTTCCCCAATAACAAAGACCACCTGAGCGAGGTAATCGACAAGATCAATGCCGAATTGCACGGGCTTTTCTGAAATTATTTTGCTTCTGCCTTTTCTGAAGGAGTAAGTGCTACCTGCACATAATTTTCAGTATCCAGATATTTACTTGCAATAGCCCTTATGCTATCCTTTGTAAAAGAATTAACAAATGTTTTGTATTCCTCAAGAGAAAGTAGTTTTTCACCATTAATATAATGATTCTGAATGGTGGAAATCCAGAAGCCATTTTCTTTTACCCTTGTTTCATATTCACGTATTAATGTCTCCTTGACCTTATTCAGATCAACCTCAGTCGGTCCTTCCTTTTTAATTTTATTCATTTCATCAAGTACTGTCTGGGATAACTTTTTAATATTATCCGGACTACAGCCCCACATAGATGTGATTGAGTATTTAGGTTTAGGAAGTCTTGAAGAACTTCCGCTGATGCTTACTCCATAGACTCCTCCCTGGTCTTCACGCATCGATTCCCTTAGTTTGATTGACAGGATGTTCATGAGTATTGTAAATCCCTGCCGGTACTTGTCCTTCCATCTGAAATTATCCTTCCAGATCATGGCTACTCTGCTCTGAGGCTCAGAATTTTTTGGGACATCGACAACCACTAATCCTTTCGGAAATCCGGGAGTTACATCTTTCCAGGTCTCTTTACGCTTGATGGAAGGAAGCCCTCCGATATATTCTTCCAGCAGAGGGATTACCTCATCCACACTGAAATTACCTACCATCACATAAGTAAAATCACTGGCATCAGCAAAACGATCCTTGAAAATAGCAATCAGCCTGTCGGGATCAAGCTGATCCAGCTGGGCATCAGTCGGAATGGTAATAACTCTTGGAGAATTATTGCTTATTATTTTTGACAAGGTATCTGACCATATGACCAGAGGAACAGCTCTCATGGGTTTGTAAGTGTTACGTAACCGTGAGATGTATGAATTAAACGCATCTTCATCCTTGCGGATTTTTGTAAAATAGAGGTAATTCAGCTGCAGCATAGTTTCAAGGTCTTTTGGTGAACAGCTGCCATTGATCCCTTCACGTAATTCGCTGATATATGGTGTAAGCCGTGCTGTGTTCCCTGAAAGTTTCTTTTGCAGATCTGTATAATTATAATCACCCAGTCCGCTCTGGACAATAATAGTTGAAGCTAATGATGCTGATAAAATATCATTGTCAGGATAAAGGGAATTCCCGCCCGGACTAAAGGCTGAAAGTACAATTTCATCATTCTTGAAATCAGTGGATTTTAAAACCATTCGGACTCCGTTTCCAAATACAAGTTCTGTAAATCCGAAATTACTGTTTTCGGTTCTTTTAACAATTGCAGATGGCACCGGTTGCTCAGCCAGAAGGGGAGCATCCAGTTCTTTGTCTACATAAGCTTCAACTTTCTTCGACCTGACTGATTTAATTATTTCTGCAACCTGCTGTTCAGTAGGAACTTTGATCCCTTCCTTTTCCTGAGCAGTAATTAGTCCAAGCATGTTCCTGTCAGAGGTCCATGTTTGCCCGAGCTTATTTATCTCTTCAAGGGTGATTCCCGGTAAATATTCTTTTACAATTTCAAACTCTTTCAGGATTCCGGGAATACATTCCTGGTCCAGGTAGTTTCTGATGAATTCGTCTGCATATGATCTTGATTCTGTCTTATCAGATTCTTTTGCAGCATTTTCATAATTTGTCAGAATATCTTTTTTCTCTCTCTCAAGTTCAGATGCCGTAAAGCCGAACTGGCGTACTCTTTCATTTTCAGTCATAACAGTTTCTATGCTCTTCTCAATCTGATTTTCTTTTGCTCCCACAGATAACTCATAAACATCTATGGTGCGGCCAATGAAAGAGCCATATCCTGATCCGGCATACATGAACGGAGCTTCCGGTTTCCTTGAGATTTCCTGGAGGCGGCTGTTTAACATACCGGTATATAAATTACGCATAAGGGTATTACGGTAATCATTAAAGGTTATCGAATTTGATTTGGGTTGCTTAAACATTATGGCAGCCATGAAACCCGATGCTTCCTTATCTGTAACTACACTGATCAATGGTTCAGTATTTTCAGGTACTGAATATTCCACCCGTCTGTTAGGACTTTCTGGTTTGGGAATCCTCCCGAAATATTCCCTGATTTTATTTTCAGCCAGTACCGGATCAATATCACCCACAACCACAACAGCCATCAGGTCAGGACGATACCACGTGTTGTAGAAACTGCGCAAAGTATCCTGCGGAAAACTCTTGATCACATCAACTTTGCCGATTGGAAGTCTCTCAGCATATCTGGATCCCTTCAACAGGACAGGAATGTATTTTGTCTGCATTCTGTCTTCAGCACCCAGCCCCAGTCGCCATTCCTCAACAATAATCCCGCGTTCTTTGTCTATTTCAGCATCATCCAGGGTTACCTGATGGGCCCAGTCCTCAAGAACCTGAAATCCGCGGTTAATCCATTCTAAATTATCAGTAGGAACTTTCAGCATATAAATAGTCTGGTCGAAACTTGTATAAGCATTAAGATCAGCACCGAACCTTACACCCATCTCCTCCATCATATTGATTATTCTATTGCTCGGGAAGTTTTTTGTCCCGTTGAAACACATGTGTTCAACAAAGTGTGCCAGCCCCTGCTGTCCGTCTGTTTCATTAACAGATCCTGCATTTACCGCAAGTCTTAACTCAATCCGCTGTTCCGGTTTTTTGTTCACCTTGATGTAATATGTGATCCCGTTGTCAAGCTTTCCGATCTTGATATTCGGATCCGGGGGAATAGGCTGATCAGGATTCTGTATCTGTGCGGAAAGGTTTGTCAGTACAAATCCGCAAAGAACTGAAATGAAAAGAAGATTTAGTTTTTTCATGGTACTCTTTTTGTGTATTGTTTTCTGAAATTTTGGATTCAACTACTTTATTAATGCATCCTGAAGGGATATTATTACAAATGTATAATATAATGAGGAAATTATAACTTGCCTGGCTTTAATGATTTTTAATAAATCAAAAATTGAACCTTTGCAATTAAATATTAACTTGCTGTTTTTTCAAAATAATCATTAATTATGACATCTACACGCAGAAATTTCATTAAAACTGCTTCAGCTCTGGCTGCAGGATCTGTTCTGCCGCTTGAAGCATTCTCAGGTTCCATGACAAAGATCGCTCCTTCAGATAAGGTAAGGGTGGCATTGATCGGTGGAAACAGTATGGGTTGGAATGATCTCGACTCATTCCTTAAGAATCCTGAGGTTGAGTGCGTTGCTTTATGTGATATTGATCGCAATGTCCTGAACAGGCGCACCGATGATATAGTTAAATTGAACAAACCTAAGCCAAAGCTTTATGTCGATTATCGCAAAATGCTCGAAAACAAGGATATCGATGTTGTGATAATCGGAACGCCCGATCACTGGCATTGTCTTATGTTTACAGGCTCCCTTGAAGCAGGGAAACATGTTTATGTTGAAAAGCCAATCGGTAATTCTATTGCCGAGATCAATATAATGCAGAAGGCTGTCAAGAAACATGGCAAGATGGTCCAGGTTGGTCAGTGGCAGAGAAGTCAGCCTCACTTTGTTGATGCAATTAATTACCTGAAATCCGGTAAGCTTGGCAGGATAAGGGTTTGCAAAGCATGGTCATATGTCGACTGGAAAGGTGCAGTGCCTAAAGTTCCTGATTCACCGGTACCTGAAGGAGTTGATTATAATCTTTGGCTCGGTCCGGCACCTATGCGTCCTTTCAACCAGAACCGTTTTCACTTCACCTGGAGATGGTACTGGGAATATGCCGGAGGACTCATGACTGACTGGGGAGTACACCTGATAGATTATATATTATACGGAATGGGAAAATCAATTCCCACATCAGTAATGGCGATCGGAGGTAAATATGCTTTCCCCGATGATGATATGGTGACACCTGATACAATGACTGCAGTATACGACTTTAAAGATTTTACAATGGTCTGGGAACATACCATAGGTATCGGGCTCGGCAACTGGAGCAGGCCTCATGGAATGGCTTATACAGGTGAGAACGGTACCCTTGTACTTGACCGTAAAGGCTGGGAAGTAGTTCCTGAGAAACAGAAGATTGAAGCTGTTCCGGTTCAGAAAAATGTTGGAGTCGGCCTCGATCTGCATGTCAGGAATTTCCTCGATTGTCTTAAAAACAATACACCTCAGAAACTTAATGCCGGCATTGATATCGGAAGAAACGTTGCACTTGTTGCACAGATGGGGAATATTGCATTCCGTACCGGCGAAAAGGTTTACTGGGACAATACAAAACAGGCATTTAAAACATCAACAGCTAATAAGCTGATCACACCTGTTTACAATAACGGGTATAAATTACCGAAATATTAAAAAATGTTGCTGTAGGGACGTTGCATGCATCGTCCCTGCTATTTTGCACCCTTTACCAATGCTTATCCTTTAATAATCTTCTTAATACTCCTCCTGATTTCATCAAATTTCCCTTTTCCCATCCTTGCTCCTACGATCTCAATTACCTTACCTGCCAGCAGAGATCCTAATATACCACACTTTTCAAGATCCAGTCCGCTGGCAACTCCATAGAGGAATCCCGACGCATAGAGGTCCCCGGCACCGGTGGTATCCCTGCATTTGACAGGCAGTGAGCTTACTTTGATTATCTCTTCACCTTTCTTTAGCCAGGAACCTTCCGCTCCGATTTTTACAACAGCTATTTCACAGTTACCAGAAATCTGATTTAAGGCTTTATCCGGAATCAACCCTGTAAATACTCTTGCCTCATCTTCATTTGCAAAAACAATATCAACATACTCTTCCACGATTTTTTTAAACCTGTCCAGATTTGCCTCAACAACATTATAACTTGCCAGATCCAATGCAATCTTCATTTTTTTCTCTTTTGCTAATCTGCAGGCAGTTTCAACAAGAGGCATATTGATGATAAGATATCCTTCCAGGTACAAAATATCATACCCGTCGAATAACGCTGACTTAAGATCCTCAGCATTAAGTTCCAGGGCTGCTCCGAGGTGTGTTGCAAATGTCCTTTCAGAGTCTTTGGAAATCAGGGCCACTGCAGTTCCGGTCGCAGAATCCCGTCTGAAAAGTATTGTATGTACTCCTGCTTCCTGCATATCCTTTTCAAAAATATCTCCGGTCTCATCTTTTCCGATCGAACCTATAAATCCTGTATCAGCACCAAGCATCGCCAGTCCATGGATCGTATTGGCAGCAGAGCCTCCGGAGGTTAGAGTTCTTTTGAAATTATCTGTTGCTGATTTGACCATTTCCGATTTCTTGCCGTCCACGAGTTTCATGCTTCCTTTAGGCAGTGAAAACTTCTTAAGTATCTTATCATCATTTATCAGTGTCATCACATCGACCAGTGCATTGCCGATACCAAGTATTCGTTTCATTATGAATTTTTTTGCTAAAGATATTGCTTAATTCACGAAAAGCCCTTATTTTTGGCACGCTTAAAAACAGGTATAAAATAATTCCTCAGTAGCTCAGTTGGTCCCGAAAAACAGCAAATCTTTGATTTGCAATGTTTTTCGAGGATCCTCGAAAATCTAATTCCGCCA
>Ga0102851_10002302_pt1 | contig 11439 bp, 7 predicted proteins | sample Mud3Dept3metaG_FD_79558 | JGI IMG/M metagenome (GOLD analysis project Ga0102851, IMG submission 79558) | Freshwater wetland microbial communities from Ohio, USA, analyzing the effect of biotic and abiotic controls - Mud 3 Core 4 Depth 3... | ecosystem: Environmental > Aquatic > Freshwater >...
ACGATCGAGATCATGAACATGGCGCGGTACTTCCTGCCGCACCTGCTGGCGCTCTCGACCAGTTCGCCGTTCTGGATGGGCCGCGAGACGGGCCTGAAGTCGTACCGGACGACGGTGTTCCGGCGGTTCCCGCGCACGGGCCTGCCGGAGCATTTCGACTCGTGGGGCGAGTTCGAGGAGTACGTCCAGACGCTGGTCGACACGCGCTGCATCGACAACGCCAAGAAGATCTGGTGGGACGTGCGGCCGCACCCGCAGTTCGGCACCCTCGAGTTCCGGGTGTGCGACGTGCCGACGCGGCCGGCCGAGACGGTGGCGATCGCGGCGCTCGTCCAGGCGCTCGTCTTCAAGCTCTACCGCCTGCGCGCGCAGAACCTCGGGTTCAGGGAATACCGCCCGCTGCTCATCCAGGAGAACAAGTGGCGCGCGGCGCGGTACGGGATCGAGGGCAAGCTGATCGACTGGGGCAGGCGGGCCGAGGTGCCGATGCGCGACCTGGCCATGGAACTGGTGGCCTTCGTCGACGACGTGGTGGACGAGCTGGGCAGCAGGCGGCACGTCGCGGGGATCCTGAACATCCTGCGGGACGGCACGAGCGCCGACCGGCAGTTGAGGGTGTACCGGGAGACACAGGACCTGAAGGCCGTCGTGCGGCACGTGGTGGCCGAAACCAGGGGCTAGGGACTAGGCGCTGGGCGCTGGTCAGGCGAGGACGAAAGAGGCGGGACACGGCGCGAGGCGCTGGGGAGAATGGCCATGAAGCGTGTGGGATTGATGTGCGGCCGTGAATACGCGTTTCCGCCGGCGTTCATCGACAAGGTGAATCAGCTCGGGGCGGGCGCGGGCGTGACCGCCGAGTTCGTGAAGCTCGGCGGGACCTACATGGGCGAGGCCTCCCGCTACGCGGTGATTGTCGACCGCATCTCCCATGAAGTGGACTACTACCGCGCGTTCCTGAAGCACGCCATGCTGAACGGGACGTACGTGATCAACAACCCGTTCTGGTGGACGGCCGACGACAAGTTCTTCAACTACTCCGTCGTCCAGAAACTCGGCGTGACCGTGCCGAAGACCGTGCTCCTGCCCCAGAAGGGGTATCCCTGGGACGTCGACATCCAGCAGGAGTCGCTGCGGAACCTGGACTATCCGCTGGATTGGGACGCGATCCTGGAGTTCATCGGCCAGCCGGCGATCCTGAAGCCGTTCTCGGGCGGCGGCTGGAAGCACGTCTACAAGATCCACAACAAGGAAGAGCTGTGGGCGGCGTACGACGGCACGTCGCCGTACTGCATGACGCTGCAGGAGTTCATCGACTTCGACCACTACGTGCGCTGTTTCACCTTCGGCAAGTCGGACATCATGCCGGTGGCCTACGATCCGAAGGAGCGCAAGTACCTCGTGATCCACGACTACCTGGAGCCGGCCCTCGGCGAGCGGGTCGTGCGCGACGCGCAGACGATCAACGAGGCGCTCGGGTACGAGATGAACACCGTCGAGTTCGCGATCAAGGACGGCGTGCCGTACGCGATCGACTTCCTGAACCCGGCCCCCGATTTCGAGCGCGACCGCATCACCCAGTTCTACTTCGACATCGTCGTCGAGAAGATGGCGCGCCTGGTGATTGACCGCGCCGTGAACGGCGCGCCGTCCAACAGCTGGCCCAAGTGGCCGTCGATGGTCGGGCTGAAGTGAACCCGATCGACACCTGGCACGGGCTGCTGCGGCCGGAGGAGCTGACCGCCTCCGCGTTCGCGCAGCTGTCCGCCCACATGCGGGCGGAGCGGCTCACGTTCGGCGACCGCGTGCACTGCCCGTTCCTCCGGCCCCTGTTCCTGACCGAGGACGACGAGCGGCGCGTGCGGGAGTTCGCCGAGACGCTCGCCCTGCTGGGCGAGCGCGTCGTGGCGGCGGCGATGGCGGAGCCGGCGCTGCTCGACGAACTGGGCCTGCGGCCGGACGAGCGGCGGCTGATGGACATCGAGCCGGGCTACGCGAGGGCCAGCACGTCGTCGCGCGTGGACACCTTCCTGCTGCCGGGCTCGCTGCAGGCGGCGGAGTACAACGCCGAGTCGCCGGCGGGGTTCGGGTACACCGAGCGCCTGGCGGGCGTGTTCGAGCAGCTGCCGGTGATGGCGCGGTTCAAGGCGCAGTTCGACGTGCAGGCCTACGCTCTCACGGCGAGGATGCTCGACGCCCTGATGACGAGCTATGGCGACTGGGGAGGCCGCGCGCAGCCCCCGACCATCGGCATCGTGGACTGGCGCGACGTGCCGACGTGGAGCGAATTCGAGATCCTCCAGGAGCGCTTCACGAGCCTGGGCGTGCCGACGATTGTCTGCACCCCCGAGGACCTCGAGTTCGACGGCCGCGAGTTGCGCGGGCTGGGGCGGAAGATCGACCTGCTCTACCGCCGCGTGCTCATCAACGACATCACGAGCCACCCGGCCGAGTGCGAAGCCCTGGTGCGCGCGTGCGAGGCGCGGGCCGTGTGCATGGCCAACTCGTTCCGCTGCAAGATCCCCCACAAGAAGGCGTTCTTCGCCGTGCTGACCGACCCCAGGCACGCGGCGCTGTTCAGCGATCGCGAGCGCGGCGTGATCGCGCGCCATGTGCCCTGGACGCGGGTCGTGCGTGAGACGCGCACCTCGAAGGGCGCCGACGCGTTCGACCTCGTGTCGTGGACCCGGCGGAATCGCGAGCACCTCGTCCTGAAGCCGAACGACGAGTACGGCGGCGCCGGCGTCACGCTCGGATGGGAGATGGGCGAGTCCGCGTGGGACGCCGCGCTCCAGGAGGCCCTGGCCGCGCCGCAGGGCACCTGGATCGTCCAGGAGAGAATCGCCGTGCGCCGCGAAGTGTTTCCGTGGTTCCAGGGCGGCGGCGACGCGGTGCTGAAAGACATGCTCGTCGACATGGCCCCGTATCTGTTCCTCGGCAAGCTGGCCGGTTTCCTCACACGGTTGAGCGCGACAGGCCTCGCCAACGTCACCTCAGGCGGCGGCCAGGTGCCGTCGTTCAGGGTGCGCCCGCGCACGTAAGCGCCGAATCCGATATCGCACATGCCCTTCGATTGTCGTCATCGCCAGCGGTTCGGGCCCGACGCCTGCCTGTCGGGCTGCCCGGCCGCGCCGCCCGTCTTCGAGATCGTCCGTGTCCGGCGGCAGGAGGAGCTGCCGCCGGCCGAGCCCCGCCTGGTCGACATCGCGGTGCTCGACATGCACCACGGCTGGCCGAACCTGGGGCACGACGCGATCCTGCAGGCGATGCAGAACGCGCTCTGCGACATCAGCGGCCCGCTGAAGAAGGCCGGCATCGGCTTCAGGGCGGTGTCCTACGACATCCGCCGGGGCGAGCAGGTCATGCCCGATCCGCCAGGCGGGCGCCACGTGCTCTATGTCGGCACGGGCGGGCCAGGCCACCTCGACCCGCGCATGAACGACGGGCGCGCTGAAGGGTCGCAGGGCATCAACGAGGACCCGGCGTGGGAGCCCAGGCTGTTCCGCCTGTTCGATGCCATCCGGGCTTCGAATGACGCGGCGCTGCTCGCCGTCTGCCACACCTTCGGCGTCATGTGCCGGTGGCTGGGCATCGCGGACGCGGTGCTGCGGGCAGCCGGGAAGGGCGGCAAGAGCACCGGCGTCGTGGAGAACATCCTCACCGACGAGGCCGTCGCGCACCCGTGGTTCTCGCGCTTCGCCGAGGCGCTGCCCGACGGCCGCCGCCTGTTCGCCCTCGACAACCGCCTCTACGACCTCATCCCGAAGGGCCCGCTCCCGGCCGGTGTCAGCGCGATCTCGTACGAGGCGCTTGGCAAGGGCGGGCCCCCGGGTGACGCGCTCACCATGATGGAAGTCGCACGAGACGAGGCGGGCGTGATGCCGCGCGTGTTCGGCGTCAACCATCACCCGGAGATCGTCAACCGCGCGAGGCTGCTTGTCACGCTCGAGAAGCAGCTCGGGCGCGGCGACGTGACGCGCGAGTGGTACGAGGAGCGGAAGAAGACCCTCACCGAGCCCGTGGCCGACGAGTGGGGCGACCGCCTGATCCACTTGACGTCGAGCTACACGTTCATGGCGCCGCTGCGGTTCCACCTCTACAAGCTGGCCCGCCTCCGCGGCGAGGCGCTGGGACGCCCCCTCCCGGTTGACGAAGCGTTGCTGCCGCTGACCTACACGACCAGAGGGGTCGGGACTCATTAGGATCGCGGCGCGTTCACCGGTGAGGTCTTCGTGATTGAGACGTCAGGCAAGGCGCGAGTGCACGCGGCGCTGGAGGGACGGCGCGTTGACCGCTTCCCGGTCGCCGCGCTGTACAGCCACTACTACCAGGCAGATCATTTCGCCGAGTTGACCGGGATGCCAGCCTGGAAGCTGCACTGGTGGCGCCATGCGCCACCGGACGAGCATGTCGACGTGCTGTCTCGCATGCTCGAAGCCGCGCCCTTCGAGACGGTGCAGCTGTTCGAGGCGCCGTCCCGCGAAGACCGCTCCCGGATCCGCATCGTGGAGCAGGACGGGCGCGCCCTCCGTGAACGCGCCGGTCAGACCGACCGGGTCGCCGACAGCGTCAGCGGGCACGCGGCCGACTACGCCGCCAACGAACGCCAGCGCGTGTTCGATCGCGGCGATGCAGACGAGCAGATTCGCGCGATCCCGGCGACGGTGCAACGGGCCTCGGGCATCGACGACTACGTTGACGCGGCGGCCGGCCGGTTGGGGCAGGACCACTTCATCATCGCCGGCAGCGTGGCCGGCCCCGTGTTCTGCTGCGGTTCGCATCTGGGGCAGACCAACACGTTCGCGATGCTGGTCGACAGCCCGGCGCTCGTGGACTACGTCTGCGCGAAAGTCACCGAGCAGAACGTCGAAACGATCCGCCGTCTTGCCCTCACGGGCGGCGACGCGATCATCATCGATGATGCGACCGCCACCGCCGACATGATCTCGGTCGCGCACTACGAGCGATTCTGCCTGCCCCACATGAGGACCATGGTCGAGGAGACACACCGCGTCGGCCTGAAGGCCATCGTGATCTACTTCGGTGCCGTGATGGACCGCCTCGACCAGATCGCCTCTCTCGGCGCCGACGCGCTCAGCGTCGAGTGCAGCATGAAGGGCTACGTGAATGACATCGATGCGATGGCCCGTCGTATCGGCGACCGCGTGAGCCTCTTCGCGAACATCGATCCGGTGGGGGTCATCGAGCAGGGGTCCGACATCGAACTGGAGCGCGAGATTGCACGGCAGGTGCGGGCCGGCCGGCAGGCCCGCGGCTTCCTGGTGTCGCCCGCCAGCCCCATCACGCCCGCGACGCCGCTCACGCGCGTCCGTCGGTTCATCGATATCGCCAGGGAAGCGGGAGGTCCGGCGCGCGTGGCAACAGGGACCGCGTAGGGCGTCGATCGCCGGCTCGCCTGTCCGCCCCGCACGCCGCCGATCACTTCTCCGGCTGCATCTTCGCGGTCCAGACGTTGCTGGACACGGTCCACTCCGGAAAGAACAGTCTGTCGCGGGAGCCGGCCAGGAACATGACCCCGCCGATCATCGCCGCCGACGTCGCCGTCCGGTGCAGATGGCGCAACACATAGGGCGCGTCTTGTGGCTGTTTCGTTCGAGGATCAAGCCGTTGCGCCCAGATGCAGGAATGCCCGTCGCGGTCGCTGACGTAGTAGAGCAGGTCGCCGCCGGCATCCCACACGGGGCTCAGGTTACGCACCGTTCTGAGCGTCGGCGGGCGCACGAACCACCAGATGTCGGCATACGAACGACCGATCGGGATGCGCACCCAGGCATCCTGTGGGGTGGGTGCGTCGCCGACGCGTGCGACGTATGTCTCAATCTGCCTGTCCGGCGCGGCCACGACGAACGCCAGCCAACGATCATCCGGGGACAGGCGCGCACCCAGCACCTTGCCCGCGGGCAACGTCAACACCTGCATCTGGACTCCGGTGGAGAGGTCATGGCGGACCAACCGGTTTGTCCCGTACAGGATGAATGCGTGGCGCGAGTCCGACGAGAACCCGAACACCTGACAGTCTTCGCAGACCGGCTTGCCCGGCAAGCTCTCAGGTGAGCCAATGAACGAGACGAACTTGCCTTCAATCTGCTCGGCGTATCCAAGCAACGAACCATCCGGGCTGATCTCCGGACACGCCGTGCCCGGGAGATTCTCCGAGGTGTACACGAGTTCCCGTCCGGTCGCGAGATGGCGGACACGGATTTCAAGACGGCCGCTCTCCCAGCTGACGAACGCGAAGTACGCGGCCTTGGATCCGTCCCTCGAGACAGACAGGTTAGCCTTGATGGTCGCGTCCGATGTGATCCTCTCGAGCGGAGACGATGCCTCGCTGCCCTTCGGGGGGAGCTGAACGCTGGTGAAGTCCTCGGCCATGTTCACGTTCGAAAACACGATCTGACCGTTCGGCGCCATTGAAAGGTCGAGATAGTTGCCACCTCCCGATGTCAGCCGCTGGGCCGGTCCCGAGATCGTCCACGTGCCTCGGGCGAGCGGTGCGCGGAACAGGTGGGCCCCTTCGACGATCGACCCGCGGAGGAAGTAGAGGTACTTCCCGCGCCAGCCGGCCAACTCGAGCTGGGGAAGACGGGAGAGTCGAAGGCTTGCAAGCGCCCCGGTGGCCACCGGTGGGCCGCCGTCGAGTGGCGCAATCCACCAGTCGGGAGACCTCCCTGCGGCGACACCCGAGAACGCGAGGTGCGTCCCGTCATCGGACCAGCTCAGAGAGGAGCCGAATGAGCCTGGAATCGCCCCGAAGTCGGGCTGAAACGGCGTCCCGAGGCCGCCCTTCGCCGGCACCAGGCAAATCTTGTGAACCGGCGGGAAGCCCACGACCACATCCTGAACGTAGGCGACGGTCGATCCGTTCGGCGAGAAACTCGGATATCGTCCTTCCGAAACGAGCTTTCGCTCAGGTGTTCCGCCAAGGACGCCCACGATGTAGAGTCCGCCGCCGTCGCGTTCAGAGCGGAATACGATCTGCGAGCCATCGGGTGAAAACGCGGGGCCGGAATCATCCGCTTCGTGACTGGTGAGGCGGTTCGGCTGCCCGCCGCTGATGTGCTGGACGTAGATGTCCAGGTTTTCACCGCCGTCGCGGTCCGCCGCGTACGCGAGCAGTTTGCCATCCGGCGAGATGGCCGGTGTCGTGGTGACGCCGGGGTTGAACGTCACCCGCTCTGCCTTCAGTTCAATCGCCGCCGGAGGCCCGAACGTCGTCCACAACGCGAGGCCCGCCGCGGCAGCCGCAACCGCAAGTCCGGCAGCCGTCAGCCAAGGCCAGCGCGGCTTGTGAGCGCGACGCTGCGGGCCGACACTCAGCTTGCCGGAGTCTGATTCCTCCTTCAGCTCTTCCAGGGCCACCTTGACGTCGGCCATGTGCTGGAAACGGCGATCTGGATCCTTGCGCAGCGCACGGGTGATGATCCTGCCGAGGTCACGCGGCACATCGGTATCGAGAGGCGCCACCTCGCCCTCGACGACTCCCGCCAGCGTGGAGAACGCCGAGTCCCCCTTGAATGCGCGCTGGCCCGTGACCATCTCGTACAGGACCGCCCCGAAGGAGAAGATGTCCGAGCGCGCATCGACCGTCTTCCCCCGGGCCTGCTCGGGGGACATGTAAGCTGCGGTGCCGATGATGACGCTCTCGTCCGTCATCGCCGCGACCGTACGGGTAGATTCGTCCGTTCCTGACGGCGCGGCCTCGGCGAGTTTCGCCAGGCCGAAATCCAGCAGTCTCACCACGCCGTGCGCGTCCACCATGATGTTCGACGGCTTCAGGTCGCGATGGACGATGCCCGCCGCATGCGCCCGGGTCAGCGCGTCCGCCACGGGGATCGCGTACTTCAGGGTCTGACCCAGCGGCAGCCCCTGGCGCGGGATCAACTGCTCGAGCGTGCGGCCATCGACGTACTCCATGGCGATGAAGTCCGTCGCGCCCTCCTGGGCGATGTCGTAGATGGTGATGATGTTCGGGTGATTGAGGGCGGAAGCCGCCTTGGCTTCCTGGACGAAGCGCCGTTTGCGATCGGGGTCGGCAATCTTCTCCGGAGGGAGGATCTTCAGCGCGACAAACCGGTCCAGGTGCAGATCCTGCGCCTTGTAGACGACGCCCATCCCGCCAGCGCCGATCTGTTCGACGACTCGATAGTGACCGAGCGTGGTGCCCAGCATGAATCCGCCCTCGACCTAAGGCTTCCCGGCGATGATCCGGCCGCGGCCCACCTGGCCTGCCGCCGAGGCATCCCGCCACAGGATGAGCCCACGCTCGACCTCGTCGTATATCGGCTGGCCGCAGCCGGCCACGACGGCAGCCCGGTGGGTCTTCTGCAGCGCATCGAGATAGAGCTGCACGTGGCGGGCGAAGTCCGGAGTCAGATCTTCCTGTTGGACGACGCGCAACCCCGCGGCTCCAGCCAACTGCGCGTACCCGTCGAGCGTCTCCATGTAGGGGAACGCCATGAACGCGTGCAGCGCAGTCCACAGCGCGTCGCTCATCGGACCGGTCTCCAGCCAGTCGGTGAACGCCACCGTGCCGCCCGGCCGGACGACACGCGCACACTCGCGCACCAGGCGTTCCTTGTCCGTGACGTAGCACCAGGCATCCTGTCCCCAGACCACGTCGAAGGAGGCGGCCCGATAGGGAATGTCCAGGGCGTTCCCCAGCACGAAGGCGGCTTTGCCGTCGAGCCCGGCCGCCTTGGTGCGACGGACGGCTTCGTCGTGCATCTTCGGCGTGGCATCGAGGCCGGTGACGGTGCACCCGATCGTCCGTGCCAGGTGCCGTGCGGGACCGCCGAGCGCGCTGCACACGTCCAGCACCGTGGTCGACGCGGTGATGCCGGCCTTGCGCGCGAGGATGTCGGTTTCGCCGGCGCCTCCGACGTGAATCTCCTCGCCCATCAGCATCTCCCACAGGATGCCGCCGGGGCCGGCGTACACCTCCGTGACGTTCTCGATGCCGACGTCCAGCCTCCGAGTGCCCATGTCATTCCCCTCGGTGTTTCTGCCGCGGCAACCCTGCGGGCCAGATCAGCCAGCACTTGGGGTCCAGGCCGTTCGCGTCGCCGCCGTAGTGATAGGCGCTCGCCCTGCAACCCCAGCAGTGCGAGTTGTTCTGGCAGGAGTCGCACGGCGCCGGCATGTTCCGGACGTCGTGAAGCGGCGCATGCACCAGATCACCAAGGTGCGCGTCCACGATGCCTCGGAAAGGAGTGCTCCGGAGGTTGCCCACCCCCTGGCGGATCACGGAGCAGGGGGTCACATCCCCGGTGAACGTGACCGTGGCCATGGTCCCGCAGTAGAACTTGTCCGTGTCCATCGCCGACAGCGAAGGTGCGCCGTCGCCGTAATTGAGGCGGTCGCGCTCCTCGTACACCAGTTGGGTGTCCCGAGCGGCAGGTGCAAGCGGCCGCAGCGTCTCGCCCTTTCCTGCCGGGTTGAACATGGTCAGGCAGGTGCGGATGCCCTTTTCGCGCATCCACCAGCGCATCGTCGCAATCGCGTCCTCGGCGGACTGCAGCGATGTGAAGGTGATGCAGTTGATCATCTGATCCGGGCTCTTGGCGAGTGCGAGCAGCGCGTCGACGCCTTCGATGATCCTGTCGATGTTGCGCACGTCTGCGCCGCGGTGGAGCCTCGCGTAGGTCTGAGGGTCCAGGGAATCCACATGGACCGACACGAAACCTCCCTCGGTTGCTTCCAGCACCCTGCGAGCGACACCCGGTTCCCGGAGGGGAAGCCCGCTCGTCCAGACGTTGTTCAGGAGGCCTCGTGTTCGTGCGTAGAGCATGAGCTCGTGCCAGTCGTGCCGCTCGAGCGGGTCGCCACCCAGCCAGTCGATCGCGCGTATCTCCAGGGCCGCGGCGTCGTCGATCAGGTCGCGGATTTCAGTGGAGGTGAGCCCGGCATGTTCCGTCGGGGCCGATCCCGAATAGCAGTAGAGGCACTCCTGCCGGCAGGCATCGGTCGACTCCACCTGCAGCGCATAGAGCCGCTTCTCGCGGAAGTACCGCTTCTGCTCCTCTTCCATTCCGGCGGCCAGGCCGCCAAAACGGCTCACGCAGGCGTTGGGGGCGCTCATGGGGGACCTTTCTGTTGAGCCGGATGGTGACCCATGCTACTGACGGCGGCATCCAATAGCAAGGAACAGCTGGCCAGCGAACGGATGGTGATCGCCAGCCAACCGGCGTGGCGGGATCAGTGGCGGCCGAGAAAAGCGCGGGTGTAGGGTGCGATTCCCGGGGGCCGCGCAGCCAACTCTTTGCGCAGGCGTTCGAGTTCGGCCGGCGTGTCCACGTCGTACCACGCGGGAAGCTGGGCGACCGTGAGCCCAGCGGCCGCCGCCCGCTCCAGCGTCTGCGCGGCCACCCCCGGGCTGCTCCATGCGATGTCCGTGAACAGTCCTGGCTGCTTCTGCCGCATGCCAATCAGGTAATAGCCTCCGTCCTCGGCCGGACCGAGGACGGCATCGTTGCTCGCGAGCATCTCGACGGCTCGCTCGAGGTATTCCACGGGCAACGTTGGGCCATCGGAGTTGACGGCGACGACCCGCGTGTATCCGTTCGCAAAGAGCTGCTCCGTGGCGCTGCGCAGGCATTCCCCGATGTCGGCACCCTCGACGGCGAGCATGCCCGCGCCGCGCGGCGCCATGCGCCGCATCTCATCGACGGCGCTTTGCGGAGAAACGGCGACCGCCGTCTCGACCCCTCGCAGGCCGGAGACCAATTCCAGGGTGTCGCGCAGCAGTGCCTCGTACAGCTCGGCGGCTTCAACGGGCGTCAGCGGCGGGCACAAACGCGTCTTGGTTTCGCCCGGCACGGGGCGCTTCGCCATGACGACGACAACCGGTCTCGCACCATCCTGCGGCGCCAGGCACGGAGCACTGGCGGCCCGCCGTTGGCCGATGCGCGCAGACCGCGCGATCGTGCCGAGAATGTGGAACCCCGCCAGGACGGTCCCGCGCAGCGTGCCGCTGATCTTCGAGGTCCCTCCCGTGCGCGCTCGGCAGGAAACGGGCACCTCCACGATCCGCCAGCCCGCGCGCGCCGCCTTGACGATCATCTCGGTCGGCCATCCGAACGTGAGATTCTCGACCGGCAGTGCGAGCAGCAGATCTCGCCGCACCGCACGGAACGGACCGAGGTCGCTGACGCGCAGGCCGTAGAGGGAGCGGATGAGCCACGCGCCAAGCGTGTTTCCGAAGCGCTGCTGAAACGGCATGGCGCCAGGGCTCATCGGCGCGGGACAATCCCGGCGCAGCCGCGAACCGAGCACCATGTCCGCGCTCCCCTCGGCGACGGGAGCGACGAGCGCCTGGATGTCGTGCGGGTCGCTCGCGCCGTCGGCATCGAGAAACACCAGCACGTCGCCATGCGCTTCGGATACGCCCTTCGCACAGGCGCGGCCGTAGCCGCGCACGGGCTC
>Ga0102851_10002303_pt1 | contig 11438 bp, 16 predicted proteins | sample Mud3Dept3metaG_FD_79558 | JGI IMG/M metagenome (GOLD analysis project Ga0102851, IMG submission 79558) | Freshwater wetland microbial communities from Ohio, USA, analyzing the effect of biotic and abiotic controls - Mud 3 Core 4 Depth 3... | ecosystem: Environmental > Aquatic > Freshwater >...
AGGTTAAGAGAATTTTTATGCTCGGAGAAATCGCCTCTAAATGGTTTCAGAATAAATTGATATGTGTTATTTATTAGTTTGTCGTCTATGGAAAGCATATACTCTTCCCATAGTTTAAATTCTGGACTTCTCGGGTCTTCGAAGTAATCTTTGAGAATAACTATTTCCCATTCGTAATTAACTTCTCTCAACCACCGCTCTAACTTACTGCATAGACCTATAAGTTCAGTCAGTTCATCTTTGGTTGTGATAGCATAACTGATTTTCATAACGTATTATCTCTCCCCTCTGCGAACTCGAAGAACTGCAATTTCCATAAGTCGTTTTTCACGTGCCTTCTTAGCGGCAATTTGTGCGTCCAATTCATCTTGTAAATCAAACCGGTACTCAATCACACGCAACGCACTAATACGGTTCAACTTATATTCACGATAACAGTCCTCTGTTTTTAAATGCTTAGGAATAAGAATTTTGAGTTTTGATTCGTAGAATGATTTTGGTGTACCAACATTCACTTTAATTAAAGGAAGTCGTTGATTCACTTTTTCATTCAACCGTTTGGAGTACCACAATTTTATTTCAGTAACAAGTTTTTGCACTCTCGATGGAAGAATTTCGTCTATGCGTATTCCATGTAAATTTCCGTGATACATGGGGTTCAATACTATTACTATCGGTTTCGTCATTAAATCATTTTCATCAAGGTATGTGAACCGAGTAATTACGCCGGGAACAAGGTTTGCCTTAGATGTTATAAGTTCATTGACAAAGTTTTTCTTATGTGCAAGTAAGTAATTAGGCATTATGTTTCTCCACCAATGCTCCTAGAAATGCTAAAGCATTCTGAAAATCCAACGAATCAAATCGTGTTGACTTTTCTATCGCAAGTCTCCACTTATATTCCGTAGACTCACCTTTAGATAAATATGCGGATTTCTCTTCTTCCGTTAAAAGTCGGTAAGGAGCTACTATCCATTTCCAATCTTTAGGCACACCATCTGGGTAACAAATTCCTTTTCCAGTTATGTTAATGACCGATGGAAACCACACCAAGTTCCGAACATTGTCCGCAATTGATAAATCTATTACTAATTTAGGTGATACTTTTTTAGCAGCTTCTACCGTGTCACTACCAACTTCCATATCACTTGTTGTAGTGTATCCGCACCTAACGCACAGATAATTCTCAAGGTAGTCCTCTTGTAAATTTTCCGATGGTGGGTCTGTTGGTTTTCGAGTTATATTCGTTTCCACCATTAATGTTTTCTCACCTTTACAAAGAGGACAATCAATCTCTTCGTTAATCATTTCCCATGAGGGTTTCGGATTCTTGTTCTCTACTAATCGCGTTTTCATCTTTTGGTTCCTCTATCTTAGGTTGCTCAGTTACTTGAGTTTCATGCTCGTCTTTCTGGTATGGAAGGTCAATACTCTTCATATTCATACTTAATGGAATATCAATACTTCCAGTTGTTGTGGGTTGTGCTTCTTTAGGTTCTACAGCAACAATTGGTTTTAGTTTTGGAAGTTTCAGTCCACCAAGTGACGGAATACTGATTGGTACTTCCTCTGCAAACTTTGGAAGGTATTGGTCAAGTATTTTTCCAAATCGGTCATGCATTTTATTCAAAGAGAAGTTTTGTTCAGAGTACATCGCTTGTTTTAACGCATTTAACTTGAACTTATTATAATCTCTCCATACATTCATCATTAAATTGGATGCAACTTGATAATTCGCATAGAACCATGACGACTCTTTCACCACAACATTTTCCCATACTGCGGACGGATGAACTTGCATTAATTGCCCGGGCAGAAGTAGTGAGAACTCCTTGTTCAAGAAATCAATTTGACCACTCCAATTTGGCGCAATTACGGGTTTTCTACTTACAGATGCTTCGAGTAATGGACGACCAAACCCCTCACCCTTTGTAAATGAAATATGCACCTTTATTTTTGGATGATTGTACAATCCATTCATCTCTTCTGCGGTTAACTCACCATGAAGAAAGTAAACATTCGGAAGCGGTTTATCTGTCTGAACTGAACCCTTAACCGCTCGTATTCGTTTCTCTATTTCATTTCTATCCATAATAGAGTTTGTTGCAAGAGCGGTCTTTAAGATGAGCGCGGGCGGGTTGGTAACATTTTTGAATGTTTCAAGGAATACCTTAATGAGTCCACCAACATCTTTTCGGTCGTGAAACATTTCACCTTGCAACCAGTGACCTACATACAAGAAGCAAAATGCCTCTGAAATTTCTTTAAGTTCATATCTAACCGCCGGTGGAATGTTCTCGTCCAACTTGAACACCGATGTATCAACTCCCTCAAATAATACTTCTATTGGTTTTTCTAACTTGAGGGTACTCGTTGTTTGCTTAGTTTTTTCATCTATCTTTGAGTATGAAGTTTTCTCAAATATTTCTTTCGAATGTTTAGACGGAACGATATTCAAATCCATACGGTTCAGTCCTTCAAGCCATGGGGCGGAGCAATGAGTGGTTTCTATACCGGCCGTTATACCAATGTTATACTTACCGAGAGTTAGAAATTCATTTGGAACTGTAATGTGTATGAACAAATCAGGTTGCTTTGGCAGTTGCGGAGTTTTCAGCATGCGTTTGAAAATCTCTCTATCCCTATTCGTATCCAGATTTATATACGATGTTTCACCCCAGCGTGTACCCCAAATGTGAACATCAAACCTATCCATCTTGATAAGAGAGCGCACCAAGTCCCTTGAGTGTTCACCATACCCACTACGGGTCGCAATTGCGGCTTGTACTAAACAAAGTGGTTTACCCATTATCGTTATCCTTTCTTTTGGGATATAACATACCTCTGTCACCTTGCGGTGGTGGTGTAATCAAATCATCCGGGTTTTGTTTCAGTGGGCGATTCTTGAGAACACGCACGAACTCAGAACGCTGTTGTCCTTTCTGAATTTCTTGTTTGTCCTTACTATCCTTAAACTTCTTCTTTGGTTTCCACTGACTAAAATGCCGGGTACGAAGTTCCTCAAGTTGTTTTTCTTGAGTTGGGTCGAGTTCACGTTTACGATTTTCAATCAATCGTTTGTTGAAAGTTTCAAACTCTTTCTCGCTCGTGAATCCGGTTGCAATTATCGTTTGCAATTTATCAAGTTTAGTGCGGAGTTTTCTTCCCTTCCGTTCATTACGTAATGCACGACAAGTTACGCAGAACAGTTTCAATTTTGTGTAGTAGTATCGTAACATAATGTTATACCTTATATAGTGTAAATCGTTTTCGTGGTTTCCACAATTTAAATGTTGTTTCCATTCCTTCCATAAATCTACGAGACATCTCTGATGCGGCCATACCAACTTCGGGTTTGAGCATATACTCTCGTCCAAGTTGTCCTAATCGTTTACATTCATCTCGTCCCAAGTCATACCATTCTCGAAGTAACGGAGCAACATCTTGCCACCTTGCTCGGTCGTCAAAGATATACGGAGTGGGAACAGAACCTTGTAATGATATGGTTGATGGGAATATTGGTTTCACCCACTCACCATGTTTAGTGTACTTACCTTCGTGGTTAGAACCAAACTCTGCGTTCAAATCCTCAATAGTCAAGAGAGTACCATCGTCCTTTACAAATCCACATTGGTCTTGTAATCCACCAGTAACATTTACTATTATTGGAGTACCAGACATTAATGACTCAGCAGTGCCGAGTCCGAAACCTTCGTTTGATGCTAAATTAATAGTTACATCTGCGATATTATAAATCAAATTCATCAGACGCGGCTCGATTCTTCTATCCGATATGATTATCCTACTGTCTATTTTCAAATCCTCTATAACCGCATGAAGGTTTGTTCCGGCTTCATCAATCGGTTGAGTGTGCATGAGTAATACACATCCGTTTCGTTTCTCTTTTGGAAGTCCTTGTACAAATTTATGATATGCAAGAATAATATCCGAAGTCATTTTTCTACGAACATTTCGGTTCACATATAGCAGAACAAACTCTGGGTCATTATCACCGAAAAGATTTTTTCGAAGGTCTATCATAATTTCATAATCGGACTTCTCAACCATTTCGTCTATCTCTACACCCGTTTCGTTCTTAATTTTTTTACCAGATTGAACCTTTTGAATTTTACCTTGATTTTTGAATGACACTGGGTAAAACGTGTGCTCTGGGATACCATGCGGAACATAGGCGACTTGCCATGGTTGCGGTGGATACTTCTTCCATACATTTTTTACAATATTGTATGTCTGTTTGGATATGCACCCAATCCAATCGCACGACTCATAGAAGTGCTCATTGTAATGAGGAAACGGCAAATCATCCCATACATGATAGAAAAAAATGGGCATACGCTGGCGTAGTTCATGCTCATGATTGAACAACCATCCCCAGAACCGGGGGTCTGTGTAAGGCATAAGCGCATGAACATTTTCCGTATCCATCAACCACCGAATGAAGTCAATGTTACCATACCCATTGAAAGGATACACCACAACACTCGAATCGGACAGTTTAATTTCTTCGTTCACCGCGGCTGAAATGTCCACCCGTTTCCCTTGCTCGGGGTGATTGATTGCGCCACCAACTTGCACCCAGTTATAGTAGTGTGCTGTACCGAGTACAATCTCGCGGCTCATTGTTCCGACACCACTTGACATTCTTAAATCATCGGAAGGCAACAGAATCTTTTTGCGTTTCTCCCGTGGAAGGTACTCGTATCCGTTTATGATATCACCGTATTTATATGCCATAGTAAACCTTTCTTAATGTGGGTACTGTGACCCTTTACTATAAATATAATTCTATATTCGTTTTAGTTCATTTACCAATTCATCAACACTAAAGAATATATCTGTACAAAACTGCACCATGATATCCCACCGCTTCGGTTCCTTGTCGTAAAGAATATATCCCCGTTTACCCTTACCGAGCGCCCATCCTAACTCAAGGTGGCACGATTTACCAGCTGGCATAATCAAAACCACCACATCTGCTCGGTCAAGATGATGTACGTCAAACTCAAATATGTGTTTAGCTGCCCAGTCTCGTAATGCTTCTTTATAAGTGACACCTTTCGCTTTTTCATAATGACGCCAATAATCATCTGCGTGTGGGCCGGGTGAATACCATGAATCAAAAATCTCATGACTTGTTGACTTACGCAATTTATTTGAGATTATCGGAACATTTTTGTTTCTTAAACTACCAATAACATATATAACTAACTTTTTTTTCTTCATACTAAATATTATTTCCTTTCAAATAGCACATCTATCCACGAATGAGTACGATGCGGATTTTCTTCATCTGTAGGTGTACGTACAGTTTCATTGAACTCATAAATATCTTCCAGATAATTTTTCAATCTCGAAATTGGAGTGCCCTTTGTATAGACAAATCTATTCCAAATGTACAATTCATCATACCACGCTTCGGCTGCAATAAAATTTATGTGATTCAGAATATCACCGCAACCAATAAGTACTTTTAACTCCGCACCTTGTACATCAACAACCAAAGTGTTGTAATCGGCAATATTTATATTCAATTCAGATAGTAATGTATCCAATCGTCTAACAATTACCGGTCTTATATTTTTGACAGCAACATCCGCATACCAATTACACGGTTTCATCAGTGAGTCATTTGCAGAGTCCAATACCGTTTCATAGAATAATTCCGTACTGTTTTGGTGAGATAGAAATGCTTCAACTATTCGTTGATTTGGAATATTGCCAACCGCAATTCTTCCAATTGCAGCGGACAATGCATTACCTTCAATCCATAATACACGATTTGCGCCGAGGAATTGATAATCGTCAGATTCCTCACACTTTGCGGCACCAATATGTATTACACCAGTTAACGGAGTAGACGAATTGTGTCTATTTGCTAATAACCACCCGGCAATAGTTTTTATATTCTCCATAATTACTCCTGAATAAGTAATGATTTGACTACATGAATGCCTTCATCAAGCGTAGGAACTACATACCCAGCGCACTCCATAATCATTGAGTGCCGATGCGGATTGTCCTCTTCCATAACAAGAATAATGGGTCTGTCTGCGGAATCTGCCCATGCAATTTCAAGAACGGTTCCTATTGATATTCTCTTTGCATTTAAGAAATTCACAAACAGAACATCACACCGCGTTGCATCCCATCGGTCGCGAGTATATATTCCCCGTGTTGATGATAATGTGAACTCCGGGTAATTATCCGCTAACTTATCAAATTTTGCTAGATAATTCTTCGCACGTAATGGCGAATAGCATATAATACCGAGTGGTTTCAATTCAGATGAAACCTTTGTTCTCCACTCTGTGGCCTCTTCCCATGTTAAACCCGTAATAGGACCTGCAAGATACACTTTCATCGTTGTAACCTTTCAATTTATGATTACATATGGTTTATCCAATTTTTTAGCCCAATCAAGAGTGTTATTCGTTCCCTTTGATATATGACCTTCTGGTATGAACGCAACTATCTTGTCGGAGTACTCCGCAATCTGTTTGTTGCGAAGAAAGTAATACCTAACATGATATGGTTTACCATACAGATACGCGGGTTCAGGGCAGTATACACTCCACGGTTTATGCAGCGGTGGAAACTCCACATACTTCACACCCAACTTCAGCGCTCCTTCTTTTGCATAACGGTCTGCACCGTCCGCGCACCCGCCACTTACAATCTCCAACTTGTCTCCGAACTCGTTCTTACAGAGTCCGATAAAGTCCAGTATCTTGCGTCTGTCTGTCCATCTACGCGAACCAACGATACCTACTCTCATTTTGTGCCTCTCAAAATATTTGTTATACATTGGAAACCCTTTTGATTGTTACTCGATAACCATTTTGTTTTCCGTTACTTTCTTTTTTCTGCGGTTGAGTACTCTGTACCGCTCGTATATCGTCCATTTTCAGTAGCATAACGCGAAACACACTTAATGCCTCAAGAATACCATACGCATTATTATAGTAACACTCATGACGGTAATCAATGGGTGACGGAGTTCCTTTCCTTCGAATGTTGAACCAACTCTTCTGAGTCCATGATTCATGCTCACCCATATGAATGTTTGTTCCGATATCCTCTAGTAAGTCCTCATACTTTTTGATGAACGCCATAATTTGAGACTGGTCTATTTCATCCTTCAAGTACCACAACTTCAAAAACACCCGTTTGCCGGTTTCTTCTCCGATGGAGCAGATAGTTGCTATAATCTGCTCTTCATAAGGTGAATTTATGAAATCGGTTAGTTTGATTCGTACACTATACCTTATCATTTTATATCTCCGTCAACAATCACATGGTCTGCGAGTTTTGGATTAGTTTTATGTATCTCATTTGCACGCTTATGAAGTTCTCGCGCAGCATTCATCTCAACAATTAGTTTTGCGGCCCGTTTCGGATTATTCTTGTCGCATAAATCGGGTCTATCTTTAAACTCGCAGTACTTACAAGTTTTAGTGTCAGGCCGTTTCTCATACTCTGCATTATCAAGATAGTTTCCATCCTTATCAAAACACGAATTGATGAATGTCTTTAATTCCAGTAGCACCGAATTGGTTGTAATGGTTCCACTCGCAGGTGAAATTTTCTGTACCCTCTTCTGGGGGAAATCAACATTCTCAAACAACTTGCGCTTCAACACAAGAAATTCCACATCAACATTTTTGAGGTCATACTTGTACTGCATAGCATAAAACGATTTGTATAGAACAAGTTGTGTCTGTTTCTTTTTATCGGCTTTTTGATACTTGTTCCAACCCTGATGCGAAGTCTTGAAGTCATATATCTTGATTCGATTCAGTACGGTATCGCGAATGACCACATCCAGATATCCAAACATAGTAATTCCGTTTTGGATGGGCCATTCTATAGGAACTTCAACACCCACCAATTCAAATCCGCGCTTCGCGAAGTACTCACTCTTGTTCCTGACAAACCAATCAAGTATGTTCAGTCCATCTTCATAGAACTCAAGCATCTCTTCTCTGGTAATGGACATTTCCGAGCCGTTGCTCTGGGCTTCCTTGAAGTTTGCAGACATGCGTTCAAACAGCATTTTCGGAAGGTCTAGGGCATCCGCATCGGGTATGGTCTTTTTGTACATAACCGTTAGATACTCCTGAAGCACTTCATGCATTGACCTACCAAAAATGGTATTGATTGATTCAATCTTTACGCGATTGCCGTCAATGTAGTTCAATCTCCATCGGAACGGGCACTCTTTCCACATGCTGAATTGTGTATAGGATATTGATTTTCCTCGCTCTATTTCACCATCTCCGCTCATGCTAGTCCCAGAAGCCGTGAAGTTTTCGATTCACGACCGTTTCTTTATTTGTTTTTGGTTTAATGTGTAGTTTTAATTCTTTCGTTAACTCTTTCAACTCGTCCTCTTTACCGGGAATTACATGATAGGATGTGTACGGACTATTCGGATTATCCGTGATACCATTCTGCATCAACCATCTACGAATGTACTGCCATACAGAGTTGAGTTGTAGATTAGGTTGCACCTGATTCGTAATGTCGTTCTTGAAATGTAATCCATTCAGTATATACCATGTCCAGGCCAGTGCATCTTTCGGAACATCACCTTTTATCTCTATGCACTCATTCATCGCATCAAGCAGATTCTTCTTGAATACCGCATCATGGTCGGGTAAGAACCATGCCATATCACTGATGTTCCCACCCTCCAAGATTTTCAGAAACTCGTCCTTCGTTTCAAAGTAAAGTGGGTATCTATCTCCGAGTATTTCTTTCATTACTGGATGTTTATACACCAGTGCCGGTTTGTTCAATGCGATACCATCTTGAACTGACATATTCCAATCTGCGTACCCGTCTACAAAACAAACTGTTGCATATGCATTTTTAAGCAACCACGAATATTCTTCACTGTCTAATCGTTTCGGAATAACATGATAACCTTTAGGAACGTTCTCTGCGGTTGAGTCCGTTATTATAAATAAGTATTTACTTTTTAAGGAATCTGTATATTCCAAAAACCGGTTCATACCTGTAGATTGCACCCATCTGTGATTAAATACTATAATTGGTTTGCCGTTCGGTAATGGAAACTCTTTTATCTTATCTGATACATATGATGAAAGCGGAGTATATACAATTTTAGATTTAATAAAATTCCAATTTAATTGGCTAATACATGATATTTTAGAGATATTTTTTGCCATATACTCAGTAGATACTTCTGAATGGAGCAAAATGCGTGATGCGAGATTAATTGCTTCCAATTGTCGCATATATCCTGGAATAATTGCGGGTGAACCACGACTAATTGAACAATCAATCCAATGAAAAAATGCAAAACGATGTAATATTTCTCCGTATCGTCTATCCATTAGTGCAATAAGAATATTATAAAGAAGTTCCGGTTGGTGAGCAAACACAAAATCGAAATCCATTTTTCTCATATCAAATGCTTTAAGAAATGCTGTCGCGTCAAATTGAGAACGATTAGATACGGCATTATGTGGATATGGATATTTTATAAGCGTTACATTGGAACGGTCATCGAGGATTCGGTGCTTCTCTGGCACCAAAACATAATGATGGCATTCAGGTAACCACCCAATTGTCTTTTCCATCACTTTATAGTTAGAATCCGACTCATGGATAAACATATTGTTCTCAAATCGAACTGGAGACATAAAGTGAAGTATTCTTCGTCCGTGCAAGATTCCCATTATCCCTCCAACTGTGCTTGATTGTCCCAATACTCATGTTCTCGAAGTTTGTTTGCAAGTTCAAAGATGAACTTCGGAGATACTACCACCGCTTCAACAGGGCCGTCTGAACTCTCAGTATCAGACTCGACAATCAATACCTGATTATTATAGGTGAGTACGGCTTCAATAAACTGGTCATTTACATTTTTTTCTTTTGCAATACTATTCTTCATTGTTTCTTTCCTTTCGATGTATGTCCTAAATCATCCAATTCCAATGGCAATTTTCCTTGCTCAATCCACTCAAGTGTAGCAACATACGAGAAGATATTCCACGCAACTGCGGAGGCATGGTCTTCGTCATTTTGTCCTTCAAGAACTTCGACAAGATGCCGCATACATGAGTCAAGGTATCGAGAGAGTGGTTGACCTTTCTCCCAGTTTCTGTCTCCATATTTATTCGCACCGTTCTGATAATGTACCGCTAAACGGCGCAAGGGATACGGGGGAATGAGGTCGAAACGACCCTTACCATCTCGCGTATCCCTTCGTGAACCTGTTTGCCACTTTTCTCGTTTTCCGCTGTCTTGTACTGAGGTAAATTCTCTTTTTTTGGGAACTCCACTACCACCTTGTGGCGGTTTACTTACATTAAGAGTACTTTTCTTTGGTTGATATCCATTATTCATATACCAGCATCCTTTCGTATTTTTTTGAGTTCGTCCAACTGAGTGCCGTATGCTTGCATCAGTTCCACAAGGAACTGTTTACCTTGTGCTGACCGCATCAGGAGTGTAAAGTACTCCCGCATCTCACGTTCGCCGCACTCGAAGTACCGCTCCAGCATGGTCGCCAATGCATCGGGTATCGTTGCCCTTGACTTGCCCTTAATGTACTTGAGAAAGACCTTACCCTTCGGTAGAATCTCGTGGTATAGAGCAAACACCTTGTCTTTCGGCATGGGTGGTACACCTCCAACTGTAAACTTCTGTAAATCGTCTACCGTTTCCAACCATTCAGGGTTCATGGATAGATACCGATTAATCATGTACGACTGAAACTCCACCTTCTCCCCGCCAGTCAGTGACGACCAGTAGAGTGGGTCTGTTCCCATTGTCAATTCTTTCAGGTGGTCAAAAAGATTACGAGTCCGGTGCTTATCGGATATGTATTTCTTATTCTTCCGAGGCGGCATTCGTTACTCCAAGTCTAGTGTACACACCAAAATCCATTCGTCCATCTTCATAAAACCGATTGAAATGTTCAACCGATTCTGCGAGTGTCGGTTTCTCTGAGTTGCCACGCATCCAATCATGTTGTGTCGTATCAATCATAAACCGTTCTATATGGTCGTATGGAAGTTGTTCACTATATGGCGAGAACTGATAAAAACTCAGTAAGTAGTTTGCAAGCATCTCTTGTGGTTTGTATAAACCGCATATCCATCCATCTTCCACCACTTGACGGAACCATGACATATATCTTTCGTGTTTCATTTTTTACCCCACAAATAGTTTTGCAGTGCTGTCCGATGGTGTTGACGGTTCCTCTCGCTTGATTGAACCCCTAAGAGATTCACCCGGAGAATCCATATCCTCTTCTGTGTCGTTCAAATTTTTGAACAGTGGACTAAGTGAGTCGCACTTGTCACACGCGAATACTTGAATTGGTACAAGTGTTTCCTTACCTGTCGGTGACACTAGCGCGGATACTTTCTTAAGAAGATAGACAA
>Ga0102851_10002304_pt1 | contig 11436 bp, 6 predicted proteins | sample Mud3Dept3metaG_FD_79558 | JGI IMG/M metagenome (GOLD analysis project Ga0102851, IMG submission 79558) | Freshwater wetland microbial communities from Ohio, USA, analyzing the effect of biotic and abiotic controls - Mud 3 Core 4 Depth 3... | ecosystem: Environmental > Aquatic > Freshwater >...
CTCGCGCGCTCCAGGACGTCCCGGATGTCGGCGTGGCCGTACTTGAGCGCGCCGGCGAGATCCGCGTGGCCGGGGCGCGGCCGGGTGACGGGGGCGCGGTGCGCACCGCCGGCATCGGCGGGCGGATGTTCGTCCGGGTGCATGGTGAAGGCCCAGTTCAGCCAGTCGCGATTGTCTATGGTGATCGCGACCGGTGCCCCGGTGGTGCGCCCGTGGCGGACTCCGCCGACGATCACGGCCGCGTCGGACTCTATCGCCATCCTCCGGCCGCGGCCGTATCCCTGCTGGCGCCTGCGGAGATCGCGCGTGAGCGCATCGGCCTCGACCAGGAGTCCCGCCGGGAGCCCGTCGACAATGACGACCAGCGCGCGCCCGTGCGACTCGCCGGCTGTGAGAAATCGCAGCATCGCGCTGCCATTCTATACGAAGTTTCTGCAGCAGCCCGCAGCGGGAGTCGCGAAAACGCCCGCGTTTCCTGGGCCTTTCTCCTTGAGGCTTTCGGCGCTGATCTTGCACCGCTCTGGCCCCGCAGCAGGGCTGCAGGGAGGCCGCGTGACCACTCGACTCGAGTTGATCCTGGACCGGTTCGTGCCGTCGGGCAGCGGCCGCGCCGTCGATCTGGCGAACGGCGGTCTGGTGTGCCTGCGGACGGCTTCGTCCCGCGAGGACCGCGATCGCCGCCGGCGCGCGGAGACGGCGGCGCGCGTGTCTGCGCTGCGCATCGCGGGCATGGCGCCGCTTGTGGACTACGGACTCGGCGGCCGCGACGAATGGATCGAGGCGTACGGTCTGGGTGCGTTGGACGAGCACGCGGGCAGCGCCGCAGACCTCCTGCGGTCGTCGGCCCGCGCGATTGCGGCGCTCCTGGTGTGCGCCGGACTTGCCGTGAGGAACGGGCCCCGGAGTCGTCGCGGGGCCGAGGACCCGCCCGGGCTGTTCATCCCGGAACCGCTCGAGCGTGTCATCGCCGCTGATGACGAGGAGGTGGCTGCAGAGCCGCCGGCCGCGCCCGCTGGCCTGCCGGCTGCGGGAACCATCCTCGAGCGGCGCGACGAACTCGATCCCGTGATGGAGTGGATCGGGGCTCCCGCGGACTCCGGCGCCCGGATCGTCGGGATCGAGGCCGCGCCGGGAGCCGGGCTGCGCACGTTCTTCCAGGCGATTGCGCGGGAGGCGCGGCTGGCAGGGTTCGTCCCGGTGTCGAGCCTGTTCTGCGGCCAGGCTGCCTTCCCGATTCCCGGCGTCGACCGTACCGCGCTCTGCGCCACGCTGCGCGACCGCCACGTGCTCATCCTCGACAGGCCCGTCGTGAATGGGCCTTCGGCTGATCCGACCGCTGTCGCACGATTCCTGTCGCGGCTCGACACGGCAGGCGGCCGTCCGCACGCCGTGGTCTGCCGATCCCTGGCGTCGGGCAACGAACCGGTCATCACGCTCAGACCGATGCGGCCCGCCCAGCTTCGCCGGAGCGTGCTGTTCGCGGGCATCGACGCGGCCCGGATCGAAAGGGCCGTCGACACGGCGGTGCGGCTATCCGGCGGATGGCCAGGCGCGTTTGCCAGAATCGTGAGGGAGTTGCTCGGCCTCCGCGCGGAGGACGCGCCCTATCGCTTCTCGCCCTCGAGCGGGGCCGCCGTGCGGGAGGCGGCGCCGCCGCCGAGCGAGCCCGTCGCGGATGCGCACGCCGGCGAGCAAACCTCGGCCATGCTGGCCCGGGCCGGCGAACTCGCCAGGCGCGGACGTCACGCGGCCGGCGAGCGCCTCCTTCGGCGGAACATCGGGTATCTGCAACGGCGGCGCCAGGCAGGGGACCAGGCCCGGGCGCAGCTCGCGCTGGGCCGCCTGCTTCTGGCCAGGGGCCGCCGCCGAAGCGCTCAAGAGGCGTTCGAAGAAAGCCGGAGGCTCTTCGACAGCGTGCCGGACGCGGCCGGCGTGGTGCTGGCGCTGGTGCATCTGGGCGCCGCCCACATCGACGACGGCGCGTTGCCGGCCGCCGAATCGGTCTTGAGAACCGCGGAGGTGGGCGCGACTCACGCCGCTCTGGGCACGCTCCGGCGTGCCGCCGGTCTGCTCCTTGCTCGCACCCTGTTCTGGCAGGGACGGCACGACGACGCGTGGCACCTCGTCGAGCGCCTGGGATCGTGTGCCGACGGCAGGATCCAGGAAGCGGCAGCGGTTGCGGAACGATGCGTGCCCGCGGCCGGCGGGTCGGGCTGGGGAGCGTCCGCGGCCGGTTACCCGGACCCGCCCGGGCTGCCGGCGATCGACACCGAGTTGGGGGTGCGAATCGCGCTGGCCCGGAGGGACGCGGGTCTCGCGGCGCGGAGGCTGGCCGCGGCCGGCGAGGCGCGGGAAGACCAAGGGCCCCTGTATGCGGGGACGCTGATCGCGCTGCGCCTCCTCGTCCAGGGCGCGCTTGGCGACGCGAGCGCGCTCGCCAGGACCGCGGCCTCCGGACTCACCTTGATGCGCCGGCTCCACGCGCCGCTCGCGGCGCAGGAGATCCGGCTGGCCCACCTCGAGGCGCTCATCGACGCGGGCGCCCGCGTGCCGGCGGCGACCTGCCTGCGCCGCCTCGAAAGCCGGTCCGCGTCGGCGATCTCGGGCCTGGCGCGCGCGCGCCTCGATGCGCTCGCGACGCGCCTGAGGAACCTCGAGTGCGGCGGCGTGCGCCCCGTCGGTGAAGGAGACGGCGCGGTCGACACCGGAGCGATCGTGCGGATTCTCCAGCACTGCCACGAGGCGCAGAGTGAGACCGACGCCGTGGGCGGCGTCTGCCGGACGGTCAGGACCAGCCTCGGCGCCGGCACCGTGAGTGCGTTCGCGCTGGTCGAAGGCACTGCGCACCTGGTCGCGAGCACCGGGCCGCGGTCGTGCCGGCCCGAGCTGGCCGAACGCTCGGCCACCTCGCTGCTGGTTGTGGGACCAGAGGACTCGACCTCAGGCCGCGAGCTCGCCGCGCCGGTCCGCTACGGCGGGGCGGCGGTCGGTGCGCTCACCGTTCGCTGGTCTCCCGGCGCGCACGGCACCGGGGATTCGCCTGCGCGCGGCATCCTGGAAGCCGCCGCCGCCGCCATCGGACCGGCGATGGCGGCGCTGGTCTCCGCAGCTCCCGCGAAGCACGAGGCGGAATCGAGCCCTGGCGACCTCGGAGGGCCGAGCGCCGCCATGGCTGAGGTGCGGCGGCAGGTCCGCCGGGCCGCCGCGGCGCCCTACCCGGTGCTGATCCTCGGAGAGAGCGGAACCGGGAAGGAACTCATCGCGAAGGCGATTCACGCCGGATCGGCGAGGAGGGCGCGCCGCTTCTGCGCCGTCAACTGCGCGGCGCTCAGCGACGACCTCTTCGAGACGGAACTGTTCGGCCACGCGCGCGGGTCTTTCACCGGCGCGTCGGCCGACCGCCCCGGCCTGTTCGAAGAGGCGGATGGCGGCACGCTGTTCCTCGACGAGGTCGGCGAACTCTCGCCTCGCGCGCAGGCCAAGTTGCTGCGGGCGATCCAGGAGGGCGAAATCCGCCGCGTCGGCGAGAACCACCCGAGGCGGGTCGACGCGCGCATCGTGGCGGCCACGAACCGGCCGCTTGGCGACGAGGTCAAGGCCGGGCGGTTCCGTCACGATCTCCTGTACCGGCTCGACGTCCTGCGCATTGAAGTACCGCCATTGCGCGAGCGCCCCGAGGACGTGGGGCCGCTCGCCAGGGAGTTCTGGCGCGACGCGATGCGCCGCACGGGAGGGCAGGCGGAGTTGAGCTCCGGCACGCTCGCAGCCCTCGCCCGATACGACTGGCCCGGCAACGTGCGGGAACTGCAGAACACGCTGGCCTCCCTTGCGGTGCACGCGCCGGCGCGCGGCCGCGTGGCGCCCTCACGGCTGCCGCCGGCGATCGCCGGGGCAGGACTGTACGCTCACGAACAGCAGGTTACCCTGGCCGAGGCGCGCCGCCGGTTCGAAGAGCGGTTCGTCCGCGCCACGCTCGCGCGGGCCGGAGGGCACCGGACCGACGCCGCCTCCGCTCTCGGCCTCTCGCGCCAGGGCCTGGCAAAAGTGATTGCGCGGCTGGGTATAAGCGGGGAGGACGGTGCGCCGTAGACACGGATTCATGACCCGTTCTCGCGGTCCGAGCCGGCCGCCGCAGGAAGGTCGTGAATCCGGTCCTATTGGATTCTGCGCTGGAGCGCCAACAGGACCGGGTGGCGAGGGTCGCGGTCCAGCCCGCGGGCAACAGCGGCCTTTGCGGCGTCGATGTCCCCGGATGCGAGCTCCGCTTCGGCCAGTCTGGCCAGGAGCCCGGCCGATGCCGTCGGGCCAGCAGCCAGCTGCCATGCCCGGGCGGCCTCGGCCGGCTCGCCGAGGCGGGTGGCGAGGTCGCCGATCCGTTCGTAGACCGCGGGCAGGTTCGGGTCGGACTCGGGCGCGATCGCAGCCCAGCGTTCAAGGGCGGAGCGCACGAGAGTGTAGTGGCCCAGGCGCTCGGCGGCGTCAGCCAGCCACAGGAGCGTGTCCGGCGACACCGGCAGGATGTCGGCCGCCTCGTGCAGCGCCACCTCTCCGCGCGCCACCTCGCCCGACAGGACCAGCGCCCGGCCGTAGAGCGCCGCGGCTTCGCCGGAAGCCGACGGCCCGCGCGTGAAGGGCTCGAGCGCTTCCAGCGCCTTGCGCAATCCTACGCGATCCCGGGCGTGCTCAGCCGATTCGAACCAGACCCGCCCAAGGGCTACGTAGATCACCGCATTGTCCGGATAGCGCTCGGCCGCGCGTCCGAGCACGCCCACCGCCAGGTCCGTCCGCCCGGCTCTCGCCTGGGCGAGGCCGACGGCCGCCTGCCGCTCGGGCCGGTCCGGCTCCAGGGCCGCGATCGCCTCGAGTTGCACGATGCCTTCCGGGGCGCGGCCGGCCTCGGCGTAGAGGGCGGCGAGTTCCTCCCGCGCCGCCGACAGCGCCGGCGACACCTGGACCGCCTGCTCAAGGGTCCGGATCGCATCGTCGCGATGGCCGGCGCGGCGCAGGCTCAGCCCCAGCGCATAGCGCGCCTCCGCCATGCGGGGATCGAGGCTCGCCGCCCGGCGCAGGGGAGCGGCCGCGCCCGGGGCGTCGCCGGATCGGAACAGCGCGAGGCCGAGCTTGTACTGGACTCGGGCATTGCCGTCGTCAACGACGGCGCACCTCCGGTAGGCCTCGACCGCCTTCGGAAAGCGGCCGAGGTCGTACTCCACGTCGCCCATCAGCTCGGCAGGCCTGACGGCGTTGCGGTCGATCCGCGACGCCGCGCGGAAGTCGCGGAGGGCGGCTTCGGGTTCGCCGCGCTTGCGGTAGGCCTCGCCCCGCCGCAGGTAGGCGATCATCGAGTCTTCCCGGAGGGCGATTGCGCCGCTGAACGCCTCGATGGCGGCAAACGTCTGGTCGGTGTCGAGCGCCCGGTTGCCGGCGGCCACGAGATTCTGGTAGCGCACATCGCGCTGAACCGAGAGGCCGGCGACGACGATGCCGGCCACGACGGCCGTCATGAGGAGCGCCCCGGCCAGCGTGCGAGTCATCAGGGCTCTATCCTAGCAGCAGACGGAACTTTTGCCTCATCTTCGTGTCTAACCCTATCGAAGGAGTCGTGCCAGCCGGGCCTCTGGCCCGGTCGGCCCGCGTTTCCGGCACTGACAGCCCGCGGGGAACTTGCTATAGTTCGAGGAGACAGTCTCGTGGCCGAGGAGCTGCTGGTGAAAGACGCGCCCGCCCTGAGTTGGCCCGACGTAGCGGACCGCGAGGCGATGCTCGTGCATCGCTGCGTGGCTGGAGAAGACACCGCCTGCAGCGAGCTTGTGGCGGACAACCAGCGGATGGTCTTCCAGCTGGCCTTCCACCTGCTCGGCGACTACGAGGAGGCGCGCGACCTCTCGCAGGACGTCTTCCTTCAGGTCTTCCGCACCCTCGATCGGTTCCGTGGCCACTCCGCCCTTCGGACGTGGATCTACCGCATCGCGATCAACCTGGCCCGGAACAGGCAACGATGGTGGCGGCGCCGGTTCAAGTCGGACCAGGTGTCGCTTGACGCGCACCTCGAACAGCACGGCGACGACGTGCTGATGGATGCCACGGCGACGCCCGAACTCGCGTTGCGCCGCAAGGAAACCGCGGATCGGGTGTGGAATGCGCTGGAAGCGCTGCCGTTCGAGCAGCGCTCTGCGATCGTGCTGCGGGAAATCGACGGGCTCAGCTACGAAGAGATCGCGTTCTCGTTGGGGATCGCGATTGGCACGGTGAAGTCGCGGCTGACGCGCGCGCGTGACGCGTTGCGCGCCAGGCTGCGCGAGGAGACGTCTGTATGAAGCCGCTCTCGTGCGTCGCCTCACGGCGTCGATTGTCGGCCTTTCTCGACGGGGAATTGGCGGTGGCCGACCAGGTGGCCGTTGACGGGCACCTGCGCCGATGCCGCGCCTGCACGGACGAACTGGCCGCGATGCGCGGCGTTGGGGACATGTTGCGGGCCAGGTCCGCGGGCGTGAACGGCGTGGCCGACCTCGATGACCTCGAGAAGGACATCATGAGCCGCCTGGCGGCGGAACGCGAGGAGTCCGTCTCGGCCCAGGTGTCGCGGGCGTTCCAGGACATCCGCCTCGGCCTCGCGGCGGTCTGCTCGACCTGCGCCACGTTGGTCTCGGTGATGCTGGTGGTCGGGATCTTCTACTTCGCGCCCTTGTCGGAGCGTCCGGATTCGCTCGCGGGCATGATGGAGACGCTTGGCGCGCCGGCCATCGGGATGGACAGCCGCATCCTGTCGCCGCGGCCGTCTGAGTCGGATCCGATCGTGGACGGCTTGGTCAGTGAAGAGGACGAAGTGTTCGCGCTCGCGGCGGTGGTCACGCGCAACGGCCGGATCGTCAGCCCGGAGGTCCTGTCGAAGCAGCTGTCGGAAGCCGAACGCGCGCGGGTGACCCGGCTGCTCGATGAAATGTCGCGCGCACGGTTCGAACCGGCACGCATGGGCGGGACGGCCGTCTCGGTGAAGACGGTGCTCGTGCTCGCGCGCACGACCGTGCGGGCCAAGATGCCCGTCACGCCGAAGCAGAGTTCGATCCCGCGGGGGCCTGAGGTCACGCGGGGCTGACGCGCGCGTTATCGTCCGGCCGCCGCGCCGGGGGCGGCCACCCTCGCCGTGCCGGCGTTGTTCATGGTATCGGCGGCCCGGATCACGACGCGTCCGGCCGCCTCCCCGTCCACACGAATCTCGAAGCGCTCCTGGCGCGAGTCCGCCGCGCCGTCCAGCGGGTACGCCGGCTGCCATCGGCCCGTGTCCACCGAGTACTCGACCGTCGAGATCGCCGAGAACGAGTCGGTGACGTCGAAGGTCACCTTCGTCGCCGCGCCCTCTCGAACCGCCTGCTGGACAGTGATCGTCGGGGCGCCGTTGTCCACGTCGAACGCCTCGCTCACGAGTTCGCCGACGAGCGCCGTTCCGGGTGAATTGGCCGCCGAGTCGGCGGCGCCAATCTTCACCACGTACGTCCCGTCCGGGACCGACATCGTGTCCCAGACGAGGATCTGTTCCGTCGAACCGCGTCGCAGGGGCTTCCACTCGTTGTCGCCCGCCTGCCGGTAGGAGAGGTCATAGGACAGTCGATCATCGTTGTCGTCTTCCGCTTTCCACGTGAACGCCTGCAACCCCTTTTGGTACATGCGGCGGCCGAGCGCCGGTCCCGCTGCCGGCGACTGCGGGGCGCCCCCGAGCGGCGCGGAGAAAATCGGCACGCGCGCCTCGGGCGGCACGTCGCCCAGGCCGGCGATGTCGGCCTCGCCCGTCGGGTACGGCTTCTGGAACACGATGCCGGGCGGATGCACGGTGATCGAGGTGACGCGCGGCCGCCGGTTCTGTTGGACGTAGGCGATGCTCATCGAGAGCAACGCGGGCCCGGGCTGGTCGCCGGCCCGGCCCTTCAGCACGGCCTTCCATTGCAGATAGCGCGCCGGAGGACTCTTAATCGCCTCGCCGTCTGCGCGCTGGTACGGTCCGGCCCATTCGCTCCAGGTGTCGTCGGGTACCGGGGTGTTGCCCGACCGCGTTGAAAGCTGCAGGGCACCCGGCGCGGCCTGGATCGCCTTCCACGTGAGCGTGCCCCAAACCGACACGGTACCGGCATCCTTGGCGTCCGACAGGAATTGCCCGTCGGCCGCGCGGCCGGCATCGACGCGGACGACGTGAGCGGGGTTCGACGTGGCAAAGTAGCGCACCGAACCGACGCCGAGCATCGCGGTGACTTGCTGCGCGTCGAACCGCGTCAACAGCATCGCCCGCCACGGCTCGCCGGCGAGGCGATAGATCTTGCCGGCATTGCCCGTCGCCACGAGCAGGCCGCCCCCATCCTCCACGAGCAGGTCGAAGGGCTGATCGTCGCGGAACTCCCAGATGATGTCGCTGCCGCCTCCCGCGTCGACGCGGTAGACCGCACCCTTGGCCGCCGGCTCGGGCTGCGCCCGCTGGGCGGGCACGGCACCGCTCGCGGCCGACGACGTGTCGATGACCGTCACGGCCATGATCTCCGCCGAGACGGAAGCGACGGGGACCTGGCGCGGCGGCTCGGCGGACGGCGCGGGCGCGAGCGATTCAGGGGCGCTCGGCTTGCCGTTGACCGCGGCGGCATAAATGGTCCCCGAGCCGCCGGCCCGCAATCCGCGGATTTCACGGTACGGCGACTCGAGCACGACGAACGCCTTGCCCGCCGGTGTGATCTTCAGGACCCGTCCGGGCGACTCGGTGCCCGCCACGATCTGGCCGTCGCTGCCGATGAGGAGCGAGGTGACGTTCGTCGTCTGGGTCCGATAGAACACATCGCCCTTGCCGTCGGCGGAGACGCGGTAGATGACGCCCTTGTCTCCCGTGGCGACGTAGACGCGTCCCTGCGCGTCCACCGCGAGCGCCCAGATGTACTTGTCCTCCGGATCGAAGAACACCGTTGGCGAGCCGCCCGCGGCGACCCGGTAGACCTTGCCGTCCGGCGAGGTCGCCACGAGCAGCGTCCCGTCGGCCGCCGCCGCGATGGCGTGGACCTCGAGTTCCTGCGCGTCGAATGCCACGCGGCTCCTGCCGTCACGATCGACGTGCCACACCAGCCCGTCATTCCCGCCGCCCGCGTAAACCGAGCCGTCGGGGCCCGCGGCCAGGCACCACACGAACGGAGACGTGGGGGCGAACACGGATCGCGTCGAGGGGCCCAGGAGGAGACGGCCGTCGTAGTCGATCGAGAGGCGCTCGGACTGGCCCTTGAGGAGATCCGCCTGCGTGGAGATCCGCCAGAACCTGGCGGTGGATGCGTGGGCGACGACGAACACACCTGCGGCGAGCAGTCCCGCGGTGAGCAGGCTGACGGCAAGCGGGCGGAGCACGCGACGGTTCATGCGCAGGTCCCTTTCGAGCGGCGGATCATGGGAGGCGGGTTGCCGGCTGGAGCGTCAGCGTCCGGAGGCCGTCGACGGCGATGCCCATCGGAATCTCCCAGGCGCCGAGCATCGAGGACTGGAGCGGCGGGCTGGACGCGGTCCCGCGGTCGCCCTGCATCACCGTGAGCACCGATGACGGGAGCGACGGCATGACCTCGCCGTTGACAACGGCGCCGGTGTCGCGTCCCACGAGCCGGATGTAGATGCGGTTGCCGCGGCGCGACGCGTTCAACACCTTGACCATCTGGTCGACGGAGGCGGGCCTGAGGACCGCGCGCTGCTCGCGCTGCTCCCACTGGCCGAAGCGCGTGCCGTCGGCGACGACGAGCGTCAGCGGGCCTTCCGCGTTCCGCGGGATGTCCACGCTGACGGTCCGGACAAACGGCTCGCCGCGCCAGGGGTTCAGCAGGATCTTCACGGGAACGGCGGTCCCGCGCCGCACGTCGGTCGTGTCGAGCCACACCCGTTCGATCGTGGCGCTTCGGAGGCGCTCCGCGCCCTCCAGGTCAACCTGCAGCGACTCGACGCGCACCGGCTCGAGTCCGTTGGTCAGCAGGGCGCTCAGGGGCATGGCGACCGCCGACGCGGCTGCGATGGCAGGCTGGTCGCCGGCGTACACGTCGTCGAACTCGACGGCAGGGTGGCCGGCGATGGCGGCGCGGCCCCGCAGGGCGTACGTCGCCGGGCCCAGATCGCGCTCGTGCTCCGAGACGATGCCGACCAGCGCCGTGAACGCGAGGAGGGGCGTCAGCAGCGGGTGGTCGGCGAGGGCGAAGGCGAAGCGCCGGTCGGGTGCGCCTTCACGTTTCAACGAGACCGTCATGCCAATCGTGCGCGGGCGCACGCCGAAGGTGCCGGCGACGGCGGTGGACCGATCTTGCTGAATCGTACCGATGGTGTCGCCGATCGAGGCCAGCCACATCGACGAATTGAGGCTCGGGAGCACGGCGTGCACGTACGCGCGCGTCATGGCGAAGCTCGCCGGGCCGACGTTGTAGAGTGGGTGCCCGAATGCCAGGAGCCGCGTGCCGTCGACGTCGGTGACGGTTCCGCTGGCGCCGAACTGAAGATCGCCTGTGATGAGGCCGATGCCGACGGGATCGCCAGGCCGAAGGGGTTCGGCGGCGGCGGGCGAGTCCTGCGGGCCGCGGTCGGCTGAAGCCGGCGCGAGCACGAAACCGGCGCCGTCGAGCGCGGAGAGGGCGGTCGCAGCTGCCGCGCCATCCAGACCGCCGGCGCTGAGGGGCAGCGCGATGGGACGGAGTGCGGCCACATGTCCGGCCGTCGTCGCCGAGGCGTCTGCGCCCGCCGGCCAGGCGATCGGAACGAACGCTCGGGCCGGGCGCAGCGTTTCGGCGAAAGCTGCGGCCAACACCGAGATGTCCGAGCCCATCGGGATCGCTGGGACGCGCGCCGTCGGCGCGGCGAGGCCCCGCGTCGTTGCCTCGACCATCTCGCCAATCGGGGTGATGCCGGCGATGGGCGCTGTCGCAAACGACCCGATCGAATACGCCACGGCGCCGATGAGGCGGCCGTCGATGTACACCGGACTGCCGCTCATGCCGGCGATCACGCCCGTCTTGGCGAGCGGGCCGCCGCTGAGCCTCGCGAGGATCAGATCGCGCTGGGGCCCGATGTTCGACCGGATCACGCCCAGGATGTGGGCTTGGAACTCCTCGATCGTGGTCCCCTTGAAGACGGCGCGGCCCACGCCGGTCATGCCGGGCTTCACGTCTTCGATCGGCATGAAACGGGTGGACGCGGGCGCCGGGAACGTAAGAACGATCCAGGCCAGGACGAGCACGGCGAGGTGGCGGGAATTCACTTGTCACCCTTATAGTCACGAATCGAGCGGCCGGTCAAGGTGAAGACGACAATGGGCGGAGCCGGTTTGACACGGGCTGCTCGCTCTGGTACGCTCGACGCACTTCGACCCATGAAGCCTTTCAGCCGCATTCGCGTCCAGACCGCCGCCTTCGGGTGGTGGTGTGTGCCAATGCGCTGAAGAGGCCA
>Ga0102851_10002305_pt1 | contig 11434 bp, 7 predicted proteins | sample Mud3Dept3metaG_FD_79558 | JGI IMG/M metagenome (GOLD analysis project Ga0102851, IMG submission 79558) | Freshwater wetland microbial communities from Ohio, USA, analyzing the effect of biotic and abiotic controls - Mud 3 Core 4 Depth 3... | ecosystem: Environmental > Aquatic > Freshwater >...
CTGGCCCGGCGCCTGGAAGCCGACATGGCCGGCGCGGTGGTGTGCATCGTGTTTGGCTACGTGCTCTTCATTCTCTTCGTCGCAAGGGAGGGCAGCCGGTACTTCCGAGCGCACGAGGAGCTTCGGCTGGCCCGCGACATCCACGGACAGCTCGTGCCAGAGGTCCAGCGAACGCTTGGCTGCTACGAGGTGTTCGGCATCTCGCATCCGAGTGGCGACGTCGGTGGCGATCTCGTCGATGCCGTCGAAGCGCCGGGTGGGGCGTGGATGGCGTACGTCGTCGATGTCTCGGGTCACGGCGTGTCGGCAGGTGTGCTGATGGGGATGGTGAAGAGCGCGGTCCGCATTCGGGCCGAGTCCCTGCCGTCGATCGAGGTGGTGCTCGACGAGCTCAACCGCACCCTCGTTCCGCTCAAGCGGCCTCACATGTTCGCAACCTTCGGCGGCGTGCACGGCCACGCGGACGGCGTCCTGCAGCTGTCACTCGCAGGCCACTTGCCGCTGCTGCACGTCAGGCGAGGGCGGGACGTCGCCAGCCCGACGATCGGCGAGGTGCACGTGCCGCAGATTCCGCTCGGGGTGGTCGGAGACTACCAGTTTCGGGCCGTGGCGGTGGAAACGGAACCCGGCGACCTCCTGGCTCTGGTCACCGACGGCCTAACCGAGGTGTTCGACGGACAGGACCAGGAGTTCGGCCTCGAAGGCGTCAAGACGGCGCTGGCGCGAACCGCGACTGCTCCCCTGACCGAGATCGCTGAAGGCCTGCGGCGCGCGGCCCTGGCCCACGGGCTGCAGCTCGACGACCAGACGGTGCTGCTCCTTCGGCACCGCCCCTGAAAGCCTCGGGAGTGGTGAACGTCCGCGTGACCCGCGACGGGAGGGAGGGCGGGACCCGGGTGTTATAATTCGGTGTTTCTTCGGCCCGTCCGGCGCCACGCAAGGCCCCGTTGCGCCGCTGAGGATTCGTGCGCATGAAAGCAGCCGCCGCCACTGCTCCCGTTGCCGACACAAGGCCCCTGCCACCCGGCCTGTCGCGCGATCGGCTCGTCGATGCCTATCGCACGATGGTCGTCTCGCGACGACTCGACGACAAGGAGATCCAGCTCAAGAACCAGAGCCAGATCTACTTCCAGATCAGCGGCGCGGGACACGAGGCGGTGTTGACGGCCGCCGGCATGCAACTCGAGGCCGGCCGCGACTGGTTCTACCCCTACTACCGTGACCGGGCCTTGTGCCTCGCCCTCGGCATGACCCCCTACGAGATGCTGCTCCAGGCCGTGGGGGCCCAGGACGACCCGGCGTCCGGCGGACGGCAGATGCCCTCGCACTGGGGCCATCGCCGGTTGAACATCGTGTCGCAGGCGAGCCCCACGGGCACCCAGTGCCTGCAGGCCGTTGGCTGTGCCGAGGCCGGCCGCCTCTACGCAGACATCGCGGACATCCCGGATAGAGGACAGCTCTTCGCGACCGACGAAGTGGTCTATGTCTCGCTGGGAGACGGCACGACGAGCGAGGGAGAATTCTGGGAGTCGCTGAACACCGCGTGCGGCCGTCGCCTGCCCGTCCTCTACATGATCGAGGACAACGGCTACGCGATCTCGGTGCCCGTCGAAGTGCAGACGGCAGGTGGCGACATCGCGAACCTGCTGGAGCGGTTTCCCGACCTCAGGATCGTCCGCGTCGACGGGACCGACTTCGTCGCCAGCTGGAACGCCGTGGCGGATGCGCTCACCTGGACTCGCGGCCGCAGGGGCCCTGCGCTCGTCCACGCCAGGGTGATCAGACCCTACTCGCACTCGCTCTCCGACGACGAGCGGCTGTACAAGACGCCGGCGGAACGCGAGGCCGAAAGCGCCAGGGACCCGCTGCGGAAGATGCGTGACTACCTGGTCGCGAACGGGTTCGCCTCAGAGCGCGATCTGTCGGACCTCGAATCAGAGGCCGAGCGCCTCGTGGCCGACGCGGCAGACCAGGCGCTGGCGGCGCCGAAACCGAAGCCGGAGACCGCGGGACTCTACGTGTACTCGCCAGCCGTCGACCCGGCTTCCGACACCTTCAACCGCGAGCCGGCGTTCGAGGGCAAGCCCGACACCATGGTGGCGGCCATCAACCGCACGCTGAAAGACGAGATGACGCGCGATCCCCGCATCGTCGTCTTTGGTCAGGACGTGGCCGACTGCAGCCGCGAGGGGGCCCTTGCCGAGGTGTCAGGCAAAGGCGGCGTGTTCAAGGTGACGCACGGCCTGCAGCGCACGTTCGGGGGCGTCCGTGTCTTCAATTCGCCGCTCGCGGAGGCGAACATCATCGGTCGTGCGATTGGCATGGCCAGCCGGGGCATCAAGCCCGTCGTCGAGATCCAGTTCTTCGACTACATCTGGCCGGCGATGATGCAGCTTCGCGACGAGATGGCGATGCTGCGCTACCGGTCGAACAACAACTGGTCGTGCCCGGTGGTCGTGCGGGTGCCGATTGGCGGCTATCTGCGGGGCGGGGCTCCCTATCACAGCCAGTCGGGCGAGAGCATCTTCGCGCACTGCCCAGGGCTGCGTATCGCTTTCCCTTCGAACGCCGTGGATGCAGCCGGGTTGCTGCGCACCGCGATCCGGTGCGACGACCCCGTGCTGTTCCTCGAGCACAAGCACCTCTACCGCCAGACGTACAACAAGGGCCAATACCCCGGCCCCGACTTCACGATCCCGTTCGGTCGCGCAGCCGTGCGGCGCGAGGGCACTGACGTCGTGGTGATCACCTGGGGTGCCCTCGTGCAACGCACGCTGCTCGCGGCGCAACAGGCCGAAAAGGACGGGATCAGCGTGCGGGTCCTCGACCTCCGCTCGCTTGTTCCCTGCGACTGGGACGGCATCACCGCCGCGGTGCGCGAAACCAACCGTGTGATCGTGGCGCACGAGGACCAGTTGACCTGCGGGTTCGGCGCCGAGATCGCGGCTCGAATCGGCGACCACCTCTTCGATCACCTCGACGCGCCGGTGCGTCGGGTCGCGGCCATGGACACGCCGGTCGCCTACTGCCCCGACCTCGAGGAGGTCATCCTGCCTCAGTCGGCCGACGTGCTGCGCGCCATCCAGGAGACGGCGAGCTACTGAACCCCGAGCTGACGCCCTCCACCTCGGCTCACCGCGGTCGCGGGCTCGCTGGCTGAACCCCGCCGGGGTTCGTGCCGATTCCTTCACTGGTCAGACGCTAGACGGTGGGGGTGTCGATGCGAGTGCTTCGGGGGTTGCGCAGCCGCCAGTGGCCCTGCGGGTGTGGTGTCGGGTGGTACGAGCTCTACGACGCGCGCGTGGCGTGCGTCATCGATTCCCGCGGCGAGGCGTGCACAGACCCCCGTCACCAGCCCGGCGAGGTGGTGGCCGTCGCAAAGCCCTGGGCCCTTGAAGGCCTCGACGAACTCACTTCCGCATCGAGCGAGCCAGCGCGTCCCGGCACGCCCGCGACTCGGCACCGGACCACGATCGCATGAACTCGGCGACCGCCTCGGCCCGGCTGGCCCCGTCGAGCCGCGGCCCGTTGAAGGCCGCCTTGAACGCGGCGTAGGCCTGCGGCGGCTTGCGGGCCAGTGTGCTCGCCATTGCCACGGCGCGCTCGCCAACGGTATCGGCGGGGGCGAGTTCGGCCGCGAGGCCCACCGCGTGGGCGCGTGCCGGCGACAGGGGCGTTCCTCCCAGCACGACCTGGCGGGCAAACGGGCCGAAGGGCTCCGAAAGCCACCCCATCGCGACTCGAGGCAGGACGAGCCCCAGGTCGACCTCGTTGATTGCGAACCCGTAGTCTCCCTCCGCCAGCACCCGGAAGTCACAGGCCAGCGCCACGATGGCCCCGCCGGCGATCGCGTGCCCGGACACTCCGGCCACCACGGGCTTCGGCAGTTGGCGCAACTCCTCGCAGAAATCCATGAGCCGCCCGAACACGGTCGCCATGGCCTCGTCGCCGTAGCCGAACACTTCGCCGAGATCGAATCCCGCCGAGAAGATCTTGGCGCTCGCACTGACAATCGCCAGTGCCCGCACCGACTCGTCGGTACGCGCGCGGCCAACTGCGTCGTGCAGTTCGTCGAGCATGGCGGCATTGATCGCGTTGGCCTTTCCGCGTGACAAGGTGATCACGAGCACCGGGCCTCGGTGCTCCACCCGGATGTGCTGCATGGTGGACCCTCCAGGCCGGCATGATACCTGAGCGCAGCGATCAGCCGTCAGCGGTCAGCGCGCACTGGCCGCCTTTGTGGGCTGCTCAGCGCTGATGGCTGAAAGCTGATAGCCTCTCGATCATGTCGAGCCCGCGCGCAACTGCCTTGCTCGTCGTGGACGTGCAGAACGACTTCTGCCCGGGTGGCGCCCTCGCGGTGTCGGGGGGCGATGTCGTCGTGCCCGTCATCAACAGGCTCGTTCGGCGGGCAGAGCGCGCCGGGGTGCCGGTGTTCGCGTCGCGCGACTGGCATCCCGCCCGCACGAGCCACTTCAACACCCAGGGCGGCCCGTGGCCCGAGCACTGCGTCGCGGAAACCGACGGGGCTCTATTCCACCCGGGTCTCAAGCTGCCCGCTGCCACGATGGTGGTGTCGAAAGGAGACCACCCTGGTGCGGACGGCTATTCAGCCTTCGATGGGCACCTCGACGACGGGCGCTCGCTCGGCGAGGCTCTCGCGTCACACGGCATCTCGCGGCTCGTCGTCACGGGTCTGGCCACCGATTACTGCGTGCGAGCCTCGGTGCTCGACGCTCGTCGCGCGAGCTTCGATGTCGTGGTCGTGGCCGACGCGATCCGGGGCGTCGAGGTGCACCCGGGCGATTCGGCACGAGCGTTGGACGAGATGCGCAAGGCAGGGGCGACGATCACCGACGCGTCACGGGTACGGTTCTAACCCAGAATCAGGGCTCTGCAGTTCCAGGGTTCGCTGTCGCTGGGGTGCTGCCGATCTGACGGCGGATTTCGGCGACCAGCGCATCGGGCAGGCACGGCTTCGTGATGAAACCGTCGCAGCCTGCCTCGCGCGCCGCCTGGGCGTGACCTGCCAGCGCGTGGCCCGTGATGGCCACCACGGGAATGTGCCGCGTGCGCTCGTCGGTCTTCAGGCGCCGCGTGGCCTCCCAGCCATCCATGCCGGGCAACGCCAGGTCCATCAGCACGATCGCGGGCTGGAGCGCGGTCGCCTTCTCGACCGCCTCGAAGCCGTTCTTGGCCTCCGCGACCGTGAAGCCGGCAAACGTGAGGTACTCGACGTACATCTCGCGGGCATCGCCGTAGTCTTCGACGACGAGGACGAGGGGCTGGGCGGGTGTGGATGCTGAGCTCACGGAGTGGTCGCCCACAAACGGCTGAGCGGACGGCGCCGCGGCATGCGGCGAGCGCACGTGCAATTCTACGGAGAAGGGTGCCTCCGTTTCAATGAGCCTGCTGCATGCGCGCGACCTCGGCCTGCCGGAGCTCACGCTTGAGGATCTTCCCCGTCGCGCTCATGGGCAGGGCGTCCCTGAACTCCACGAAGCGAGGGCACTTGTAGGGGGCCAACTGCTCGGCGCACCACGCCAGGATGTCCTTCTCCGTCGCCGACGTGCCGGCCTGCGGCACGACGAAGACCTTCACCTCTTCCCCGAGGCGCTCGTCGGGAATGCCGACCACCGCGCACAACGACACCGCCGGGTGCGTGACGATCACCTCCTCCAGTTCGCGCGGGTAGACGTTGAACCCACCGCGGATGATCATGTCCTTCTTGCGGTCGACGATGCTGAGGTAGCCGTCCGCGTCGAAGATACCGATGTCGCCACTGTGGAACCAGCCGTTCCGCATCGCGTCGGCCGTCGCCTCGGGGCGCTTGTAGTAGCCCTTCATGATGTTGTGCCCGCGAATCACCACCTCGCCGCGTTCGCCGACGGGCACGGGGTTGTCGTGCTCGTCCACGCACGCCACCTCGACGCCGACGACGGGCTGGCCCACGGTTCCGGGCTTCGAGGGGCGCTCGAGTTGGTTGAACGTGGCCACAGGTGAGGTTTCCGACAGCCCGTAGCCTTCGAGCACGCGCACACCGAACGTCCGCTCGAATGACGTCAGGGTCTCGACGGGCATGGGCGCGCCGCCCGAGAGGGCCAGGCGCAGTGACCGGGCAATGTCCGACACATCGTAGCCCGTCGCGCCTGCGTGCTGCAGGAGTGCCCAGAACATGGTCGGCACGCCCGCCCAGAAGTTCACGCGCTCCGACCGCATCGTCTCGAGCACCACGGCGGGCTCGAACTTCGGTACCAGCACGAGCGTCGCGCCCGCGCCCAGGTTGGCGATCATCTGGCACACCTGGCCAAACGAGTGGAAGAGGGGCAGGGTGACGAGCACGGCGTTCCGCGCGTTGGGGCCGTGCTCGTAGACGGACGCTCCCAGCTCACGAGTCAACGCCCCGTTCATCGAGAGGTTCAGGTGGGTCAACTCGGCACCCTTGGGCTGGCCCGTCGTTCCCGACGTGTAGAGGATGACGGCGGTATCGTCGGTTCGCGTCGGGTGCGTGGGGAAGCTCGCCGGCTGATCGCTGATGAGACCCTGCATCGTCAGGGTTCCGGCGGGTGGCGCTGCGGCCGGATTGGCCGGCAGCATCACGAAATGCCGACACTCGGAAGCGTCGGCCATCGCCTCGCGGCCCATGGCGCCCAGTGGCAACTCGGGCGTCCCCTCGAAGCAGAAGTAGGCTTTCGCGTCGGAGTCGCGCAAGTGGTAAGCGATCTCACGCGGCTTGAGCAAGACGTTCAAGGGCACGACGACCGCACCTGCCCTCAGGATGCCGAAGTAGACGATCGGGAAGTAGGGGAGATTGGGGCACGAAAGGGCCACGTGATCGCCGGGCTCGATACCCAAGCTCCGCAGGCCATGCGCCACGCGGCTCGCCAGGGCGTTCAGCTGACCATAGGTCAGCCGGGTGCTCTGGAACACCACGGCTTCGCGGTCGGGGTGAAGCGTCGCGCGATGATCCAGCAGGGTCGCGAGATTCAGGGTGCACGCGTTGTGACGCATGACGGAGCTCCTTGACACGGGTCTCGGCGTTCGTCGCCCGGCGTTCGGCCTTCGGCTGCCGGTGCCCGGCAGTGCGTGCTCAGAGACAGCCTGGCCAAACGGGCTCGGATTGGTCGTTCAGGGCTGCCGATTCTATCAAAGCCGGTCGGTTGGTGCAGCGTCGGCGCTGACGTAAGCTGGGAGGCGGGTGCGATGCCGCGAGACCCTTCCCGCAGCGCTCGGCCGCACGTCATCATGCTGCTCGCGCTGAGCCTCCTCGGCGCGTGGGCCGCGGACTGTTCGCGGGCGTCAGGCCCAGAATGGGAGATCGCGAACCCACTGGTCCCCCTGCCCGATCCGCCCCTCGGGATCGACTCGACGTTCGAGTCGCTGCCCGACCCGCCGACGCCTGCACGTGTGCGCCTCGGGCGCTGGCTGTTCTACGACGCACGCCTCTCGGCCGACGCAAGGGTGTCGTGCGCCACCTGCCACCGCCCCGACCAGGGATTCTCGGAGGTAGAGCGCGTCTCGACCGGCGTGCATGGGCAGCACGGAATGCGCAAGTCGCCGGCCATCCTCAACCTGGCGTGGCCGGCTGCCCGGCACTTCTTCTGGGATGGCCGCGCCGACTCGCTGGAAGCGCAGGCCCTCGGCCCGATCGTGAACCCGGTGGAGATGGGCATCTCTCCGCAGGAGATGGTCGCCACCCTCGAGGGCATTGCCAGCTACCGGCCCTACTTTGCCGAGGCGTTTGGCGACGGGTCCATCACGGTCGAGCGAGTGGTCAAGGCCATCGCCGATTACGAGCGCACGCGGCTCGCAGGGAACTCGGCCTGGGATCGATGGCGCCGCAAGGGCGACGAGCGCGCGGTGACAGACGAGGCGAAGCGGGGTCACGATCTCTTCTTTGGCCGCGCCGCGTGCAACCAGTGCCACCTCGGCGAGAGCTTCACCGACGGCCGTTTCCACAACCTGGGCGTGGGGTGGGACCCGGCGACCTCGGCGTTCGCCGACGAGGGGCGCTACGCGGTGACGAAGCAGGACGTCGACCGCGGCGCGTTCAAGACGCCGACGTTGCGCGACGTCGCTCGGCACGCGCCGTACCTGCACGACGGTTCGTCGAAGACCCTTCGCGACGTGGTCCTGCTCTACAACCGCGGTGGCAACAAGAACCCGTGGCTCAGCCCGAAGGTTCAGCCGCTCGGTCTCACCGACGCCGAGATCGATGCCTTGGTGGCCTTCATGAAGGCGCTCGACAGCAGCCTGCCGGTCGAGGAGCACCTGACGGCGCTGCCCAGGTAGCGGTCTATCTCAGCCTGAATCGGCCGTCGACAGCCATCGACTGGCGCCGCCCGCTCGCCGCCACGAACGGGTTCATGTCGACCTCGACAATCTCCGGGAACTCACCCAGCAGCTGGCTCAGCCGGAGAAGCGTCTCCTTCAGCGCCTCGAGATCGACGGGCGCGTTGCCGCGCGCCCCCCTCAGGAGCTGGGCGCCCTTGATGCTCTCGAGCATCTCGGCCGCATCGAGATCGGAGAGCGGGTGCACCCGGAAGGCCACATCCTTCAACACCTCGACGAAGACCCCGCCCAGGCCGAACATCATGATCGGGCCGAACTTCGGGTCGGCCACGGCGCCAAAGATCACCTCCGTGCCCTTCGGCGCCATCTGTTGAATGACGACCGTCGCGGCCGGGTCCTGCTCGCGCGCGGTCTGAAGCAGTTCGCCGACCGCTGCCTCAACGGTCGGTGCGTCCTTCAGCCGCAGGCGGACACCACCGACGTCGGTCTTGTGCGTGATGCGCGATGAGTTGATCTTGGCGGCCAGCGGGAACCCGATGTCGTGCGCCGCCTCCGCGGCATCTTCGGAAGCCCGGACCTCCCGCCACGGCGCGACGGGAATGCCCGCAGCCTGCAGGACCAGGAGCGACTCGGCCAGCGTCAGCGTCTCGCGCCCCTCGGCCCTGGCCATGTCGAACGTCGTGCGGATGGTGGCCCCGTCGAAGTCGCCGAACCGCACCACCTGCCCTTCCGGACGTTCGAGCCACTGCCGGTAGCGCACGAGTGCGTGCAGCGCGTGCGCGGCTTCCTCGGGAAACGTGTAGACCGGCAGCCCTTCCTGCTTCATCCGCGCGACGGCTGGTTTCCCGCCCACCTTGCCCATGAAACACACGAGCACGGGCTTGTCGACCCCGGCGGCGCCGAGCATGATGCCCTCGGCCACCTTCATGCTGTCGATGCTCTCGAGCGACGTGAAGATCACGATCACTGCGTCCACCTGGTCGTCTTCCATCACGGCCCGGACGCACTTCTCGTACTGCTCCTCGCGCGCCGACGCGATCATGTCGACCGGGTTCACGACGCTGGCCTCGCGCGCCACCACCGGGCGCATCCTGGCCTGGGTGTGCTCGGAGAGCGGCGGCACCTCGAGACCGAGCTGCACGCACGCGTCCGTCGCCAGGATGGCCGGCCCGCCCGAGTTGGTCACGATGGCCACGCGGTTGCCCCTGGGCACAGGCTGCGTGGCGAAGGCCGACGCGTAGACGAACATCTCCTCGATCGAGTTGGCGCGCAGCACCCCGCACTGGGCGAGCAAAGACTCGACGGCGATGTCTGCCCCGGCCAGCGACCCGGTGTGCGACACGGCGGCCCTCGCACCTGCCGCCGTACGGCCCGACTTCATCGCCAGGATCGGCTTCCGGTGGGTCACTCGCCGCGCGATCGACAGGAAACGCTGCGGGTTGCCGAAGCTCTCCAGGTACATCAGGATGACCTTCGTTCTCGGGTCGTGTTCCCAGTACTCCAGGAGGTCGTTGCCCGACACGTCGGCCTTGTTGCCGAGCGACACGAACATCGAGAGCCCGATGCCGAGTTGCGTCATGAGGGCGAGGATGGCCTCGCCGAGGGCGCCCGACTGCGACGAGAACGCGACGTGGCCCGCGAGCGGCTCAGTCGTGGCTGAGAACGAGCCCTGCAGTCGAACCGCCGGGTCGGTATTGACAAGGCCCATGCAGTTGGGGCCGAGCATCCGCATGCCGTGTCGGCGAACCACGTCCAGGAGTTGCTGCTCCAGCGCGAAGCCTTCGCCGCCAATCTCCTTGAAGCCGGCCGTGATGACGACCAGCCCCTTCACGCCTTTGCGGCCGCAGGCCTCCGCCTGCTCGATGACGAGCCGGCTCGGGACCGACACGATGGCCAGGTCGACCGGGTCGGGGATGGCCTCCACCGTCGGGTAGCACTTCAGGCTGTGCACGACCTCGGCCTTCGGGTTCACCGGGAAGATCAGGCCCTGGAACTCGTAACGGAGGAGGTTGTCGAGGATGTCCCAGCCAATCGAGCCCTTCTGGCGGGAGGCGCCGATGAGGGCCACGGAACGGGGGCGGAAGACGGGATCGAGCGAGTCGTGTCCGAACGACATGGCTCGATTATATGAGCCCCGGATTCTGCGCTATGCTTTCCGGGAGTTTGCGCTCATGGAGGCCTTGATGGTCAGGTCAATCGGACGGCTGTTCATACTAATCGCCCTTTTCGCATTCCTCGTTCCCCTCTCCAGTCCTGCCCAGGAAACCACCGGCACCATCACCGGCGTCGTCACCGACGAAAGCGGTGCCGTGTTGCCGGGCGTGTCGGTGACGCTCACGAATCTCCGAACCGGGAGGACCTACGACTTCGTGACCAACGAGCGCGGCACCTACGTCGCGCCGCTCCTGCCCACCGGCGAGTACGACGTCGCGTTCAATCTCGGCGGGTTTCAGCCGTACGTCGTGAAAGCCGTCCGGTTGTCGGTCAACGACCGCTTGGAGATTGGAGGCAAGCTCTCGGTCGGTGGAGTGGCCGAGGTCGTGGAGGTGATCGGCACGAGCACACAGCTCGTGCAGCCGACACCTCAGCTGCAGAGCCTGGTCGGAGAGACCCAGGTGCAGGAGTTGCCGCTCAACAACCGCAACTTCGTGCAGTTGGCGACGCTGGCGCCGGGCGTGTCGAGCGACCTCGAGGACGAGGTCGGCGTCGGTCTCACGAGCCGCATCAACATCTCGGTGAACGGCGCGAGGCGTAACGCGCTGAACTGGCTGGTGGATGGGGTCTCGAACGTCGACGTCGGATCGAACATCACCCTGCTGTCGACGCCGACCCTCGAGTCGATCGAGGAGTTCAAGATCATCACCAGCAGTTACGCCGCCGAGTGGCCGCGTAGCGGTGGCGGCGTGGTGAACGTCGTCACCAAGTCGGGCTCGAACCGGTTCAAGGGCAGCGCCTACTACTTCATGCGCGACGACTCCCTGAACGCCAACTCCTGGTTCCGCAACCAGAACCCGGATCCCAGCGTCAGCGGGTCGCCGCCCGCGCTCGACTACAAGAACTTCGGCTACACGCTCGGCGGCCCGGTGCTCAAGGACAAGATGTTCTTCTTCTGGTCGCAGGAGTGGCGCGACATCACCCGCGC
>Ga0102851_10002309_pt1 | contig 11427 bp, 8 predicted proteins | sample Mud3Dept3metaG_FD_79558 | JGI IMG/M metagenome (GOLD analysis project Ga0102851, IMG submission 79558) | Freshwater wetland microbial communities from Ohio, USA, analyzing the effect of biotic and abiotic controls - Mud 3 Core 4 Depth 3... | ecosystem: Environmental > Aquatic > Freshwater >...
GCTATGCATTGTAATATCAATATATTCATCCTTGTTTTCGAGTTTCTCTTTGAGAAGGATTATAGGAATTGTAATTTCTTTTTTGCCGTTCACGTTGGTGACCTCTAAAACATAGTCTGCGTCCATACAACTTCTTAATTCTTTTATCAGAATCTTTTCACCATCTTTTAGGTTTTGAAAATTAACCATTGTTTTCGGCAATTTTATCACGACTCTTCAAGAAATGGAAGGGATGTGGAGAGTCAGTCCGAAATACTTCTTATAAGGGTGGGACTGTTAACCCTCCCTATTCCAACCTGTCTATCATCTTATAATAAAATTGTATGGTATATATATTTATTCATTTAAATAATGAGGGTAATTATTATAATAATGAATAGAACGAAAAGACAGAATGCCAGAAAATGGACTGGTCAGGATAATCACACGATATGATTTCAGTATTATGATGTGGTTTAAAGTGATTTTTGGGTTTATCGCAGGGATGGGATTGACCATAACATGGATGAATGCCCTAATTATTTGGGAATATTTTGAAATAATACTGTTATCGTGATATAGCGACTGGCGTAGCGAAAGAATTTTCTTCTCTTGCTCAATGAGTATCGTTAAGAATATAGCGTCCATAAGGTCGAGAAGAGGTGCAACAGTGCAAGATAACGCATGTTCCCTCGCAGGCGGGGAAGGAAATTAAGTCTATTTTCAAATGATGATAAATAAGAGGAGTTTTGTCCGAGAGGGGATTCACACCCCATATAGCGAACAGAAGAGCACCCGTTAGGAGGTCGGGCTCGGACATAGTTTATTAAATCATTATGATTATAAAGATGACATAACCAGCACGGTATTTAAGGTTTTCCGTTAGCTGTAACTGTAAAATTATATTATGAAATTGACTGAAAATAGAATGAATTGCAAATCTTATCAACTTTCCCTTTTGTGTTCCAGTGTGATGCTATTTTTCCCGTATTTGAGGATAATATATAGATGCCGATGGCGAAGGATAGAATTATTATTCCGAGTATAATTATTTCGCTCATTCTCATGTTTATTAATAGTCATTCATTTTCTATTAATAACCTATGAATTGTTCAAAAGCAAGTTTATCGATAATTCAAAATGATAACAAATATATACGGATTGTAAAATAAAGGTTCTTTGCCGAAAAGTTTATCATATTTAGAAAGAATTATTCAAAGAGCATTCGTAGGAGGTTTGCTTGGGCTGAGGTTTTATCCTCAGTCTTTCTACTGCTCTTGCTTTATCCAAATACCAACCATCATCCAAAAAACCTTTATATCCTCGAACAATTTTACTTTGTCATTTGTCTTCATGCGTTTCATTCTCGAACCATATTTTGGTTATATTTTATTCTCCCATGCACCAGTAATTTTCTTCAAAACCATATTCGTCAGAGCGATATAGGTCTGTTAGATAAAGTTTTAATACTATAAAATACCTTGAAGTATTGTTGGAGGAAGTAAGGTTATGTTGAATATGAGTATACACGAAGAACAGATATTTAAGACTTGGAAGGAACTTTTTGAGAAAGCAAATAAGATTTCAAAGGGAGATATAAATTCGGAATCGTACAAGGAATTCTTTACCTTATGGGCGGATGTATACAAGAATATCAATAAAAAATACGAAGCGGCATTTACGCCGTCAAAAGCTGAGTTAAAGAGTTTTGTAGAGAATACCGAGGCGTATCTTGCGATATACAAGGCGTGGATAAATTCACTTGAAAAAGTATCAGAAAAAGCAAAAGAGTTATACTTAAACACTTCAGACCCGGAAACATTTAGAGAATTCAATAATCTATGTGTAAAGATGTACGAGAAAGCATTTGATACCTTCTTTGAAGACATGCCGACCCTTGGAGGTTCTATGAAAGAAGTTATGGAACCCGCAATAGTTCTGGGGAAGATATACACGGATTCTTTGATAAGGATGATGACAAAACATCCCGCTTCAGCGGCACCAGCTTAAACCAGTTCTATTATTAGATAATATGGTTAGTCTTCCCTAATTGGGATATATAATGTTGCTTGTCAATATAAAATTCTCATAAATTTCTTTAAGTTATTATGCTACACCTTGTCTTGATATCTAATTCATATAGGACTTATGCATTTACCTTCATCCGATGTCATTCAGCATAATTTTAATACACTGTCTGCATAAATAATATAATAACAGATAGTAATCGATAAGCTTCAAGAGAGTTTGAAAATGAAATCGGCAGCAAATTTGGTTTTTCAGACTCTCCAGATAGGTATATTTTGCTCATGGGATTTTTGATAAATCAAGATCACATAGATTAGATCATATATAAAAATCGACATGAAGAGGAATGGCAAAATAAAAGAACCCTGTGAAATAGGCTGGTACAAGTAAAATGCAAGGCTGCTTATTGCAGTACCAAGCATTTTAAAAAGGCCAATGAAGATCGATTGCCCCCTGAGATCATTACGGTTAAAAAGCATTATAATGAACAGTACGGACATCATCAAGTTCTGTCCGAATGCTGCATATGCGCCCTGCCAGTCATTGAATTCCCTGGTAATTGAGAAAACAAGGCCAAAGCAGGTAGCTAAAGCAAGCAGAAACATGCCCACGAACTTCTTCTTTGAAAGAGAAGAGAATTCGGATCGTCCGTATTTCAAAAATTGCAGCACGATAAGGACATCTATCAAGAACCATACATAGTTAATATAAAGTTGGGGAGGAGAATGCGGATAAATAAATGAGAATATTCCTTCCCAGGAAATATTTGCACAAAGGGCCGCCAAAGGCATTCCATACGTTTTATCTGCAAAACCACGCCTGATGATGAGAATATAGGTAATTGACCAGAAAAGGCCCCCAACGATCATTAAAGTGTCATACATAAGAGGCTGCAAGGACTGCCCTTATAATAAAAATTTCGAAAAAGAACAGCAGAAACTCCTGGATAGAAGAGGGGTCCAATAAAAAGAAGTTTACTATAGGATAGAATGGCCCCTCTTAAACAAGATATCACTTTGTTATTTATATAATTTTACCCTAACTTTTCCCATAGCCTTACTATCAAGCAGGGAAAATAGTATCATGCGGTTAAAAGCATTCCACCCTTTATTTAACATGTTTTTCTGTAATTGTTTACAGCAATCGTAAACTTTAAATACTTAGTTCGCATATATACGAATTGTTGTGGGCAGAGAATTTTTTTAAACCACCACCCCCTCCTTTCTGCCCATATCTACTAACAAATAGTTAAAAGTTTTAAAAAACGAGGTCTAAAAATGAGATACGGAAAAATGATGTTGTTTGCAGTGCTTACCGGATTTGTCTTTGGTATCTATATTTCAGTTTCGATGACTTTCCTAGTCTTGCTGACCGGGCTTCTGATTATACCGCCTATGGCAGCTATAGTCTCAACAATTAAGGAAGGAATACCTATCCTGCTGAAAGAATTTGCCAGAGGGCCACAGGATAAAAAAATTAATATATTAATTGGAACTTCATGAGACTTTAAGAACATCTTTTTTTATTGCAGAAAATAATTTATCTAAAGTGTCGGCTTCATTCAGATATGATTCTACATACGATGCGATCATATTGTTACTTTTATCTATCAAAACACCTGCAACATAAATCGAACCGATCTTAAACACATAACGTTTATTTCCATTGGCAGATCTTGTTTTTATCAAATCAAATGAATATTTCTTACCATTTTCAGATGTATAGTCGGAATACGCTTCGGTTATTGATAAGATTTCTTCAAAGCCAAGATTGATTTTCGTACTGCCTTCATTAGGTTTGCCGGAAACATAACGAAGAATCTCTTTATTAATATGTTGTTTATTTTTGATCCCTTCGTCGACTGATTCTACAGTTGAACCAGTTGTGATCTTTTTAAGAATCTCGATCTCTTTCAGGGTATCATTTATGGATTCAACAAGCTTTTCATGGTCACTATTGAGACCGGAAATTCCCCAATCACACGCATTTTTTATTGTTATAATGGATGCCAAAATTGATTTCCTGCGGGGTTGGTATTCTCCAAAATGCGTCAAGAACGTTGCAGTTTCAAGTAAGTGGAAATTTTCTTTGACATGTCTTAATTTCGATGTCAAATTTGTTTGTTCCCTCACAGCCATAATATGTCTTAAATCATGATCAGAAATATTTACTATACTGTCAAAGATATTGAATTCAGTATTAAGGTGTTCAAAGTCTAATTTTTCATTTGCGGTAAAATTATAGAAAATTTCCCCGGCACTGTTTATCGCATCATTCAATGGTTTACATTCCGGTATTTCCGAACGGGCCATGAAAAACTTTGCTTTTCTTGATAATGGCGAGAGCTTGAGATTAGGAGTATTGGGTAATGAAGGTGATAATGTCCCCAATATTTTTATCTTTGCTCCTTCGATCTTATATTCGAACCATGGGGTGGTTTTTGAGGACAGGCCGGCTATTCGTATCAAGTTTGTATCATTTTCTGATTTGATTTCTATAATACCATCAAACAATTGTTGTAATGTCGCTATTTCCTGCTCGTCGTGCATGCCTCCGTCAATTAAATAAATTCCAAGAGCCCCGCTTGCTTTTATGCGTTTTGTAAAAATATGCAGAAAACTGAAAACCGTCTGAGTATTTGAATACATCAAAATCGTAGAAAGGGAATTGATATGGAGCTGAGTTTTCTGCATTTTCTTTTTGATGACGAATTCATCAAAGAACTGGCTGATTTTCACTCCAATTCCTGTCAGGTCAACAGGGCTATTCGCTATTTTAATATTTTCATTCTTCACTACTGCATCAGAATGCATTTTGGTGACACAGTCAATTATTCCGATCCTGTCAAGAGGTAAATTCAAATTATTTTCTTTGAACCATTCAAAAATATGAATTCCTGTTTCACGGGTTGTCACATTTATTATTGAATTCTGGTTTATAGCGGCACCATGATACATCATGTTATATAGGATGATCTCTTTTCCACACATAGGGGGGCCGATCATCAAAATATTTGAGCCTCTTTTTATGCCTTCTGTCGCATTATCCAGTTCCTTGATTCCAAATGTATAGTCGTTCATAGTTTTCATCCTATCATTTGTCAGAAATATTCATCATTTCATCGATCTTGATGCGCCCGGTAATATCATAAAAGACCAACACAACGCCAATTATTTTATTTCCATCGGTTTTAATGGTCGAACCGATAATATCAACTGATCTTTTAATACCTCCTTTTGTTATCAATATGGTATGGTCGGCAAGACCATAGAAAATGTCTTCCCTGAGTACCTTTGTAACAGGGCTTTCTATTTTGATATCCGTTCTTTCACCAATAATTTTAAAAACGCTTTCCAGGGGCTTTCCTGAAGCTTCATCATTCTTCCAGCCTGTCAGAGCCTCAGCGATCGGATTCATAAGTTTTATCATTCCTTCCGGGTCCGTTGCGATAACTGCATCGCCTATACTTTCAATGATTGAAATAAGCCACTGGTTATTCTCTTTTAACTTTTTCTCCATTGCGTGTTTGTAGAAAGCGATCTCAAGATTTAATTGTAAATCCCTGTCTTTAAAAGGTTTTATCATGTATGCAAAAGGCTCTGTGATTTTTGCCCGTTGAAGAGTTTCATTATCAGAATATGCGGTCAGATATATTATCGGAATATCCGAAAAAGAATGGATCTTTGATGCTGCCTCGATCCCATTCATTCCGCCATATAAGTTAATATCCATTAATACGAGATCTGGTTTATTTTCCTTTGCTTTTTCAATTGCTTCCTCTCCTGAGCAAACTATTACAGGGACTTGATATCCCAGGCTTTTGAGCCTTCGTTGAATATCCATAGCCGTAATTGCTTCGTCTTCAACAACAAGTATCTGTTTTTCTGTTATCATATTGCACCTTTGAAATTAATTTGAAATTCCGTTCCTCTTTCTCTATTTAGAATGATCTCACCATGAAGCTGGTTTTCCGCCAATGTGGTGACCAGATGTAAACCCAATGATTTTGTATTTCGAATATCCATATCTTTCGGAATACCTACACCATCATCACTTATTGAAATTTGTATCATATCAGTATCCTTTGAGCTAACCGAAATTCGAATTTTCCCCTGTCTTCTTTGCGGAAATGCGTATTTTAAGGAGTTAGTGACAAGTTCATTAATTATTAATCCGCATGGGATTGCAAAATCGATTTTTATAGGAACGTTCTCCACATTATTATCGATTTTAATATTGCTATTTAAGCCGTAGGATTCAAAAATATTTGAGACTATACCTTCAACATATTCTTTGAAATCAATTTGTGCAAAGCTCATGGATTTATAAAGTTTTTCATGGATCAGGGCCATTGAAAGTATCCGGTTTTGGCTATCAATAAAAATATCTTTATACTTTTTATCTTCGATATTTTCAGACTGAAGGATAAGCAAACTTGAGACTATCTGCATATTATTCTTGACCCGATGGTGAATTTCCTGAAGGAGCACTTCTTTTTCCTTAAGTGATTTTCTGATTGTTTCATCCGCAAGCTTGCGTTCTGTTATGTCGCGAACATATTCGATCACACCTTTCATCTGCCCTGTTTTTGTATCTTTAAGAGGATAACTGTAAATTTCAAGCCATCCCACTTCTTTTCCCCCGGGTCCGTGTTTAGGGACTACTCTATATGCTGATTTACCAGTAACAAGTGATTCCTTGGCAGGGCAATACTCACATTGCTCTTTCCTGTTGTGATATGCTTCATAGCATCTCTTCCCAACAAGCGGCATAGCATGCTTATACCAGCCTTCAGCCGTCTTATTGACCTTGACAATATTCATATCTTTGTCGATTATGTCTATACCATCCTGGATACTTGCAAAGATGCTGTCCATAAATAGTTCGCTTTCTCGAAGTTCATCTTCAGCCAGCTTTCGCTCGGTGATATCAGTGATCATCCCCAGTGCTCCAACATATTCTCCTTTATCATTAAATATCGGGTTGGTAGAGACAATGGCCCACAGATTTGTTCCATCTTTTCTGGAAAACCGAAAGTCAAGGGTTTCTAGGATCCCCTGTTTAAGTCTTTCCAGGCACTTTTCAGCCTCAATGCGCGCCGGTGCATCCATGAAATCAAATAAATGCCTGCCCAGCATTTCTTTTGTTGTGTATCCGAGGATTTGCGCCATCCGGGAATTTACATAGCTTGTTTTCACAGATGTATCAAGCGTCCAGATACCTTCCTTTGCAGTCTCTACAATTCTGCGGTATTTTTCCTCGCTTTCCCTAAGGTTCACTTCCAGACGTTTGCGCTCAGTGATGTCCTCCACCATGCTAATGATGAATCGGGGTTTGTTGTCGCCACCCCTGACAAGAGAAACGGTCAACATCCCCAAAACTAATATCCCATCTCTTCGAATGTAACGTTTTTCTATCTGGTAACTATCGCGTTTCTCCTCAATCATTTCATTGAATAATTTTAAATCAGCTTCACGATCTTCCGGATGTGTCAATTCAAAAATAAGCTTAATGTCAAGCTCTCCTGAGCCACAACCTAACATCCTCTCTAAAGCAGGATTAGTCGTTATTGATTGGCTATTCAATTCCAAAATTGCCATCCCGATAGCTGCCCCTTCAAATATTGTACGGAACTTTTCTTCGGATGCATGCAGTGCATTCTCCACTTGCTTTCGCTCGGTGATATCACGGATTATAAATGACAGACCTGCTAAATTATGATTTGAATCTAACAACTGGGATGTTGTTAAACTTACAAAGATCATACTTCCATCCTTACGGATATTCTCTGTTTCTATCCCGAAAACATATTTACCCTCCAGGATATCACGAATGATCTCTTCCCCCCCGGAATTCAATGGAAATATGAGGCTGGGAAGTTTCTTTCCCAAAACTTCATGTGCTTCCCATCCAAAAAGCTTCACAGCGCTGCGATTCCATGATGTAACAAGATACTGCGAATCCGTTGTTATTATTGCATCATTTGCATTATCGAAAAGGGTACGGTATTTATTCTCGACTCCTTTGCGATTCTTTTCCTCTGCTATGGCCAGCTTTTCATAAGGCAGTTCTATCGATGATCTATACATAGCGAGATAAAAATAGAAAAAACCGGTGATTATAAGAAAATGTCCTGATAATTCATAAGAGAAGTAGACCAGATTGCTAAAAAGTACGATGATTGAGCCATATGCAAAATAATTCAAGTTATTCTGCCCAGTTTCTGAGGCCCTTTTTTTATAAAGATAGCCTGTAACAAGAATAATAATTGAAATTGCAAGCAAAAATAATCCAGTAGCTGTGGAATGCTTATTCAGGTCAAATGCCGTAAAAAAAGAATATTCATGAAAGAACATAGAGGCCAGGGAGGCCGAAATTATTGCTATCGTTAACAAAACCAGGACATATTTATTGATCAATCCGGGAAGTGATTCCTTATGCACATATACACTTGCAAGAAGTAAAAAGGCCAGGAGGAACCGGGATTCAAGAAAGAAAATGTCTGCTTTGTGAGGTGAATTGGTGTTGATGAAATCAGGCATGAAAGGATAGGAAAGTAAATGAAACAGGATCAAGAGTCCGGTAATATGGAAAGTTGTACCCAAAAAAAGAGAATGGTTATCCCTGCTTTTATTATATGCATACCACGTTATTCCAAAAATTGAAAGAGCAACGAAAACAGAGAATAATTCAGATATTAGCTCAAACGTCTCGTCCAGTGTTTGGGGATCATTTGGTTCTGATGGAATTATCGTTTCCTCAAGGAAAAATCCTATAAGGAAAACGGATGCCATTATTGCCAATAATTTCCATTCTTGATTCAATATCTTTATACCTCTTATAATAGTTGAAATGTCCTGAATATAAATGGGCGTGTGAAAAGGGTGTGAAATATCGATGAGGCATAACCATTCAGGGAATTTGAACTGTGGAGTTTTTAAACATTTTGAGGTCGAAATTTGCTTAAATCAAATTTTAGGACCAGAAAGTTTTAAATAATAATTATAATAATCATAGAAGTATCATTCAAAACCATATCGTTGAAAAAAGAGTGGAAAAATTGTATGATAAGTGAGGGTAAAATGAAAGAGTGCAGACTGAAAAAGATCAATATTTATATATTCCTATTTATTTTGGCAATATTTTTACTAAATATCCTGCCAGTTAATTCAATGCCAGCAGATCAGAAAACTTCGATCGATGTAAGATCCATGATGCTTTCGAAAGAGAGTGTTCCTATAATAATAATCCTAAAAGAAAAAGCGCAGTTCCAATCATTTTCAAAAGAAAATATGGTATCAGAGTTGAAAAGCCGCAGTTCGAGCAGCCAGAATGATATTGGGAAATTGCTTGATGAAGAAAAAACCAGGGGAAAAGCAGATAATATAAAAAAATTCTGGATAGTAAATGCCATTGCCCTCAAAGCCTCACCTGAGCTCATAAGGACTCTTTCGATGCGTGATGATATCGAAAGCATCGGACTTGATTCAAAAATGCATATGCTGGAAAATTATTCTGCCCTGGTAACAGGGGACCAGATAGCATCGGCGACAGGTGAAATAACAAGGATAAATACAACAAAAGTATGGGAACTGGGCATCGATGGAAGCGGGATAAATGTATCAGTAATAGACACAGGCATTAATGCTTCGCACACTGATATTTCAGGACGTGTGATAAAATGGATCGATTACATAAATGGCGACCCTTCACCTTATGACGATGAAGGCCATGGGACCCATGTTGCAGGAACGGTGGGGGGAAATGGATCAGGGGGCACGACGACCGGAATAGCTCCGAATGTGAATTTATTCGCTGCAAAAGTGCTTAATTCTACAGGAGACGGTTTTACAAGCGATATAATAAGTGCGATACAGTGGTCTGTTGATAATAAAACAGATATAATCAGTCTATCCCTGGGAGGGGGACGTGATACAGCCGTTAAAGATGCCATTAATAATGCAGTAAGCACAGGCGTCACTGTGATAGCAGCAGCTGGGAATTCCGGCCCAGGTTCCGGAACTATCAGTTATCCTGCAGGTGAGAAAAATGTTATTGCGGTTGGAGCGGTTGATATTTCGGATATCATTGCATGGTTCAGCAGCAGAGGCCCAATAACAGTCGATAGCGAAGTTCTTACCAAACCTGATGTCAGTGCACCGGGTGTGGACATAATTTCCCTGAATAGTTCCTCAAATTATTACAGGTATGAATCAGGCACATCTATGGCTACCCCTCACGTTTCTGGCGCTGCGGCATTACTTTTGCAGGCCGCTCGAAAGCAGGGAATAACTCTTACTCCAGCGCAGGTAAAATCAATTCTTGAAGATACCTCTATTGACCTGGGAACTGCCGGAAAAGACAATACCTATGGAGCAGGCAGAATAGATGTTTATGCGGCTGTTTTTTCTCTGGATATAGTTGGTCCTTCAGTTTATCCCGAAGTATCTATTGCTTTGAGAAATGGGACAAAAATACCTCTAAATGCAACTATAACTGATGCAAATAAAGGTGTAAAGAACGCAAGCGTTAATGCGTCTGTGTTGAATGCCTCCATCAATACTATTTTGCTTAACGATTTAGGAGGATTCTGGGTAAATAATAGTGTAGTGGTAAATGCAGATGAAGGGTCATATTATCTGAATATAACTGCATATGATAATGCAGGCAACGTCAATAACACCGAGAATTTTACTGTCATTGTCGACAACTCAAGACCCGATGTGATGGCCAGTCCAGTTTCCTACCAGCGCGGAACTGCAGCAAGAACAGGCAGCCTATTGGAATTCAATGCAACAGCGGTTGACCCTGAAATGAATGGCGTATTATCCGGAATAAAAAATGCCTCGGTCAATGTCTCATCAATAAATAACACGGGCATAATAGAGCTTTCCAACAATTCAGGTTTCTGGATGGGAAATGTTACGATCGATAAATTGGCTCCTGATGGAAACTATTCATTGAATGTGACGTTCTTTGATCTTGCAGGAAATTTTAACGACAGTGTGCAAATCAATGTTTCCATAGACAATACTCCGCCATCAGTCTTGGCAATATTATTGAACTCTAAATTAGAGGTAAACGGCTTTACAAATATTACAGCGAACATAAGTGATAATTCCGATTTAAATACTTCCGATATTAGCCTGAGTGTAGACTATCCAAATGGCAGTTCAACAGCTTATACAATGAGTGCCGGGGGCAGCGATTTATTCTACTATAATTTCAGCGATACTGAACAATACGGCCGATATAATGTTACTATTATCGCAAACGATACAACTGGGAATTGCAACAGCAGCGAAAAAACATGGTTCGTGACAGTAAATACACATACATCAACAGTCTTAACCCGCGGCGAAGGCAGGGGAGAAACAGCTTTTAGTAATTTTATCTGGAACAGGACCAACTTCCCTGGCC
>Ga0102851_10002310_pt1 | contig 11423 bp, 7 predicted proteins | sample Mud3Dept3metaG_FD_79558 | JGI IMG/M metagenome (GOLD analysis project Ga0102851, IMG submission 79558) | Freshwater wetland microbial communities from Ohio, USA, analyzing the effect of biotic and abiotic controls - Mud 3 Core 4 Depth 3... | ecosystem: Environmental > Aquatic > Freshwater >...
AAGTGCAATGAGCATAGGGCAAGGCACGGAACTCTCGGCGCAAGAAGCAAAGAGCATGGCGCAAAGTGCGGAAGACCCAATACCCTATGCCCTCAGCCCTATGCGCTATGCCCATTTCATCGCGTTATTTTCCGCGCTGTTGTTTGTTTCCCATCCAGTGCAGACCCAGGCGGTGACCTATATAGCCCAGAGGTTCACTTCCCTTGCCAGCATGTGGTATCTCCTTTCGCTGGTGCTTTATATCAAGGCAAGGCTAAAATCGCATAGCGCAAAGAGCATGGCGCAAAGCGCAAGAAACAATACGCAGGAAGCAGGAGCACCGGGTGCAGCCGTGTTTTCTCTCAGGGGCCCCATGCCCTATGCCCTATGCTCTTTGCTCTTTGCCGTTCTTGCCATGATGACAAAGGAGATCTCGTTCACCCTGCCTATGGCGGTTATCCTCTATGAATTCATCTTTTTCAAGTCCCCTCTAAAAAGAAAGCTCCTTCTTATAATTCCCGTCGTCCTGAGCCTGGTAATCATCTCTGTAAGCGTTATCGGTACACATAGACCTCTGGGAGAGCTTTTGTCAGATCTGAGTGAGAAGACGAGGGTTCAGACCGATATATCGAGAGGGGATTATTTCCTGACCCAGTTAAGGGTGATTACGACCTATGTGCGTCTGCTGTTTCTGCCCATGAACCAGAACGTTGATTACGATTATCCCATTGCACAGTCATTTTTCGATGCACAGGTCTTTTCCTCATTCCTGTTTCTGGCATCCCTTTTCGGGGGTGCGGTGTATCTTCTGTACAAGACGCACGGAGCAAAGTGCAAAGCGCAAAGTGCCGAAAACTCTGTGCCCTATGCCCTATGCACTTTGCGATTAGCCGCTTTCGGCATTCTCTGGTTCTTTATCACGTTATCCGTTGAGTCGAGCCTTATCCCCATCGCTGATGTGATATTCGAACACAGGATTTATCTGCCATCGGTAGGTGCGTTTATTGCGATAGTGACTTTACTATTCGTTGTTATGGAGAGGCAGCGGGAGGGCAGGGAAAAGACAGAGAGGATGGTTATTATTGGACTGACCGCCGTCGTGATGATCTTCTCTGTGGCTACGCATACGAGAAACAAGGTATGGCAAGACGAGGTGAGGCTTTGGGAAGATGTGATGAAGAAGAGCCCCTATAAAGCGAGGGGGCATAACAATCTGGGATACATCTATCTGGGCAGAGGAATGACGGATCGTGCGATAGAGCAGGTCAAGCTCGCCTTGCAGATGGATCCCCGCTATACAGATGCATACAATAATCTGGGCGTTGCATATTACCGCAAAGGACGGCTTGATATAGCTGCAGAGATGTTCCGAATTGCCTTAAGCCTCGCTTCTTCGGATTTGGATCGTGCTGATTCCCATCATAACCTCGGAATCGCTTACACGGCAAAAGAAATGTTTGCCGAAGGGATCACGGAGATGAAATCGGCGTTGAAGTACTCCCCCAACAATCCGGGAATATACAGCGATATGGGGGTCGCGTATAAGAGGATGGGAGAAACAGATATGGCAATCGAGTCATACCGAACAGCCCTTAAACTGAAGCCTGACTATGCGCCCGCGCACTTCAACCTCGGCATGATTTACAGGGAAAGGGGGCTGAGGGAACAGGCAGAAGAACACCTCCGCAGCGCCCATGCTCTTGACCCTGGAAGATTCTGAAAACCGGATACCAGGTATAAACTTATATTGGATAGAGCACGGTGGAGAATGTGCAGTCAGAGCGCATTCTGTTTACCCTGTGCGAAAACAGGAAGAGAACGATAAAACTGTTCAGTGAGCGAGTGTTGGCTTCTTGGCGTCTTTCAGAGGAACTATTTCTATCTTTGCGCTTTTCCTCAATTCAGCCTCCCATTCCTGTTTCCTTCTTTCGATCAGAGGACGTTTCAGTTCGCTCTCGATTAGGGCACGTGCCTCATCAAAGCTCAATTGCTTGGCGGGCTCTCTTTTCGTCATCTTTATAATATGGAGCTCGTCATTCTCTTTGATCACATCACTCACCTCACCCACCTTCAGTTTTGCTGCCACCTTGAATAGTTCGGGATATACCTCTCTGGTGATTACTCCCTGTCTTAGAATAAAGGTCCCGTCCGGTGTGAGCTTCGAAAAGTCATTCTTGTTCTTTTTGATCAGGGCAAGAACCTCGTTTGCCTTTTTCGTCGCTGCGGCGTCATCGCTTTGCTTCATAATAATGACCAGGTCACTGACATCAAAGGCCTCGGGCCTATTGTATTTGTTCTTGTTTTTCGCATAAGCCTCCCTGAGGCGTTTCTCATCGACCTTTATCTTGCCAAAGATCTCCCGGGCGGCGATCATGTCAAAAAGCATGTTTCGCTCTATAGACCTGCGCAGCGATTCTTCAGTATCACCGCTCATTGCCAGGCTCTTCTTGAACGCCTCATCCGAACCTGCGTTTGTCCTCAAGGCGGCAACAGCCTGAATGACTGCTTCGGGACTGGCTTTCATCCCTGCATTGACCGCCTCCTGTACCGCCAGTTCCCTGAAGATCAGCATGTCCAGGACCTCTTTCTCTGCTTTTTGCCTTGCCTCGGGCGTCATTTGTTGACCGCGGCTCGAATACTGTAACGTGACCTGAGCCATTGTGTTCAGAAAGTCGTTCATGGTGATATTTACCCCGTTCACCCTGGCGACGATCACCTTCTTTGACTCTTCGATCTCTTTCGTGTGCTGTTGCATCATCTTCTCATGCCCCGGCGGCGCCTTCGCGGTGCCTGCCTTGTCCGGGCCTTTCTTGCATGCCGCGCCGGCAAGTGCGATTACAACGGCCAGGAAACAGGCCATCCAGGGTGCGACTCTCTTCTTCATCTCTCCTCCTTCAGTCCTTCACCGGATTCCCGGCATCGTCTTTCCGCTCCGTTCTGCGGGTCAGCTCTATTTTGGCGTTGCTCTTCAGCCCGGCCTCCCATTCCTGCTTCCTCTTCTCGATGAGAGGCGCCTTCACTTCGTTCTCGATCATCGGACGGACCTCTTCGAAACTCAGCTGTCTGGCAGGCTCCTTTTTCGTCACCTTTATGATATGGAGCCCGTCACTTTGCCTGATCACCTCGCTCAGTTCTCCTTCCTTCATCTTTCCCACGGCCTTCGCCAGATCCGGATACTCAGAAGCGGTGATCAGTCCACTCCTTGCTATGAAGGTCCCGTCCTGCTTGATCTTCGTGTAGTCGTTGTTGTTTTTTCTTAGGTCCTCCCTGATCTCCTGCGCCTTTTTCATCATCGCGTCCTGATCGTCGGCATTCAAGACAATGGCGTCCGCGATGAAAAACTGTTCGGGTTTTACGTACTTATCCTTGTCCTTCTCGTAAGCGGCCCGGATCTCCTTCTCGTCAACCGTCACCTTCGCGACTATCTCCTTCTCGAAGATCATCCGGTAGAGCAGGCCCCTTTCTATCTTCTTTTTCAGGGTCTCCTCGGTCAGGGCGGACATGGTAAGAAAATCGAGGTACCGACTCGCTGAGCCCATATCAGCCCTGATTCTCTCAAGCGCAGTCTCAATCTCCTCGGGCTTCACCTTCATGCCCTGCCTCCGGGCCTCCTGGACAGCGAGTTCCAAGAATATCAGGTTGTCCAGGGCTTCCTTTTCCACCTTCTCGTCCACCGCAGGATCTACTGGCTGACCTGGTTTCATATATTTGGGTACTACCCTGTTCATCTCATCGATGAGGTCGATTAATACGATCTCATCGCCGTTCACTACGGCAACGACGACTTCCCTGGCCTGCTTCACGTCTTTCAGATGCTCTTCAGCAGCTTTTCCATGCCCGAGCGGGGTCTCCTTCTTCTTTGGGCTATGCTCATACGCCCCTGAAATGCCTGCCAAACCGACAAGCCATATAAGGCCGGCTATGAGCGCCCATATCCTAATTATTCTTGTCATCACTCCTCCTTGGTCGTCAGGATATTTTTCTTTGGCTGATAAAGTCTTTCTTCCCTCTTCTCCTCACGGCGAGAATCTCCTTCAGCATGCGCCATGTATCACGGGCAGGGCTGACTTGCCCCTTTTTCCGTAAAACCAGTTCACAGGGACTTCGGCAATGCGGTATCCCTTTAAGCGCGCTATCATCTCGGTTGCGAAACCGCGGGCCTATACCTGTGCGGCTATCCGCTCCAGTCTGAGCGGCAGTTTCTCCGCTTCGTTGAACGCAGGGTCAATTATCGGGAGAAACGGTGAACTGTCTTCGGCTAATCCAGATGTCATGCAGCTATTTTCGCTGCCGAGCACTTTACGGCTCGACCACTCAACCACTTGACAATCCCCAATGTACCTATTGACCCGGATTCTTCGCTTCTTCCACAGGCTTCTTTCCGACTTCTGTAAGGAGTATCTCGATATTCGCGTTCTGCTTCAGCTCCTGCGCCCACGCTCGCTTCCTCTTCTCCACCGCCTGCTCCCTTCCCGCACCCGTTTCCTTCACTTTCTCAAAGATCTCCATGGCGTTTATCATACGGAAAAGCTGCTCCCTCTCGATCAGCTTTCTCACCGAGGCTTCTGTAAGATTCGTTCTTTTGAGATGCGCCTCATACTCCTTTTCTGTTCCGATCTTCGCCTTATACTGTTGCAGCATGGCATCGATATTCTGCTTCGGAACATTCATGTTCCGCTTGATCGCCTCCTGGATCGCGAGTTCCCTGAATACGAGCAGGTCAAGGGCCTCTTTTTGCATGTTCTGTTGCATTTCCGGCGTCATCTGCTTTCCACCCTGCACATACTTCTGCTTGAGCTTATTCGCTCTGGTGAAGAGGTCGTACTTCGTGATGGCTGTTCCGTTAACCCTTGCCACTATGACTGTTTTCAACTCCTCGATATTTTTCAGATGCTGTTCCACCATTATTTCATGCCCGGATGGTTTCTTCTCACTCACTGGTTTCTCCTTTGAGCATGAGAAACCGGTCAGGGCGATAAGCGCCATTACACACACGATCACACCTGCCGACATCCTTTTCCTCATTAGTCCTCCCTCACTGTTTCTCCCGCTTCCAGGACTCGCCGACGATCCAGAACCCTGAATCCTTGTCCAATCTTCGCATCCTTCTTCATCTCCACTTCCTTTCCTCAGCCGCTTGCATGACATCTCATCACCGGCCCGGGTTTTCGGACTTCTTCTCTGTGGTCAGCAGGACGGACTGCAGGATCGCGTTGCCCACCGCCACAAACGTATTGCGGCCGTATGCAATTCCCCGCAGGTAATAGAGCGGTCCCGCGTTTCTTAAAGTCCAGAAATCGCCGTCAGTGGACGTCATGATCATCAAATTCTTCTGCATAGGATCAAGAGGGGTCCCCACTACAACAAACGTATCTGCACCAAAGGCTGTCGCCCTGAACTTAAAAGCGGCGGCAACTTCTTTTTTCCTCCAGGTCAAGCCATCGGAAGAAGTAAGAACAGAGGCCCCCTGACTTCCGGCAACGAATTTGTTGCCACCAAAAATGACCGCATCAAGGGTCTCTCTTACACCGGAGACGACAGCTTTCCAGTTATCGCCGTCAGCCGATGACACCATGGTCCCCAAATATCCCACAGCAACAAATCTTCCTCCCCCATACGCCACCGCATTCAGATTGTTTATCGTATCGGATTTGACTGCCGTCCACTGCAGCCCGTCCGGGGAAGTAAGGACAGTCCCCTTTTCACCGACTGCCAAAAAGCGTCCGCTTCCGAATACAATTCCGTTTAATTTTTCTGTTGTCCCGGAGGTTTCGACGTTCCACTTCAGTCCATCCCTGGAAGTCAGGATCGTCCCTTTATCGCCTACTGTTACAAAAATGCCGTTGCCGGAAGTCACCGCAAAAAAATTATTCCCGCTGCCGGAAGTCACCGGAGTCCATATTTCTCCGTCACGTGAGGTGACTATGGTTCCCTTGTCGCCCACCGCAATAAAACGTTCCTTGTCGTAGACAATCCCGCGAAGGGCGTAGAGGCCCCCCGAAGTCCTTTCTATCCAGTTGCTGCCGTCTTCCGAGGTCAAAATGACACCTGGTTGACCGGCTATGACAAAGTTCTTGCCGCCAAATGTTATACCTTCCAGCCGAGAGGCGCCCCGTGAATTCGCCGACGCCCATTTCACACCGTCCGGAGAAGTAAGAATCGTCCCATATTCTCCTGTTGCAACGAACATGTTCTTTCCGTACGCTACTCCTTTTAGCCAGTGTTTTGTTCCGGAAGTCCTCCGTGTCCACTTTAGCCCGTCCTGTGAAGTCAATATCGTTCGCCCTCCGACTGCAACAAACGTCTTATCTCCATACGCTACTGCTCTCAAACTCATCATCATGCCCACACTTCTCGATTCCCAGTCAACTCCGTCCTTTGATACCAGAACAGTCCCGGCCCCTCCAACCGCAACGAATGTCTCTCCTCCACATGTGATTCCATGAAGCGGTTGCGACGTTCCGGAGGTGCGGGACATCCAGGTCTCACCGTCCTGTGAAGTGAGGACACTACCATTATCGCCTACAGCCACAAAAAGGTCCCTGCCGAACACAATGCCGTTTATCTTCGCCGACGTATTGGATGATCTGACCGTCCAGTTGTCCCCGTCCACTGAAGTCAAAATCGTTCCATTGTCGCCAACAGCCACGAAGATGTTCTTCCCGAAAGCAATCCCACGAAGCCACTGGGAAGTTCCGGATCTTTTCAGTGTCCATTCCTCTGCATTTCGGGAAGTGAGTATCGTTCCCTGCTCGCCGACAACAATAAAAAGATTCCCTCCGTGTGCAGCGGCCTGGAAATACAGCGGGTTCCTCAAATGCCACGTATCAAGAGGCTCCAATGCAGAGACCTGGGCAGGAAAGATAACAAGCATGGCAACAACAAAGAGAAAGATTCTTCTTACCATATAATTATTCACGCTATTCTCCTTTTGACTCCTGTCCTTTCATTCTCCGGCCTGACCGGATAATGCGGTTAGTTTCTCCGGATTGCCCGGTCCCTCAAAAAGGACAGCGGGCAAACAAGTCGGTCATTGAAGCTCGAAAGTACCCCATCTGCTGCAATGTAATAATTTTATCTTAAAGCGCTTGATTTTGTAAAATGTCCACGGTATATAGCTGCATCGTCTTCATATACAAACAGCTGATGAACATCTTATAATAAAGAATGTCTGGAGATGCAAATTCTTCTCTCAAGGCAGCCGTGAAAGGCACTGCCCTTGTCTTTGCCGGAATAGCGGTAAACCAGACGATCTGGTTTATCACGAGGCTTTTGATCGTAAGGAACCTGTCCAAAGAAGAGTTGGGCGTCTTTTCGCTGAGCTTTGCAATTGTGAGCATTATCGCGCTTCTGGCAAGCATGGGCCTTAAGGAGGGCTCGCCCAGATACATCTCCATATTTTCGGCACAGGGAAGGAAAGAGGACGCGGACGCTATCCACAGGTCCTCGCTGAAAATAGGACTGATAACCGGCATCGGTACCTGCCTCGTCATCTTCCTTCTCTCGGGTATACTGTCCCGATACGTTTTCTACAAGCCTGAACTTGACGTCCCGCTGATGGTTATAGCCTTCTTTATTCCGGCCCATGTCATGGCGTTGATCCTCGCTTCCGTTCTGAGGGGATACGGCAGCATAAGTCCCAACGTTTATTTTGTCGAAATCGGGCAGCCTTTTCTCTTTCTTGTCTTCGTCTGCCTTATCTTCCTCTTCGGCATGCCTTTCATAAGTATCATCTACGCGTATGTCTTTTCGATGACGGCTGCTTTCGCGCTTATAGCCTACTATGCGTACCGGCAAACCGGAATAGGGCCGTTTACGGTCGCAGGCGGCCATGACTATGTCAGGGAATTGCTGAAATTTTCTGTCCCTGTGCTGTCAATAGACGTTGTGTTCCTGCTCTTTCGATGGACTGACACCCTGGTCCTCGGCAGGTACGGGTCTGCCGAGGAGGTCGGAATCTACAGTGTGGCCGCTTCCCTTGCGGTTTTCCTCAGTCTTCCACTCGCTGCGCTCTGGTACGTCTATCTTCCGATAGCGGGCGAGCTTTACGCCAGAAACCGGATATCAGACCTTTCGATGACTTACAAGGTGCTGACAAAATGGATATTCGCGGTCACTCTCCCTATGTTCTTCATCCTCTTCTTCTTCCCCGAGATGACCCTTGCCTTTCTCTTTGGCGCGAGATTTGAAGTTTCGGCTGCGCCCCTTCGGATCCTTTCCCTTGGCTACCTTTTCACCGCCTTTGTGGGGGCCAACAGCATGCTCCTCCTTGTATTCGGGCTTTCGAAAGCGGTCATGAAGGTCTCTGCTCTGTGCGCCCTTCTGAATGTTCTGCTGAACTATGTCCTGATAAAACACATCGGTCTCGGGATCAAAGGGGCTGCGCTCGCCACAATGATTTCATTGATTGCGGTCGGTTTAGGTTATTCCTTTGCCCTTTACCGTCACAACGGGATGCATCCCATTGCGTCCGCTTATCTAAAGCCTGTCATAGGGTCCGCGGTTGTTGGGATGGCAATATATGCTGCAGCCAAGAGCCTGCCGCTCAATTTCTGGATGCTCCCTGTCTACTTTCTCCTCTATGTCTGCGGTTACTTCGTTTCGCTCGTTGTCACGCGAAGTCTCGATGCCGAGGACGTCCTTCTCTTCGGGGAACTCATGAAGAGGACCGGGGTCTCGCCGGAGGTCACCAAAAATATTATAGGAAGAATCTCCAGGGGGAACATGGAGAAGCGCGATGTTTTTTAGACAGGCAGTCATTGGACCGGAAATTCCGCTAAGGAGATCATCATGACCTCCCTCTCACAGAAGCTGAAGCTTGCCGTTGCCGGCATCGTACAGTCCCCGATAAATACGCTGGCCGAGATCGTCCGGCGTTTTTTGCCGTCGAAGGAGGCGGGACCTCAGGTCCGGCAGCTGCGAGGCATAGCGCGGGTAACCCCTCTCATTCTTCAGATTGAGACCATCAATGTCTGCAATGCCGCCTGCGCATTTTGCGGCTACAAGAGCATGAAACGGAAAAAGGGGGTCATGAGCATGCCTCTTTTTGAGAAGGTTGTGGAGGATTATGCTCACATGGGTGGAGGTCCGGTATCCCTCACTCCTGTGGGAGGAGACGCACTGCTGGATCCGCACCTGATTGAACGCATTAAGATATTGGATGCGCACCCGGAGATCAATCAAATATCGCTCACCACAAATGCCATTGCACTTGAACGATATTCAGAAGAGGAGGTCTTTTATATCCTCAAGTCTCTTGACTGCATTCAGGTCAGCATCGGCGGACTGGATGCAGCGACCTATGGGACTATGTACGCGGTCGATTGTTTCGAGAAAGTGCAAGGTGCCATTGAGCGGCTGCTGAAAGTAAGGGACCTCGTCCCTTCCCCCGCACACATCACCCTCGCATTCCGCACAAACGACTGGAGGTTTGAACTGCGCTTTAAGCGCGAGATCGCAGGGTACCGGAAACGGGGCGTTTTCATCAGCCACATCTGGACGTATGCGAATTATTCGGGACTGGTAAAGAGTGATGAAAGACGGAATCTCGTGGTCCTGGGCAGCGGCGAACAAAAAAAGACGAATTGTTTATACGGTTGCATATCCATGGCCATCTGCTGGGACGGAAGGATTACTGCCTGCGGATGCGCCGATATAGAGGCCGATGCCCTGGCAATCGGCAATGCAGCGGAGGACTCTCTCTCCGATGTATGGTCCGGAAACAGGAGGATCGAGATCTTTGACTCCTTCGTGAAAGGAAAGCTGGCGAAGATCTGCCGGAACTGTTCAGCTTACCTGCCGGATGCGAACGCGTTTTCACGGCCATATTTCAGGGAATACGGGCCGCACCAGCCCCTGCCGCTGGAATTCTTTCACCAATTCTGGGGTGGATGAAGATGATCAGAAGGATGGCAGGCTCGATGTTCGATGCTGCGATGAGATATCTTACCCGGAAAACTGCGCCCGTCTCTTTCAATGATCGTGAAAGGAACAAGCCGATCAGTGCTGTGTTCGGCGTGGACAGGGGCACACCGATAGACCGGTACTACATCGAAGCATTCCTGCGAAGAAATGCCCGCCTTATAAAGGGCAGAATTCTGGAGATCGGCGACAGTCACTACAGCAGGAGATTCGCGGGGGGGAAGGCTGAATCTTTTGAGGTGCTGCATGCGACTTCTGAGAGTAAAACGGCCACCCTCATCGGTGACCTGACCGATACCGCTACACTGCCGAGAAATTCCTTTGACTGTTTCATATGCACCCAGACATATAATTTTATCTTCGACGTGGGCAAGGCGGCGGAAGGGGCCCATTATCTCCTGAAGCCCGGAGGGGTGTTATTAGCTACCCTGGCGGGCATCAGCCAGATCAGCAGATATGACATGGACAGATGGGGGGATTACTGGCGGTTCACGACTGCATCCGTACAAAAATTGTTTGAGCCTGTATTTAAGGGAGAGTTAGAAATCGAAAGCTTCGGCAATGTCTTGGCGGCAACCGCATTCTTGCAGGGAGTCTCGGTTGAAGATCTCCCTGATCCGAAGCTTTTGGACGATCCCGATCCGGATTACCAGTTGCTCATCACGCTTGTGGCGCACAAAGAGCCGTGATGCACAGCGCTCTCCGTTTTCCCATAACACTGACCCGTGTGATGAGGAACGTGCTGGTCAACCTTCTTGATCCTCCGGTGCTTGTCCTGACCTATCACCGCGTGACCAGATTGCAATCGGACCCCCAGTTGCTGGCCGTGACCCCTGAACATTTTCGTGTCCATCTGCAATTCCTAAAGAACAAGTTTCCCATTATCAGGTTTGAAGACGACTGGTCGAATGTCAAAAATGCCTCTGTCGCGATAACCTTTGATGATGGCTATGCCGACAATGCGCTGGAGGCGCTTCCCATACTCGAAGAAACAGGGGTCCCTGCCACTTTTTTTATCAGTACCGGCGCTATCGGCACTGATCAGGAGTTCTGGTGGGACGAACTGGAACGCATATTTCTGGGTGAGTGGGTCTTTCCCGAAAGATTTGAATTGGATGACAGCAGGTTCGGGAGAACCTGGCCGACAGGAACTGTTGCAGAACGTCATGTACTCTTTGAGGCGCTTCTCCGTCTGATGAAAGAAGTCGACGCCTTGAAGCGTGAGCACTGGCTTATGCAGTTGCGCCGCTGGGCAGGGGCCGGGAAAGAATGGCGGGAATTTAACCGGGCAATGACGGTTGAAGAACTGCAGCGGCTCTGCCAAAGCAGCTTGGCGACCATAGGCGCTCATGCCATAACGCATACGCCGTTGTCTTCTTTGCCCGCAGCCGAGCAACGGAAGGAAATTGAGGGATCGAAAAAACAGTTGGAGTCCTGGCTGGGACGTGAGATTCGGGTGTTCTCCTATCCCTTCGGCAGCCGGCGTGATTACACGCAAGAGACTGTTGACCTTTGCAGGGAAG
>Ga0102851_10002311_pt1 | contig 11423 bp, 16 predicted proteins | sample Mud3Dept3metaG_FD_79558 | JGI IMG/M metagenome (GOLD analysis project Ga0102851, IMG submission 79558) | Freshwater wetland microbial communities from Ohio, USA, analyzing the effect of biotic and abiotic controls - Mud 3 Core 4 Depth 3... | ecosystem: Environmental > Aquatic > Freshwater >...
CACGGTATGCAGTGACTTGGTTAGATTGGTGCGGGTTTTCATCGTGTAGCGTCCTATAGTGGCTTGTGCGGGGATTCCAGCCTGTACCCTACCATGAGCAAGGTACAGGGTGCAATCGTCCCTTAGCTGTAGCGTGCCGTCATCCAGCATTGCGCCTTGTAGTCGTATCCGGTAAAGCCATCATTCTCCGGGCCTCCGCGAACCTGTAGCGCGGCCATTGTGTCGCACACATCCCCGTCCTCTGCCATGCAATGATTAAGAGCGTCCGCGAGTAGTGCCGCACGCTCGCCGTCCTGATGCTCTGTGACGGTCCAGACGCGCGGGAATTGTCGGTCAGCACTAGCCTTGATCCAGCGCTCCAGCGTGTCTCTAATAGCGTTATATTCGGCTGAGATTAGATCCATTGTGTCCACCGTGGATGCTTGCAGCGCTAGCGTGGACAGTGTGCGAACGTGCGACTGCCATGCTGCGACGTACTGAGCGCGTGTCTTTGCTTCCATTGTCTGTGCGTCCTTATCTGGTCTGGTGAGTGAGTGTCGGTCACTTATCTACTATGCAGACATCGTGCCAACTCGTAACCCATTGATTCTATTGGGATGCGGCGCAACATGGGTGACAGATTGTGTCACTATCTGACCCTATTCTGTGTCACTATCTGACAGTCTGTGTCACATTGCGGTGCAGCGAACGGTCCCCCGTGTCGGCACCCGTGCGGCTATAGGCTCCGCCCCACGCATGGGCCATAGTGTGATACCCCTACCGCCGTGCACTGCATTGGTGCATACCCGTGTGCCCTACTGTGGTGCGGACTGCACTGGATTGGTGCGTGGGGACATCGTGTGGATAGCCTGTGGATAACCTGTGGACAGCGCCAGGATTGTGCATAACCTGTGGATAAGTGTGGTGCAATGCAGGATCGGACTGTGGGGGAGGGTACGCCCACTGGATATTTAATTGTGTATGCCACCTGCCTACACCAGAGGAAAATCTGGGATTCGTCCCCCTAATACGGTGGGAAAACCACGCACAATATCAGGCTGAAAACTAGCCCCTGTGGGATAGAAAATAGCACTCCAGGAGCCGACTACTGTATGGATACACAGTGTCTACTTTGTACACGATTGGAAAAGTTAATAGCGATATTTCTTGCACGATATCAAGCACTTGCACAATTGTCGGACAATAACCCTTGACAGGGTTCTGCGAGGGTTGGTATAATACTGCCCTCCATCCGAACGAGTGAATTACAGGAACGAGTGAGGCACTGGTCGGAACGAGTGAGTACCAAGACGAACGAGTGACTCAGACACGGATCGCGCCCTTTTGGTGGGCGCTCTTAGAGGGGAGTGAATCCCGAGCGAATCACCGTAGCGAGGGAGAGAGGGTATAGTCTGGCTGCTGGACGTTGAGCAGCGAGACCTTGAGCATCAGACCAGTACCCACTTGCATTACCCCAAAGTGGGTCTGGGATGAGAATCCGCCTACAGGGCGGTTACACTCTAGTGTGAAGAAAAGCTTGACAAACCCTCCTGGAATGTGTTATCATTCTTGCCTAGCATGGTAAACCGCGTCTTGCGGCCCGAGGGTACGGATGGCTAAGGCAACCTTCTTTGAACACTCCACTCAGCGTGGGTACATGCTGGAAGTGTGGAATACGTTACTTCCTCGGCACTGGGAACGGGAGATTTACTCCAGTCCCAACGGAGAGAAGTACGGCCTTATAGCCCGCAAACACGGGCGAGACGCTCCTGAAATCCATCACGAAACCACGGGTCGCCAGCAGATTGAATCTAATCAGGTGTGGCGGGATCGTGTTCGTGGAGAAGCCGAGGCGCTGTGGAATAAATACCGCAAGCGTCGAGAAGAGGCCAAAAAGGTAGCGGAGGCGGCGGAATGGGAGAGGAAAGCAGCATTCGGTCTGGATGGACGGGCTGGTTCGGCAGCATCCCTTTCAGCGACGCAGTTGCTACGGGATATTGCGTTATCGACCACCTTGCCTACGGAGTCGGTAATATCGTCTACCGGAATGTCGGGGGCGGCAGGCGAGAACTCGGCCTTAGAAACCTCTGGCCTGATGAAGCCAAATACCGTGATTTCGCAGACTTCTACCAAAGTCTCCTACGCGAAATCGAAAAAGACGGCATCAAAGTCCCTATCCTCCTCTACCGAATAAACGGTAGGTATTACGTAAGATACGGGGCTAGTAGATTGTGGGTAGCGCGGGAATTGGGAATTACCCATATACCGGCTATCATCTGTGCGTTTGACATGAATCCTACTCCTGGCTTTGAACGCCTGTTCGATGCGCAGGACGTGATGCGAGTTATCGGGAATGTGCGGTACATAGGAGATTTCTCCGTGTCCCACGAACGGATTGACCTTCATCGGGTTGAACCGTACTGAATCGTGAGAGGGCCAACAATAGAGGGCGACCGGGACTTGATCCTGTTAAGTTCTCCTGCGGTTAAGAGCGGCTCAGACTGGACCAGTGCCCTCCCCTTGTCCGTCGCAAATTGGCCGTTCTGGCGTCCTCGGGATCCCCGAGGACGTTTTTCTCTATCTGGAGAAGTAGATGCCGATTCGTAAAGTGAACGGTGGATATAAGTGGGGTTCGCAGGGGAAGGTCTATCCCACCCGACAGGGTGCGGAGAAGCAAGCCGCAGCAGCCTATGCTCATGGGTACAAAGGGGAGAAGTCTCCCAAGAAGCAGGGAAAGTAAATGCGCAAGGCGATTCTGGCAGGCCTGTTCGCTCTTTTCATCAGTGTCGCCAGTCTCGCGTTCGCAGGAACCAGATTTGAGGCGGCTGCTTGGCAGGAAGCTTGCGAGAAAAGTCGTTACTCCTGCGAAGGCCTCTCTCGTCCAGTCGTAGAATACGACGAAACGGGACTAGAGGGGGGTCTTTGGGGATACTACATGCTCGGTACTAGAGTAGTATTTCTGTCTACAGGTCTTAAACCTGGACAGGAGTACGCGGTTCTAGTGCATGAAATGGTGCATTATCTCCAGTACAGCGACTATAAAAGGCACCCCAACGTGGTGTTGGATCGTTGTACGGCAGAACGCGAAGCCTTTGAGGTCTCCGATCAGGTATTGAAGCGTCTTGGCCTTCCAGAACTAGCGCGTAATGGCGATCTAGATAATTACGGCTGTTAATAATAATGGATCTGGAAGAAATAGAGCGAAAGAAGTATGAACTTGTCTACTCTTCGCCTAAATACGGTATGCACAGCCCTCATTGGCGGTGCCTGACCCGTGTCAAAGAAGAAATCGAGAGCCATAAGAGCTACGCTAACTTTGGTTGCGGCTCGGGTCTACTGGACAAGCATATACTTCCTGGTCGCACTGGTTGGTTAGTGGACCACGTTTATGCTCTTTCGCCAGATGTAGGCGAAATGCCTGGATGTCGCTTTGTTGCAGCATCCCTTTTTGGCAAATTTGAACATTTTGACGTTCCTTACGCCGTCTGTACGGACGTAATGGAGCATATCCCACCCGAAAAGGTCGATGCGGCGCTGGAAAACATCGTCTCACGTACCCCGGAGTGCTTCTTCCAGATCAGTCTTGATCCGACATCGGACAAGAAAGCGATCAAGTACGGTGGACACCTGCATTTAACTGTGGAGTCACCCGAATGGTGGGAGAAAACACTGCTGAGGTTCTTCAAGACGCTCTCCAATCCCAAACTGGATCCTCACACCAGTCTGTTGAAGAAGGGTTGGTATCTGGTGACGGCTCACCGCTAGAAGGCGAGTTAGTTCCGGTTAAGGAAGCTACCTCTACCGAGGGAAGGGACGAGAAAGGTCGATTATTGCCTGGATATACCGGCAATATGTCGGGACGGACCAGAGGAATTCGTAATAAGATCACTCTGGATCGCCTTCTACTAGAGGATAAACTTCGGGTAGCCCTTGAAAGGAAGTCCCCTAAACTCCTAGAAAAGGCTATCGAAATGGCTATGGATGGCAACGACCGTATTATGCGCGCGTTGCTTGACAAGTTGCTGTCTACGCCTAAGCACGATGATCCGGGCGAGGCAAAGGACAACGAAATCAAAATCTTGATCCAGAACTTGACCTCTGGACCTACTCCACGCCCTGAGGCGGGTGTTACAACGGTCAAGGTTACACCTTCCGAAACAACCGTTGAGAGAGACTAAACATGCCTACTAAAGCCGCACAGATGGGCGATAGCCGCGATTTTCCCTCGTTGAAGGAGAATCAGGGTTCTCCCCTCATGGCTCAGAGCCTCAAACAGGACCGTATGGTTGAGAATCGCGCTAAATCCACCGAGAATGACAAGGAAATGGCTGGCGACGACGCCACCTGATACCTATATGGCAGACAAGAAACCAGTAGTTACCGCCCGAGGCGGTCGTCCCGGTCTCAAGGGTGCCTTTGCTGATGCAGTGGAGGCCATTGCCGGAGTTACTGCTCCGCGCAGTGTCGTTCAGCGTAAGGTAAAGATAGAAGAGTCGGTCGATCCTGACCGTTATCGGCGCAATCAGACTACCGATAGTAATAATTAAAATGCCTACTGGGCGTCGAGACGCGTATAAAGCACAGGGCAAGGCACGGCCTACAGAGGCTATGTCTGACCAGATCATCAAGTCCCATCGAGGATTTGAACGAAAAGGTGTTGATAGAGGCAGTGCTGCGCTGGAGACGGCGAGCCTCGCCAATTCGATGACGCGAAAGCGTCTTAACCAGACCACTGACTCCAACAATTCGTAAGGTACTATCCAAATGGCTACAGTTAACAAGCGCGCACAGTTTCAGGATATCGTTTCCAACGTCCTCATGTATCGTGGCACTCTCGACCTCGGCAACGCTGCCACGGGTTCGGGTACGTTCGCGTCTAGCGACGTGACGATCACGGGTGCTGCGCTCGGTGACATGGTTCTAGTCTCACTCGGCGTGGACACGGTTGATGCCGTGGTCGCGGGTGCGGTTACGGCGGCCAATACGGTCACTGTGACGCTCCTGAACAACACTGCCGGTGCGGTGGATCTCGCCAGCACTACGGTTCGGATTCTGGTCCTCCAGCTTTCCGACCAGAACTTCATCGCCTAATGTCGGCCCTTTGCCGCTACGATAACGTAGATATCTATCCACTCACAGACGTAACTGGTCTGGTCGAGTGGGTAGACTATCTACCTGTCGAGTTGCAGGGTAGTCCCAATCGACTGAATTCTACGGACAACGCCGGGGCACTTCATGCCTCATCCGTCCTTGCTAGTATTACAGGCAAGGTCGCGTGGGTTGACTACATCCCAGTGTATGTAGTGTCGCGGAGTACTCCGTGGTACGTTGGTCCGGATGGATATATTCCCTACGATGACGTGACGGCCTAGCTCGGGAGGGCGGAATGGCTGAGTTAGTATTCTCACTGCACGATAAGCAGTTAGAAGTCTATAACCATCCTGCCCGTATGAAGGTGGTAGCTGCAGGGCGTCAGTCTGGTAAGACTACGTTGGCAGGTGCCCTACTGACAATTGGAACCCTGTCGGATATGTCTTGGGGTGGAGTACCCCTAGATTCGACCTTTGAGACGGCCTATATCTACCCGACCTTTGAGGCGGCGAAAAAGAACGTATGGCCGCGACTCAAGAAAGTCATTCAGCCGATTGAACACGCTTGTCAGGTATATGAGAATACAGGCCTGATTGTCTTTCCGAATGGACGTAGATTGCGACTGTTCGGAGCAGACAATCCAGACTCGCTCCGAGGCTTTACGTGGTCGGATGTGGTGCTGGACGAATACAAGGATATGGCCGAGAACGTGTTCTCGGAAGTTGTTCGACCAGCCTTAACTGTTGCCCGAGGGCGAGCTACCTTCATCGGTACTCCTAAGGGTAAAAACCACTTCTATACGCTCTATCAACACGCTGCTGCTCGTATGGCCGCAGGCGATCCTGAGTGGGCAGCTTTCACGTTCACTTCTGCCGCTAATCCGGCCATTACGGCCTCAGAAATCCAGTCCATGACAGCGTTCATGGGCAGTGACCTGATAGCACAGGAAATTGAAGCTAAATTCCGTTCGTCGGGAGGTCAACTCTTCCAAGCCGACCAGTTTATCCTGGATGGCATGGAACCTAGCGACGGTGAATGGTGTGTAACCGTAGACTTGGCAGGATTTTCGGCTCCCGGTCGTTCCAACGACAAGACGCCGGAACGTCGCGACGATCACGCTATCGCAATCGTCAAGGCTTCGCCGGACGGGTGGTGGGTAAAGGATATCCAGTACGGGCGTTGGGATGTTCGCGAAACGGCCCTAAAGATGCTACTGGCGTGTAAGTCTGTCGGTACCGCTCGTATAGGAATTGAAAAGGGGTTGGCACAGCAGGCAGTAATGCCGTATCTCACGGATGTTATGCGCCAGTATAGCCGCTGGCTGGACATTACGCTCCTGTCCCACGGGAACCAACGTAAGACCGACCGAATCCAGTGGGCTCTACAAGGTCGTGCAGAGAGAGGACGTATCCGGCTCAATCCGGGTGCGTGGAATGACAAGTTGATTGAACAAGCTTGCGACTTTCCGGATCCTCGTACCCACGATGACTTGCTGGATGCTCTGGCCTACGTGGACCAGATGGCTAAGACCGTTTACTTCTCCGAGTTTGAGGGGATGGATCAATACGTTCCCCTCGATCCACTAACAGGATACTAAGCTGCCCATGAGTCTCATTGTAGACGAACAGAGAGAAGCCAGCGCGCAGCCTAGCGACGAGGGCCTACTTTCCTGGATTCAGGACAATATTACTCCCTGGCGGCAACACCGCGACAGTAACCACAAGGAATTGTGGGATGAGTATTATCGTATCTGGCGTGGTATCTTCTCTGCCTCAGATAAACAGCGTAAGTCTGAGCGCGCCAAGATTATGACTCCAGCCTCTATGCAGGCTGTGGATTCTACCGTTGCCGAGATTGAAGAGGCTATCTTCGGTCGAGAGCAGTGGTTCGACCTCATGGAAGATATTGAGGAGATTAAGGATACGCAGCAGGCAGAGGAAATGATCCGTGCCCGCGATAAACTCCTGGAAAAGATGGAAGAGTACGGGGTGCCTACTGCGGTAGCCAAGGCCGTTCTACTCGGATCTATCTACGGTACTGGCATTGGCAAGATCAATACCACAACGCGCATGGTCACTTATCAGGGTGGCGAGCGAAAAGAAGTGGTATGTGTCGAGTTGATCCCACTTGAACCGTTTGAATTTATCCCTGATCCAACTACCGATTGCATTGATGATATGCTCGGTATGGCCCACGAAACCCTCATGCCCTTGCACAAAGTTCGCAAGATGCAGAGGGATGGAACATATCTAAAGAGTGTTCGCGTAGAACCGTATAGTGGTTCCAACCAACTAGCCGCTTCTCGCTTTACAGAGGCGCAACTTCCGCTAAAGAACGCTGTCCTCATCACCGAATGGCACGGAATGGTTCCGGCCAAACTACTGATGAAGTATACAGGTAAGTCCGCACTGGACGAGTTACTGGAGCAGGGTTCTGACGAATACGACGATCTAGTTGAGGCGATTGTCACGATTGCCAACGATTCTGTTATCGTTGGAGCAAAGGCTAACCCTTTCCTAGATGATGACCGCTGTTTCGTAGCCTTCCAGCACGACACGGTTCCCAACTACTTCTGGGGTAGAGGTGTGGTCGAGAAGGCCTACCATCCTCAGAAGGCGCTAGACGCAACCGTTCGTGCCCGTCTGGATGCGCAGGGTCTTGTGGCCCATCCGATGATTGCTGGCGACGTTACCCGCCTCCCCCGTGGATTCAATATGGGAGTGTGGCCGGGTAAATTCTGGCCTACAACGGGTGCTCCGGGCGAAGTCCTGCAAGGATTCAATCTCGGACAGGTTAATCCGGTATTGTTTGACGGTGCTGCCGACATGGAGCGCATGGTTCAGACCGCCACTGGTGCTATGGATCCAGGAGCCTCGTACAATCCTGGTCAGCAAGGTGGGGCTACTAATACTGCTCTCAATGCTTCCAGCTTTATCAAGCGGTCCCGCCGCACGATGCAGAACATCGAACGTAGTTTTATGCGTCCGCTGGTCAACAAGATTTATCGTCGCTACTCGCAGTTTGCTGGTAGTGAGGGATTCCCGAATGACCTGGATTTCAGGATCAAGGGTACCCTCGGAATCATGGCGCGGGAGTTTGAGCAACAGCAGTTGACTCAGATGCTCTCGTTGGTTCCACAGGAATCTAAGCCATTCTTTGCTCTGATGAAGGCTATCTTTGATAATTCGTCCAGCCCTCACAAGGCTGACGTAAATCGAGCCATTGACGAGTGGGTTAATCCCGCTCCGAACCCAGAAGCGGAAGCTATGCAGAAAAAGCAGATGGAACTGCAGATGCGCCAGCAGGAAGCGATGGTCATGGAAGTAGAGGCAAAGGCTCAGAAGGCGGCAGCAGAGGCCCAACGGGCAGCGGCTTTAGCCGAGAAGGCCCGTGCCGAAGTGGAATTCATGGACGATGAGGCCCAGAACGAGGCCGTCAAGAATGCCATCAATCTGCGGGAAGTGGAGGCCTTTGAGGTACAGAACGAACTGTCCCGCCTCATGCAACACCTCAAGTCCTTTGAGTTGGCTATCAAGGCTAAAGTAGCAGAGGCACAGGTCGGCAAACTAGAGGCTGATGCCCGTAATATTCAGTCAGAGTAACATCCTCGGGAGGGGACACAATGAGTGAGAATAAGGCAGTAATTAAGGAACGTCTGGACGCTATTCGTAAGACTCTCGGATCTACTGGCTGGAAGTTTCTAGTCGAAGAGTGGAACAACGACCTTAAGGTGACGGAACAGCGAGTAGCCTATAACGCCAAGACTTTTGATGAAGTCCAGATGGGGCGAGGTGTACTTAGTGTACTGTATCGTCTAGTAAACATGGAAAAAGTGCTCGATGCCGCAGAGGCGCAGCTTGAGGAATCCGCCGAATCGGCGGAATAATTCCCAATGCGCCGCCTTTGGGATTTCGAGTGTAAGAATGCCACCTGCGGGCACGGTTACGAGGATCTAGTCTCCGATGAGGAACGTGATACTCAGACCTGTCCCCTGTGTGGCGGTCCCGTCAGTCGTTTGATCGGGACACCGATGTTTGATCCCAAATTGGGATTGGATGCCGGTACGTGGCCTACACTTGGCGACAAGTGGGCTAGAATCAGACGACAACGTGCGAAAATCGAGAAACGCCGAGACGAAGGCTAATCCTCCACGACCGCATGTTCTTGATACCCCAAACCCGAATATCCGGGCGGGTTCCTTGATGGAGACTTGACGATGAGCAGTAGATTGGTTGACCCCGAGACACCGGAAGCCGCTGAGGCCGCGAGAGCAGAAGCCGAGGCAGCGCTTAATCCTACTCCAGAGCCTGTGCAGGATGACGTTCCCGAAAAGTATCGGGGTAAGTCCTTGCACGACATCATTGAAATGCACCGGAACGCCGAAAGCGAACTTGGGCGCAAGAACAATGAAATCGGAGTTGTGAGAAAGTTGGCTGACGAACTCATTGGCGTCCGCGCCCTTGAGCAACGTACACGGGAAAATCCTCCACAGACTGCTAAACCCTTGACTGCTGACCGACTTCTCGAAAACCCCGAGGATGCAATCCTCGATGTTGTGAAGCGGGAAGCTACTTCGCGCACGGAAGCTCTTGAGAGTCGCACCCGAGACTTGGAATCCGAGTTGATGGTGGAGCGATTTGAAAAGAGACATCCAGGTTTCCAGGAAACGATGACTACCCAGGAATTTGGGGCATTCGTTCAGGGAAGCAACTATCGACGGAAGCTTGCCAATGCGGCGGCTGCTGGCGATTTCGATGCTGCAGACGATCTGTTTGGGTTGTACGAGGAAGCAAAAGCCTCGGCCTCCGCAGCGCCTAAAGCAGAGGATGGTGTGGCAGCGGCTCGCAAGGCCACTCTCGCCAAGTCTGGAGGTTCTTCCGCTAGTGGAGTAGTTCCGTCTAACGATGGCAAGAAAATCTTTAGTCGTACTGAACTCATGGAAATGCGCATAAAGCGCCCAGATGAGTTCGACGCTCGACAGGACGAGATTCTTGCGGCTTATCGAGAGAAGCGGGTCCGCTAACCTCAACTCTCTTTTCTAAGGAATCCAGCCAAAATGGCTACTTCAATTGCCTATACCAACAGTATCGACGTCACCGATGCTGCAAACTTCATCCCTGAGGTTTGGTCAGATGACGTTATCGCTGCGTACAAGAAGAACCTTGTCATCGCGGGCCTCGTTGCCAAGCTTAACCACAAGGGTAAGAAGGGCGACACGATCCACGTCCCGACTCCGGTTCGCGGTGCGGCCTCGGCTAAGACGGCTAACAACGTCGTTACGCTGGTCGCGGCCTCGGCCTCGGTTGTCGATATCTCCATCAACAAGCACTACGAGTATTCGTTCGTTGTTGAGGACATCGTGGAAGTGCAGGGTCTTAGTTCACTGCGTCGGTTCTATACCGATGACGCTGGCTACGCTCTGGCTACGCAGGTGGATACGGACCTCCGTAACCTCGGCGCGACGTTTGATGGCGGTACGGCCTATTCGGCTGCGGTCATCGGCGGCGACGGTTCGACGGCTGCAACGTGGACTGGCACCGGCAACGGTACGGCTCTTACGGACGCTGGCATCCGCCGCGTGATCCAGACGTTTGACGACGACGACGTGCCAGGCCGTGACCGTTATCTGGTCATCCCGCCTGTGGAAAAGCGTCGCCTTCTCGGCGTCAGCCGCTTCACGGAGCAGGCGTTCGTGGGTGAGTCGGGTTCGGGCAACAGTGTCCGTAACGGCTTTGTTGGCGATCTCTATGGCGTGGAAGTGTTCGTGTCTACGAACATCGCTACGGTCGAGTCGCTGAACAGTATCCCGTATCGCCCCTGCCTGTTCTTCCAGAAGGACTCGTTGGTCCTGGTCGAGCAGATGGGTGTGCGCACGCAGGCTCAGTACAAGCAGGAAGCACTCGGTACGCTCGTTACCGCTGACCGCCTCTACGGCGTGAAGCAGGTGCGGACGGAAGGTGCCCTTGCGATCATCGTGCCTTCGGCGTAATCGCCCCTAAAAACTGATGGCAGTTCCGGGGGCTACTCGAAAGGGTAGCTCCCGGTTTCCTACAAGACAGGTTATATAAGAGGTCCGTAAGGTCTACTAATGCAGCGGCGTTTTTCCCTAATCAAACACGCTCATACATTGGCAGACCTGACGGACTTTTTAGTTTCAGGTATAGCTGATAACGATCTTCTACAGTACGATTCCACGTTAGCTCTGTGGACTAATCGGACCTATCTTGCTCTCAACGAGATTGTTGATCCGGGCGTAGCCCCGGCTAACGAGATTTGGATACACGCTGAGGACGTGGCAGGCTTCACGGCTCTGCACGTCAACGACTCTACGCGGAAATGGTCCGTGCTAGAGG
>Ga0102851_10002312_pt1 | contig 11421 bp, 10 predicted proteins | sample Mud3Dept3metaG_FD_79558 | JGI IMG/M metagenome (GOLD analysis project Ga0102851, IMG submission 79558) | Freshwater wetland microbial communities from Ohio, USA, analyzing the effect of biotic and abiotic controls - Mud 3 Core 4 Depth 3... | ecosystem: Environmental > Aquatic > Freshwater >...
AGGCGTCACCGACGAAGATCTACCTCTGCTCGCACGAGAACCACGGCGGCGCGGCGGTCCTCGGGCAGCGCAATCTCACCGTCTCGGTCTGGAACAGCTACACCTCGTTCAGCTCCAACCCGACGCAATGGGTCCGCGTCACCAAGCGGCAGGGAGCCAACTACCTGCGGATGCGCTACGTCAGCTCGACCAAGGGGCTCTACTGCGGCTACTCGGGCGAGGGGCTCGTGTGGCTCGAGACGACGGTCCAGACGCTGTCGGCCCACCCGACGACCTCGATGGGCTTCTACACCACCAGCCCAGTCGCCACGGGGCCGCAGAACGATGCGTGGGTCTGGTGGTGGCGGACGCGCAGCGACTCGACGGGCACGACCGCGCCGTACCCTGCCGGAGAGTGACCGATGTGTCCTACCTACCCCCCGATTGGTACCGAAGAGGGCGGGATCCTCGGTACCGAGGAGGGTGGGGCTCTCGGCTACGAAGAGGTCATCCTTCCAGGCGGAGAACCCCAACTCAACCCCCAAGTCCTGACCGTGGGGGCCATCCTGACCCACGACGGAAAGCCCTTGGGTACGGTCGAGGCCGGATCCCCCCTGTCCATGCAGAACGGAGTCCCCATCATCCGGGTCGGGGACCCTGCAACTTGTTCGGAACATGGCGCGACCACGGTCGCTTCGGGGTCGCCTCTGGCGAGTGATTTAGGGCAGCCGATTGCTCGAAGCGGTGATCTCACGGCCTGCGAGGCGATCTTGATCCCCGCCGTCACCCCGGATGTCTGGTTCAGCACCTAGGAGACCCCTTGGCCACTAGCCGTATCCTGCCGCGCGATCTTTCCCGCCTCTCCAACGAGCAGGCGGCGAAGCGCGTGCTGGGTGCCGGGGCCCGGTTCCCCTTCCAGTTCTCGCCCAAGGGGGATGTCCGCCAAGTCGAGGTCACCGCCGGGGTGGAGAAGGTCCACGAGTCGATCTGGACGATCCTGTCGACCCGGAAGGGCGAGCGGGTGGGCCGGCCGACCTACGGCAGCGACCTGCCCCGGCTGGTCTTCGAGCCCAACGACGAGGTCCTGTGGGCCCAACTGGAGTTGGAGACGGCGGGGGCCCTGCAACTCTGGGAGCCCCGGATCCGGATCGTGCGGGTCTCGGCGGTCTCCGACGCGGCCTCGTTGCCGGTCGAGGAGTTGCTCCTCGAGTTGCGCACCAAGGAGTACGTCGAGGCCTTCCAGTCGGGCCACGTCATCGGCATCGTGATCGAGTACCAAGTGATCCGGACCGCCCAGCCGGGCATCTTCGTCTACCCGTTCGTCACCCAGACGGCGGCTCTTTCCTACGGGACCTAGCCCATGGGCAACCTGCCCCAAGTTCCCTACCAGGCCCGCGACATGGAGGCCATCCTCCAGCGGATGGTCGAGAACATCCCGGCCCTCACGGAGGGCCGCTGGACCGACCGCTCGCCCTCCGACGTGGGCATCACGATCTTGGAGCTGCTGTCGTGGTCGCTCGAGGCGCTGCACTTCTACCAGGACCGGGCGGCCAACGAGGCCTTCCTGCCCACGGCCCGCGAGCGCAAGAACATCATCAACCTGTGCAAGCTGATCGCCTACCGGCTCGACGGGGTCACCTCCTCGACGGCGACCCTCGAATTTTCCGTCGCGGCCCCGGCTCCGGTCCGGATCGTGATCCCGCGGTTGACCCGGGTCACCACCTCGGGCGGGGACGAGTCGGTCCCCTTCGCCACGATCGAGGAGGCCTACCTGCTGGCCGGGGAGACCTCGGTCCTCGTGGCGGCCCGGCAGGGGACCCCCCTGACCGAGGCGATCCGGACCTCGGGCCAGCCCAACCAGAAGTACACCCTGGCCGAGGAGTTCGTGGATGCCCAGTCGATCCGGGTGGAGGTGGCCGGGGTGGTCTGGGAGGTCGTGGACTCCTTCGTCAACAGCCAGGCCTCGGATCGGCACTACATCGTGGACCTCGAGCCTTCGACGGGCAAGACCTTCGTCCAGTTCGGGGACGGCTTCTTCGGCGCCGCGCCGCCGTTCTCCTCGGTGGACAACGGCTCGATCTCGTACCTGTCCTCGCTCGGCCTGACGGGCAACGTCGGGGCCGCCACGCTGACCACCCTGATCGATACCCTCTACGACACCAACGACGATCCGGTCTCGGTGTCGGTGACCAACGAGGACCCGGCCACAGGCGGCGACGAGGCCGAGACGATCGACCATGCCCGGGTTCAAGCCCCCGCCGAGCTCTCGGCCCTCTACCGGGCGATGACCAAGTACGACTTCATGGCCCTCGCCAACGGCTACCCCGGGGTGGCCAAGTCCTCCTGCTGGGGCGAGGCCGAGGTCGATCCGCCCAACTACAACCTGTTCAACTGGGTCTTGACGGTGATCGCCCCCAACGGGGTCACCCGGGATGCCCTGATCCTCGACGTGGACTCCGGACAGCCCTCCGAGCCGCTCATCGAGGCGGTCCGGAACTTCCTCTACTCGCGCTGCACGCTGACCACCCGGATCAAGGTCTCGGGGCCCGTCTACCGCCCGGTCGTTCTGGGGGTCACGGTCTACCGGGCCAAGGAGGCCTCGGAGGTTGCCGTCAAGCGGGCCGCCGAAGACGCCGTGACCGACTTCTTCGCCTTCGAGAACGTGGAGTTCGGGCGCGAGATCCGGCTCTCGAACCTGATCGAGTTGCTCGACGCGCTCGATGGGGTCGAGTACGTCGTCTTCGACCAACTGGCCTTCAAGCCCCCGGGGGAAGAGCCTCCGGAGTCGGACGAAGTCGCGGAGTTCCTCGTCCTCAACCCGGACGAGTTGCCCTACCTGTACAGCTACACCATCACCGTCGAGCGGGCGACTCCGCAGCCGACCCTGCCCACGACGTACCCCAACCCGAGCGAAACGCTCCCGGAGATCTGAGGAGGACAAAGTAAATGGCGAACTCTCTCTACGACCACGGCCGCCGCAAGTTCCTCGAGGGGAACATCGCGTGGCTCACCGACGACATCCGCATGATCCTCGTGGACACGACCCTGTACACGAAGAACCTGGCCACCCACGAGTTCCTGACCTCGATCGTGGCCGGGGCCCGGGTGGCGGTCTCGAGCGCCCTCACCGGCAAGACCTCGACGGCCGGCGTGGCCGACTGCGCGGATGTGACCTTCACCTCGGTCACGGGCAACCCGTGCGCCGCCGTGGTCATCTACAAGCACACGGGGGTGGACAGCACGTCGCCGCTTCTGGGCTACATCGACACCGGAACGGGCCTGCCCATCATCCCCAACGGCGGCAACATCGTCGTGCAGATCTCCGAGGGTAGCGCAAAGTTGTTCAAGCTGTAGTCGGAGGACTGGGTAGCCGATGGCGCAGACCGTCCTGCTGTATCAGGACTTCAGCAACGATGGCTGGTACACGTCGACCGGCTCGACGCTCCGTCTCTACCAGATGGTCGACGAGGCCGTCCCGGACGACCTCGACAACATCAGGTCGACGGATGGCATCTGCATCCTGAAGTTCGATACGGCCTACGATCCGGGGGTCCACACGGGCCACCTGGTCCGGGTCCGCTCCAAGAAGTCCACCTCCGGTGCCTCGACCCTGCGGGTCTCCCTGCTGGAGGGCTCGACCTCCATCGCCTCTTGGAACATCGAGGAGACTCCGGGCTGGGTGACCAAGGAGTTGGCCCTCTCCGAGGCCCAAGCGGCGCTGATCGGCGACTACGCGAACCTGCGCCTCCAGTTGCGGGCGATCTCCGGCTCCCCCACCCGGCTCGAGCAGGTTTCATGGGCCCAGTTCGAGACTCCCAACGCCCCGCTCATCATCGTGCTGCCCAACGGCTTCGGCGGGGAGGAGTTCCCCCCGCTCGGAGGTGTGGGCCACCTCATCGGAATCGACTCGATCCAGACCGGGGAGTCCTTCGGGGCCTCCATCGTCGGCTCGGACCGGTTCGTGCCGACCTCGATCGAGTCGGCGGAGGCTTGGGGGACCCCCTACGTCGGCGAGACGGGGGTGATCCTCGTCGAGTTGGAGGGCTACGAGATCCCCTCCGCCGAGGAGTTCGGGGACTTCGACATCGGAGCCCAGTGGATCGCCCTGAGCTCGGTGGCCAGCGGGGAGGAGTGGGGCTCGATCACGGCGGCCGATACCCTGATCCTCGACTCGATCCTCTCGACCGAAGGGTGGGAGTCGGACCTCACCTGGATCCCCGGTCCGGCGACCTTCGTGCTCGATTCCATCGAGTCGGCGGAGGAGTTCTCCGAAGACCCGAGGTTCCACACTTGGTCGGCCTTCTTCCGGGACAACCTGCTGCGGTTCCTGCCCATCGAGTTCGAGCTCCGGGACGAGTCGATCGAGGACCTCGAGAACTTCCTCGCCGTCGTCGCCCTGCCGCTCGATGACCTGAAGACCTACGTCGAGGAGTTCGATTCGATCTTCGACGTGGACTCCTGCGATCCGAAGTACCTGCCGCTGCTGGCCAACCTCATCAACTACCCGATCTCGGACTTCGATCCGGTCCCGTCCCAGCGCCGTCAGGTGCGCACGGCGGTGTCCTGGTACAAGTCCAAGGGCCTGTCCGATTCGCTGCGGGCGCTGTTCTACTCCTTCGGCTACGAGATCTCCGTCGTCGAGTTGTGGACCGAGGACTACAAGGACTTCTTCCCCTACCCCGGCACCTTCGTCCCGGTGACCGCGCCGGCGACCTTGGCGGGGAAGGTCTCGGATCCCCTCGAGATCACGGACGCCAACCGGACCCTGAGGATCAAGGTAAACCGGACCGTCGAGGTGCTGGTCACCCTCACCTTGGGCTCCAGGACCGCTGCCCAGATCGTGGCCGAGATCGACGCTGCGCTGGACCCGGTCGAGGCCGACTGCGTGCTGGTCTCCTCCCCGGGCAGCGAAGAGGCGCTCCTCGACTTCGAGATCTCGACCCGCGCTGAAGGGGCCGACGCCGAGTTGGAGTTGATCGAGACGACGACCTCGGTGATCCCCGACCTGAACTTCGATCACACCCAAGCCGTGGGAATCAACGCGGAGGTTCCCTCGGACTGGTCCGAGTTGCTGGAGAACGGCGGGACGTGGTTCAAGAGCCCCCACTTCGGAATCGAAGCGGCTCCGGTGGATCCCGACCAACTCATCACGACGGACGAGAGCGAGGAGTTCCGGGTCATCCGGGACCGGATCGAACTGGTCCGTCCGGCCCACACGGTGCTCGACTGGATCCGCCTGATCCAGAAACTCGAGGACGCCTTCCTCCACCTCGGCGACAGCCTGTTCGTCGGCACCTACCTCGACTTGTACGACACCTGGCCCTTGCCCGTCTGCTACACCCGCAACTCGGGTCACTACAACTACCTGCGGGACGGCGAGATCGAAGACCGGTCGACGGCGACCAACGAGGAGTTGTTCCACACCCGGCACCTGCCCACGCCGCTGCGCTACCGGGACGGGACGGTCTCCGGATCCGCCTCTCCGTACATCACCTTCTGGAACCTGAGCCGCAGCTACGCCAGCGGGCCGCCCCAGATGGCCGACCGGGGGACTTGGGGCTACCACTACCGGGGCGGCTACGGCTACTCCGCTTGGACCCGAGGCTCGTGCTCCGACTCGCCGGAACTCGAGGCCACCATCACCGGGACCTTCGAAGAGGAGCCGCAGGTGGTCGTGTTCCGCTCGGCGGGCCTCTACCACCGGGACAACCCGACGGACTACGTGCGCGATGGGACCTTCACGGAGTTGACTTGGAGGGGACAGTGCCAGTTCACCCGCCGGGGAGCCAACCCCGACCTGACCCGGGCTGTCTACAAGTCGATGCTGGACGAAGAGAACTACCTGATGTTCGTGCGGTCGGACCTGTCCGGGGTCTACTTCCGCGACTTGGTGACGCTCAACGACCCCGAGAGTCTGGGCATCTTCGACCAGATCCAGTGGCCAGGAGAACTGCCGTAAGGAGACCCCATGCGAAAGATCTTCCTCCCGATCCTGCTCCTGCTGCTGGCGGCATCCCCCGCCGTGGCCGAGGACTGCAGTCACTTCATCAGCGTCTCCCGCGACAACAACGGCACGGGAATCGACACGGGCACGGTCTCCGTCTACGACGCGGGGACCACGAACTTGGTCTCGATCTACTCCGAGGACACCTGCACCTCGGCCAAGAGCAATCCGTTCTCGACCACGGCCAACGGCAACTACGACTTCTGGATCGTGCCGGGCAACTACAAGATCGTGGTGGTCAAGGGCGGCGTCGGTACCTTCACGGCGGACAACGTCGCCATCGGCACCCAACTCCACGCGGACACGCATGGTCCGGGGGGAACGGATCCGATCTCCGCCATCGGCGACCACGGCGGCCTGACGGGCCTTACCGACGACGACCACTCCCAGTACGCTAGGTTGGCGGGCCGGGCCACGGGCCAGGACCTCTACGGCGACGCGACCGCCGGCTCCGACGGGGGCCTCCTCTTGGGAGCCGGGACGGGCAACACCAACAACCTGATCTCGATGACGGACGCGAGCACGGTGCTCGAGGTCGGGACCGGGGACACTTGGAACTTCCTAGGCAACGACACGGACGTGATCCGGTTCTCGGCGGCTGGGGCCGGTCACTTCGCCACCAGCGTCGGGGTGGGCAGCTACCTCGCGGCCTCGGCGACCTGCATCTCGGCCACTACGGATCGTCTCTTCGCCGACATGGACTGCGACAACACCAAGGACGCCGGGGAGTACTTCCTCGATGGCGACGTGATCGCAGCCGGCGTGTCCGGCGGGCAGACCATCAATGGGGGTACGGGGGCATCGGACGGTTTGGATCTCGTCTCCAGTTCGTCCGGTTTGAACGGAACCGAACTCATTCTGGGGTCGGACTTGGGGTCCCTCAATGCCTATCAGGGGACGGGGGATACCTTCCAAGTCCGTTGGCTGCCGACGGGGGAGGGAACGGTCTCCGTCACTTCCAGTTTCGATGAAGCTGGAGTCGTGGGGGTCAGGACTCGTCTCCGTATGGGCCACGCGACCGCAGACGCTTCGGCCTCTTGCGCCTCGATCTCGACGGACCGCTGGTACGGGGACCTCGACTGCGACAACGTGAAGGACGGTGGGGAGGAGTTCTTCGACAGCACGGGCACGGGCTACGCCACGATCAAGGAAGAGGGAACGAGCCTGACCCAGCGCGGCACGGTCAACTTTATCGGCACGATGATGACCTGCGCGGACGATGCGATCAACACCCGGACCAACTGCACGATGTCCACGGACCACGGGGCCCTGACCGGGAGGTCGGATGATGACCATACCCAGTACGCCTTGCTTGCCGGGAGAGCCGGTGGGCAACAACTGTATGGTGATCCTGTAGCTGGCTCTTTGATCCTACAGTCCTACCCTGGGTCCACCTCTTCTTCCGTGTCGCTGGAGGCTAACCGCATCACTTTTGATTTGGATGTTGGTGGGTCAAGCACATTCAATAGTGCAGATTTCAATGCCTCTGGCCTCGACTTCTACATCGAGTCGGATAGCGCCCTGACGGTCAATGAAACTTCTGGGAGCACGGAAAAGGCGAGGGTGGATTTCGCAGGTGTCATCGGAACCGACTCCCGGCTTCGGGTGGGCCAGTCGGATTCCGACGCCAACTCTACCTGCCTCTCGCGCACGTCGGACGCCCTGTTTCACGACACCGACTGCGACGGAACCTCCGATGTCGGCGAGGACAACCTCTCGACCGACGACGACGTGCCCGAGGCTGGGGACTTCACCGCCTTGCCGGATGTCTCGGGCCTGTTCCTCGGAGCGACCGAGTTGGTCGATGTCGCCGGGACCTCGACGCCGGGCAACACGGGGACGCTGACCCACTGGCTGTCGCTGCCCGATGCGGCGACCACGGAGATCGGCGGTACGCTGCCTGTCCCGCCCCACCTTCGGGGCCTGACGCTCGACCTCCACGCGATCTACACCGACAGCACCGTGGGCTCGGCCTGCAACTTCCGGGTGACCGGGGAGGCCAAAGCGGTGGCCGCCGGGAGCACCATCACGGCGGGGGGCACGACGACCACTTGGAACATCGCTAGGCCCTCTACTTCGACCACGAACACCGTGGGGACCTCGGTCATCGTGAACGACTTCACCACGACCTCCAGCACCCTGTTCGTCTCGGTTTCCATCGCCCGGATCGGGGGCGATGTCAACGACACTTGCTCGTCGATCGACCTGCGCGTGATTGGTCTCGCGCTCGAAGTGGCCAACTAAAAGGAGGCCCTATGTCCCCCGAACTCGTCATGACTGCGTTGATCTCGCTCGTCGCACCGCTCATGACCCAGTACCTGAAGCGGTTCACCTCGCTGGACGAAGAGAACCCCGGCGCCTTCACGACCTTCGCCACGGCGGTCAACACCATCATCTGCCTCGTCCTCATGGTCGGGGTCGCCTTCGCTTTCGGCTTCGAATGGCAGGAGTGGGTCCAGAAGGGGCTGGTCGCGGCGGGTCTCGGGACGACCGGCTACAACATCATCCGCGGCTTCCAAGGCGGCAATCCTCCGTCGCCGGGCAACTGATCGAAGGGGACCATGAACTGGGTCGACGGTTTCACCCTCCTCAAGGGCTGGGTCTCCCGCTTCGGGTGGGCAGCCATCGGAGTCGCCGGGACGGTCTTCCTCGCCCAGCAGGGGTGCATCTTCCATAAGGAGCAGACGGTCTTCGTCCACGTCCCTCGGGTGGTCCAAGAGTCCAAGGTCTCGGCCTCGATCCCCGACCGGACCGTGAACTGCGAAGGGGAGTTGCTCGTCATCAAGAACCTGTCGTCGCTGTCCAAGAAGCAGGCCGAGAAGCTGGCCGAGTTGGGCCTCCGGCTGGACGAGGCCGGGCGCCTGATCGACGAGGCGGGCCGTCCGTCCCCGCCGCCCTCCGCCTTGGAGGGGCTCGAGCCCGAGGAGATCGCGGCTCTGCTCGACGAGGCCTCCCAGCCCATGGAGGTCCGGCTGCTCCGGCTGTTCGAGATCAAGGAGCAACTCCCGGCGGGCTTGGAGATCGCCAGCCTGCTCAACAAGTCGGGCGAGAACTACCTGAAATATCGGCCCCTGCCGGAGACGACGGTCACCTTGCCCCAGGCTTGGGAGTTCTACCTCGACGGGGCTTTCGGGGCCACCCAAGTGTCCAACGACCTGATCGACGAGTGGGTCCAAGAGCGGAAGTTGGCCGTCGGGGTCATGTACGATGGCCTGCGCTTCGCCCGGCTCCACCTGTTCAAGCCCACCTGGAGTTCGGTGCACGAAGCCCGAGCGGGCTGTCGGAGGCCAAGCTGTTCGGTCAGGTCGGGATCCGCCCCACGCTCCGGATCGAACGCAAGAAGAAGGTAGCTAACCCCGCTCCGGGGCCCTGGAAGACCGTCCAATGACTAGGAAGTGAGTGAGGGACCCATGAAGTTCTCCGACCGGTTCAACCTGAAGTCCCAACTGTCGCGCCTGGCCACGGCCGCCTTCGAGGACAAGGGGGCCCTCCGGGGCTTCCTCGAGGTGGTCAAGGTCGACCCCCAAGGCCGGGATGTCGAGCAACTCTACTTGGGGGAGAACATCATCACCTACCAGGGCCGGTCTAACATGGCCCACCTGCTGGCGGGCGACGAGACGGTGGACCGGATCGTGTCCGAGCTCCGCTGCGGGGACGGGGGCCACGACCCGGGGGACCCGACCACCCCCCTGCCGCCCTCCGCCGCCGACACCGACCTGTTCGGCACCCTCATCATCACCAAGGCGGTGACCTACGACTTCCCGGACGGGGTCAACGGCATGCGGGTCCGGTTCACCGCCGACGTGGCCGCCAACGAGGGCAACGGCACGGGCAACCAGGCCTACTCCGAGGTTGGCCTCTACGATGCCTTCGGGGCCCCCACCACCAACCGCATGATGACCCACATGACCTTCGGACTCATCACGAAGTCGGACGCCTTCGGGTTGAGCTTCCGCTACATCATCCAAGTCTAAGGGAGCCAAGCGAATGGCCACCATCTTCGACGACCTTCCCGGCTTCGACCTCTTCGTCGAAACGGATGTCTACTTCCACACGGTCGACAACCGGCCCCTGTGGAACATCGGCAAGTGCCTCCACGCGATCAACGACGAGTTGGCCAGCGTGCAACTCAACGCCGAGGAGGTGGCGAGTTTCGTCATCCAGACCCCGGCCACGGGCGGCTTCGGCGGCAAGTACAAGGTCAACCTCGCCGGGACCATCGCCCGCGTCATCGTGAGCCAGGTGACCGGCGGATCCTCGGGCAACCACGTCTTCGACCTCAACATCAACGGGACGACCGCCTACACCACCCAGGGCAACCGGCCCACGCTCGCCTTCGACGACGCCGACGGCGTGGTCGTCGCCACCGCCCCGGACATCGTGGCCGTCGCTGCGGGGGACATCCTCTCGGCGGATCTCGACACCATCCAGGCCGGATCTCCGGTCTGGGCGCGGATCGACATCTTCCTCACGCGCACCTACGCCGTCCGGGACGTGGCCGACTACGACGTTGGCGGCAGCCCGCTGACGATCACCTACAACCCGTAGGATCGAGGGTACCTAGATGGCGATCATCACCAAGCGCACTCCCGCCCTCTGCGAGCAGTACGTCGAGACCGATCCGTACAACTACCTGACGGACAACCGGTACCCGGAGAACCTGCTCGAAGGGATGCTCGAGTTGGAGGCGGTCCTCGAGCCGCTCGAGGACGAGGTCGTCAACGCCCGCACCGTCGGGACGGTCACCTACGACAACCTCTCCGACCGGCTGGACGGCACGGCCTCCCGCTACCACTACCGGGTCGAGGGCATCGCGACGTTCCCGCCAGACTCCCCCGGAGCCGGCACCTCCTGGCTGGTGGGTGCCGAGCAGGCCTTCGGGGACTGGTACGGCCAGACCCCGAACAAGCTGGCCTACACCCCGGACGGCACGACGTGGCAGTTCTCCGACCTCATCGAGGAGGACTTGGTCTCGATCCGCGGCGACAGCGCGGTGGCCTACCTGAACCATTCCTTCGGGCGCAAGATGCCGACCTCCGTCACCCTGAACGGCTGGACGGGCAACGTCGGCGACATCGACGAGGGCTGCATCTCGCCCGAGGTGGCAGGCTCCCCGGGCATCTCCAACACGATCAACGGCACGACCTCGGACATGCTGGCCATCAACTTCCAGGCCTCCGGGGTTCCGCTCCTGGTCGGTCCGGATGCCCAGCGCTACTACGTCCTGCTGACCTACGACAACCCGACGATCACCAACATCACCCTGTACCTGCTTGAGGAAGGCGTTGCCGTGGCGACCTTGGCGTCCTACTCGGGCGGCAGCGTCCCGGCCAGCGGCACCACCGTGATGGTCGAATGGGACTCCGCCCTGCTCGCGGACCGCAGCGGCCAGGGAACGACGAGCCTCGGCATCGGGGTCCGGTTCACGACCTCGGCGA
>Ga0102851_10002313_pt1 | contig 11420 bp, 9 predicted proteins | sample Mud3Dept3metaG_FD_79558 | JGI IMG/M metagenome (GOLD analysis project Ga0102851, IMG submission 79558) | Freshwater wetland microbial communities from Ohio, USA, analyzing the effect of biotic and abiotic controls - Mud 3 Core 4 Depth 3... | ecosystem: Environmental > Aquatic > Freshwater >...
GGAGACATTGAATTCCTCTTCCATCGCCATGATCAATTCCACCTGATCCAGCGAATCGGCTCCCAGATCATCGACAAAAGAAGCTGTGGGAACGACATCTTCTTCCGCCACATCCAGCTGTTCAATAATGATCTTTTTAACCCTTTCTATAATATCTGCCATGAACAATTTCCTCCTTTGCCTCTATCTTTGGTGGTTGCACAACGTCAGACCCGCGGAATTTGGAATTCCTTGCGTATGAAGTCCTTTATGTTCAGGTCACATGTACAGACCACCGTTTACATGGATCACTTGCCCCGTCACGTATTTTGATCCTTTGGAACAGAGCCAGTGGACCGCTTCAGCCACGTCCTCCGGTTCGCCCATTTTACCCAGCGGAATTTGCTGCAGAAAGAGTTCCTTCACCTTGTCCGGCAGGATCGCGGTCATTCCCGTGTTGATGAACCCCGGGGCAACCGCATTGACCGTAATGCCTCTTGAAGCGACCTCTTTGGCTAAGCTCTTCGTCAACCCCATGATCCCCGCTTTGGACGCAGCATAGTTGGTCTGACCCATATTTCCTATTTGGCCGACCACCGACGAGATGTTCACGATATGGCCCGATCTTTCCTTGATCATGGAACGGATCACCGCCTGGCTGCAATTGAAGACTCCTTTGAGATTCACCCTGAGGACCAGGTCCCAATCATCCTCGCTCATTCTCATGAAAAGCATGTCTTTCGTGATGCCGGCGTTGTTGATCAACACATCCACCCGGCCGAACCGGGCAAGGACATCTTTGAAAAGTCGATCTACGTCTCCCCGGTTGGAAACATCGATTCGGTGAGCTTCTCCCTGCACCCCACGGTCGGCCAGACGCTCCAGGGTCTGCCAAGCCGCAGAGTCGTCCGGATCGTAATGGAGAAGCACGAGCGTGGGCTTTTCGTCGGAAAACCGAAAAGCGACGGCTCTGCCGATTCCTCTGGATCCGCCTGTGACAACCACCACTCTTTCTGATCCACTCATGAGCATCCTCATCCGGGAAACAAGGGCCGAGCAACCCTGGCCCTTTCAGCTTCGCAGGGCATGAGCCTGCCCAGTGACTTAGCTCTCTTCGGTTTCAATCAGAGTTTGACCCTTGTAGGAACCACACTGTGCACAGACACGGTGAGGGAGCACCGGTTCGTGGCACTGTGGGCACAGGGTGGTCCTGGGCAGGCGGATATGATCATGAGACCGTCTCATGTTACGGCGGGACTTTGATTTTTTTCTTTTGGGTAGCGCCATGGTTTCTTCCTATTCTCCCTTAAGTCTCAATTTCGAAAAAGCCGGGTGACTTTCTGCTTTACCGCACTGACAGGGTCTCTCATTCAAGTTGGTCCCGCACACAGGGCACAGACCGCGGCAACTCTCTTTGCAGATCGACCTCATAGGCAAGGACAGGTAGATCTGCTCTCGAACAACATCGCTAAGGTCTACCGTATCCCCTTTGACGAAATCAACTTCCATATCTTCGTCGAGCAGTTCGATTTCTTCCTGATCCGCTCTTTCCTTTGCAACAACCAGGTATACTTGGAATTGCGAATCCATTTCCCGGCGGAAAGGATCGAGACAACGATCACATCGGATGCGGACCCCCCCGCGGATCGTTCCGCGAACAAGAAATTTGTCGACCGCTTTGGAAACCCTTGTCCTGACAAGGAGGGGACCGTCAAGACCAAGGATTTGATCGTCACCAAGAGCCGGCTGCCACCAACCTTCTCCCAGCACCTCACTGAATTCTGTCTCTTCGGTGATCGTTTGTAGATCTATGATCATCGAAAAAACCTACTTAGAAATGATTTCAATCAATCCAACCAAAGCTAAGGTAAATAATCTACTATAATTGAGGGCTCCCTTTTGTCAAGCAAATTCCCGCTTCCTAAAAGTCCACGAAACCCATGACACCCCTTTTCATGGCAAAGTCATCCCCGAATTCCCTATTTCTTCTTGACCCTTACGAGCATTTCTTGATATACTCATTAACCATCTTTCAAACCCTCTCTATTGGTCAGTCGGTTTTCTTCATGCCGGAGAGGTCCTCCTTAGAGGTGCTAATCCATGTGGATTTACAGGGAAAGACTCAATTATCACGAAAAGCTGCGACGTTCTCTCTATGAGATTCTGAGAGACGTCCTCGAGCAGCGGCTCATGAAGATCTCCCTGGTGGACTCTTATTACAAGCACATCGAAACTGGGGCAGAGTATAGTTTTGTCGACAAAAGCGAACTGAAACCTAAGGCGAAGAAGGTGGAAAGGGAATCTGAACTTTTCCGCACCTTCATTGTCATCTTCTGTGAGGGCACGATCCATCCCGCGATGAAGAATTATATCCGCTTTTTCCCTGAGAATAAGGTCATCAAGGAAAACCTTGAGTTCTTCGCAGAGCTCCCCCTGTACAAGAACTTCGATCGCAACCTGCGGTATTTCGACAGGCCTCGCTTTCTGGACTTCCTGGAGAGCTGGCTCGACGTGGATTACGCCCTGCTGATTCAGCAGGACCCCACCGTCAGAAGAAACAACCGATATGCCCTAACCCACTTTCATGTCAAAATCGACTGGCCCATCGCCGACGCCGCAGAAGATCTCGCCCGATGGCTCCGTTACATCCAAAGCCATCTCTATGAGATGGGGGATGCTGAGGGCCGGTATTTGCAGAGAAAACTTTTCGAGTACTACGGATGTCATGTCAACGTGGGCGGCAGAAGAACTGCAGCCCTTATTGCTGCCCAGCTCATGAAAAGGCTGGATGTCATCACCACGGTGTTCGTGTCGAGCAGCGAATCACGCTCCATGTTCAAGTACTCGGAACGAGGGCTTTCCAAATTCTTCCTTGTTCCACTCACAGACGCACAGATTCTTGCCCTGGCGAACCGTGAGTCTCTAGACCCAGAGCGCTTCCAGGAGGCCTATCTCTACCCTGCCAGCGAGGGTTACATCGGGATCTCTGAAGCCGTATATGGTCACACCGCTTATGCAAGACCGCCGGAAGACGGAAAGTTGAGAAGGCTTAAGCACCATCTGAGCTGGATCAGGCTCAAAGACGAATTACTGCATCCAAAGGAAACCTTCACAGATCTCCGCCCCATCAACTACCGGTGGATCTACGCCACCGATTAGGGTTTTGGACCTCGTCTTCTCAGCTCTCCTCGGCGAACCTCAAACCCGATTCGCAGAATTCAGAACACTGAATAAGCCACCATCTCGATTTTCACCGGAAACTCTGTGCGAGCCACACACCCTCTCAAGCGTTCGCGTTAAACGGATACCGGGATCCCTTGCCCGCCTCCTCAGAGGAGGGCAAACGCAACCTGCTAGATTTTGTTAAAAAAGTCCTGGAGGGTTCTGATGACGGCCACCTTTGATTCCGCGGACGCCTCCGGCACAAAGGCGAAATCCAGTAGGAAAACCATCGTGTAGTCCACGGCAGATGTTTTGTATTCCTGTAAAGAGGACACCTTCACGTCTATGAGCTTTCCAAGGTCGCCCTCTTTCAAGAGATCCGTTCTCCTCAAGATCAGGCTTAGTGCTTCCTTTGCATCCTCTGCATTCTCCAGGACCATCTCGACGCCTTCCAGCTTCTTGACGGCCTTGACGATCTTTTCACTTTCCACTTTGATTTTCATGCCCTTGCCCCGCAGGAAACCTAAGAATTTTTCTCTTTTCTAACATGGTCTAGTGACTGCGCTTGAACAGCTTCGACCAATTTGATTATCCTACTTATTACTATAATATGACTTTGTCCGTCAAATCTACCTCCAAGGGAAGGTTCCCTGGATTCCGAGAAACGTTTTAAGGTTGCTTGGGCGTGTCCGGCTTCTTTCGTTAATAAGGCCTTCTGGAAGAACGGACCGGACAAAAGCCAAGAAAATTCTTTATAAGATAAACGAAATATGGTAAATATACGTTTTGTTTAAACTATTGTAGTACTCTGCTGATCGATATTTTGAGAGTGCTGGATGCCCGAGAAGGAGCTTATACGGCGTCTGTTGAAAGAGGCGGACCTTTACCGAAACCAGGGTCTCCTGTCGGATTCCAAGGCAAAGTACATGGAGATTCTTTCCGTCATCCGCAAGAGCAAAACGCTTTCCAGCCATACGCAGCTCATCGACGGAGTGAAGAGCAAAATCCGTGCGGTTAACAGGTCCTTGAATGAGTTGAAAGATAGCACGGAGAGGCCTGAACTCTCCGAGGACTTGCAGGATCTCATCAAGCGACTGTTCACCTTTTCGCAGACCAAAGAAGCCGCGGCCATTGAAGGAGCGGTGGCGCTTGCCAAATTCGGTCAGTATGAACAGGCTCTCAAGGAATTTCATAAGCTGCTGGAGCAGGGGGTTTTGCCCGTCGTCACCGCCAAGAACATGATCAAGTGCTATACAGCCCTTAAGGCACCCAAGGCGGCGGTCGCGCAGTTTGCTAAATGGAAAACTCGCGATTTCTTCTCCATGGAGGATCTCAGGTACATCCGGGCTTTTCTCAAGACGTCACTGGAAAAGGAAGGTTTCAAGACGGAGATCCCGGAGGTGGGGGCAGAGCCTTCCTTGCCCTCAAAGGCAAAAAAGAAGAAGGAAGAGGTCTTTCTCGAAATATCCGCTATCTCGATTCACCTCCAGGGAGGGCCCCTGGCCGGGCAGACGATGGACTTCGACGTCCATTTCCAGTCTGCCAACACGGTTTCCGTCTTGCTCCCTGCGGGTCAAAAAAATGTGGCGGACAGCCTGGTCCCAGGAACACGGCTCGCCGATATTCAGTGCTACTCGCCCATTACGGTGTTCAGAAGCACGGGTACCATTTCCGGGGCGGCACAAATCAAACAGGGACCCCGACGGGGGGATTACACGCTGGATATCACCATTGATGCGGATTGACGCAACCCACAGAGCCGATGAAGGGATTAGGCTTTGGGAAAGACTAGAGCGAAACGGCCCGGCACCAAGCGGCCGATCAGGAGGAACCTCTCGAACCGTTATGGCCATTTTCAACGCAAAAGACAGAACCATCGAGTGTAAGGTGGTCTATTACGGCCCAGGGCGTGGTGGAAAAACCACCAATCTGGAATACATCTTCAAGGCCTTTCACAAACAGACGGACTCGGAAATGCTCTCCATCAACACCATGGGTGATCGGACCCTGTTCTTTGATTTCCTGCCCATGGGTCTTGGAAAAATCAGGGGCTGCGACGTTAGGGTCCAACTCTATACGGTCCCGGGCCAGTCTAGGTATCGCTCGACACGAAAGATGGTGCTTAAAGGAGTGGACGGTGTGGTTTTCGTCGCCGACTCCCTGGAAGTTCGGAGAAAGGCCAATTTCCGGTCTCTGAAGGATCTGGCTGAGAACCTGAAAGAAGAGGGGAAAAGCATCTTCAATATCCCTCTTGTTATGCAGTATAATAAGCGTGACCTTGAGGCGCAAGGCATCCCGCTCCTGCCTTTGGAGACGCTTGAGAAGGACCTGAACAGCAAGCTCAAAGTCCCTTATCATCTAGCGAGCGCTATCAAAGGAGAAGGGGTGGGCGGCACTCTGAAAGAGGCGCTGCTCCTCACCTTGCGCCATCTGCAGAAAGAATTACATTGGACGAAATAGAGGGTTGGGCATGGGAGGCAAAGCGGTACTTACAGGAAACTTGAAATTCACCAGCCTGGCGGATCTGTTTCAAATCATCGGCAGCAACAACAGCACCGGGACCCTGCGCATCACCAGCCAATACGTCCCGCATCCCGGCATCGTCCACTTCGTCAAAGGGAATCCGATTAACGCGACGAACGGCTCCCTGAGCGGCCTGGATGCGGTTTACTCCCTGTTCGGGAGAACAGAAGGAAATTTCGAGTTTACTGAGGGGAAGGTCTCAGAGGATCCTGTGATCAACAAGAACCGAATGGAAATCCTTCTGGATGCCCTGAGGATGCTTGACGATGGAGTCATCGAACAAGTGGGCCCCACCACGGCTGACGAGCTTCTGAGCAAGAAGGGGACACCGTCCAAGGGCGGTCAGAAACCTGAACTGCCGGTGATCAAGGGACCTGCCATTGACTATCTTTACATTCTCGACGAGGAAGAATTTGCCGAAGGAAGAGTCGTGGTGAAAGAGGGAAGCCATGGGAAATGGATCTGGGTGATTCTCGACGGAGCGGTCCAGATCACAAGAGAAACTCCCCGTGGACCCCTCACGATCGCCAAGCTGGGGGAAGGCTGTTTCGTGGGGAGCTTCACATCGCTGCTGTTCCAGGAATACGCCCGGAGCGCCACAGTTACGGCCATGGGGGACCTTCGCTTGGGCCTCCTGGACACCCAACGGCTGGCAGGGGAGTTCTACACCTTGCCCGCCGATTTCCGAAACACCCTTTCCAGTCTCGACCGCAGGCTGAGGAACATCACGGACAGAGCCGTGAGCCTGTCCGCGAATAAAGTGGATCCTCTTGTGCTTTCTGCCAAAGGACTCCAAGTCGTGATGGAGATGGGCTCCAAGAAGGACGACCTCTATTGCATCCAGGAAGGCCAGGCCTATATCATGGGCAGGACGGATAAGGGTGCTCTTCCTCTTTTGACCCTTGAGAAAAATGACGTCTTCGGGAATCTCCCCTTCATGGATATGGGGCAGGAACCGCGGAATGCCTATGTGGTAGGGAATCGGGCCATAAAAACCGTGCCCTTGGACGCAGAGCAGCTGCACACCTCCTACGATCACCTCTCTCAGACTTTCAAGGGCATGATCTTCAACATCTGCACCTGCGTGTCCATAACCACAAAGCTCGTTTATCTTATCAGCCGACACAAGTAGCCGGTCTTCTCTGACGGAAAGGGAACACCCATGACCACGCTCCCCATGGACTTGCGCAAAGGCGCCGAGTCAGGCATGAAGGCGGTTGCAACGGCGTAGATCTAGAACATACGGGCATCTCAGCGGGGCGTCGGCGCAATCTTCTCCATTTATGAAAAGGGAGAATCTCAGAAGGTTCTGCTTTTTTTGCGTCCGTAAACACGGAGGGAATACATCATCTAGTATCGTTTCACCCTCTGATACACTATATATAAATTATGCATAATTTATATCTAATATACAATAAAATTGTTGACAAATATAAAAATTGAAGTATTATATTAGCCCAGCAATGAAGTCTTAAATAAAGACAAGGAATCGACAAATAGAAACACAGTGCCAGCAAGCGACCTTCTCGGGTGTTCGTGCATCTTTTTGCCAGGAATCTTATCTATTAAGAGACATGAAGATTTGCACGGCTGAAAAAACGGCATTCCGGGAAGTCGTTGGGGATGGAGGCGTTGGAGATTTAGAAAGCCTAACCTAAGATTTGGCCCGTTTAGAAAAGGATTTTTTAAACCAACCCTCCATTGAAAGCAGAGCCAGAAATGGCTCTGCTTTTTTTCTACCCTGAGAGATGAGCCCCCAGGCTAGAAGTTAGCCGTCCTTTGTCTGGATTATGCTCAGGTACCTCTCTTCTCTGGAGGAGACTTATTAGGTGATCCATCCAGCACCCCGTTGAATCTCAATTCCTCCTGTGATACACTCCCACGCTATCCCTGAAGGAGCGATCAAACGATGACCCATAACAACATTGTAACCCGATTCCCCCCAAGCCCCACAGGGTACCTTCACATCGGCGGAGCAAGAACAGCCCTGTTCAACTGGCTGTTTGCCAGGCAAAAGAAAGGGAAATTTGTCCTCAGGATTGAGGATACCGACAAGGAAAGATCGACCGATGAGGCGACCCGGGCGATCGTGGAGTCCCTCGAGTGGCTTGGCATAGACTGGGACGAGGGTCCTTATTTCCAGTCGCAGCGATACCCCATTTATCAGGAGATGGTGGAGCGCCTCCTCTCCACAGGCAAGGCTTATTACTGCCACTGTATTCCTGAAGAATTGGACGCAAGACGGGAGGCGGCCAAAGCCCTCGGGTTGAAACCAAAGTACGACGGGAAGTGTCGAGACAGGGGGCTTGGACCAGGCCCCAACGCTGTGGTGAGGCTGAAGTCGCCTCAAGCCGGCAAGACGGTTTTTCACGATCTGGTCAAGGGATCCATCTCGTTTCAGAACGAAGAGCTGGATGATCTGGTTCTTTGGCGTTCCGATGGAAGCCCGACCTACCACCTCGCCGTGGTGGTAGATGACATCACCATGGGCATCACCTATGTGATCCGCGGGGACGATCATGTCAACAACACCCCTCGCCAAATCCTCATTTACCAGGCTTTTGGAGAGCCCCTGCCCCACTACGCCCACGTGCCCATGATCCTCGGCGCTGACCGGACGAGACTCAGCAAGCGTCACGGAGCAACATCCGTCCTTGCCTACCGGGAGATGGGGTACTTGCCTCACGCCCTTCTGAACGCTCTCGCCAGGATCGGATGGTCTTACGGCGATCAGGAGAAGTTCACGGTCCACGAACTGATCGAGAAGTTCTCCCTTGAAAACGTGGGGAAATCCGCGGGAATCTTCAATCCGGAAAAACTTCTTGACCTGAATGCCAGGTACATCCGTGAATCCGATTCAAACGACTTGGGTGAAGCGCTCATCCCTTTCTTGGAGAGACTTGGATTCAAGGATCCGGACAAAAGCCGGGTGGCCGGCGCTGCGGAGACTCTCCGAATGCGGAGCAAAACGCTTATGGAGATGGCCGAGAGCGCTCGTCTCTACTTTGACGAAAACTTGAGCTACGAAGAAAAAGCGGATCGGAAGTTCTTAAGACCGGAGGTCGCGCCGCTGATGCAGGACACCAGGGTCCGGCTTGAAAACACCGCTGACTTCACGCAGAAAAGCCTGGAAGGCGTGTTCCTTCGTATCCTCGATGAAAAGAAGATCAAGCTGGGAGAGATCGCCCAACCTCTCCGGGTGGCTCTCACCGGGACAAGCGTAAGCCCCGGGCTTTTTGAGGTGATGGAGGTCCTTGGGAAGGAAACGGTCCTCCAGCGAATGGATAAAGCCCTGCGGCACATAGCTCAGAAAAACAGTTCCGTTTAATCAGGAAGCCTGCGGCGGGAGGGGTGCGTAGAAGTTTTTGAGCCCAGGACGAGGGGTGTATGATTGAACATTGAATGAACCAAAGGCCTGCATCAGGGGTGAATCGAAAGTGGAGTGAAGTTTGGAGGGTTATGATTAGCTTTTCACGATGAGAAGGAGGTGACGATGTACAGAGTCATGCTGAGGGACAATATGTCCCCGAGGGCAAAGGAGATCCTGGAAGCCACCGGCCAGATCGAAGTGGTGGTGGACAATGACAAAGCCACGAACGACCCCAAAGTCCTGGCCACACGGATTGGCGAATTCGACGGACTCGGCGTCCGCAGCGGTACCAAGGTGACGGCCCCGGTCTTCGAAAAGGCCGCGAAGCTCAAGGTCGTGGCCCGTGCCGGCATTGGAGTCGACAATGTGGACGTGAATGAAGCCACCAACTGCGGCATTGTGGTGATGAACGCTCCCGGAGGAAACACCCTGACCACGGCAGAGCATGCCATCTCCATGATGCTTTCTTTGGCCCGAAACATCCCGCAGGCAACGGCTTCCATGCGCGCCGGTCAGTGGGAGAAGAAGGCTTTCATGGGCGTCGAAATCGGCGGTAAAACTCTGGGCGTCATCGGATTGGGCCACATCGGTCGCGTCGTCGCTTCCCGTGCCCAGGGTCTCGGGATGAAGGTGATCGCTACCGACCCTTACATCACCGGAGAAGTGGCGGCCTCCCTTGGGGTGGAACTGGTTCTCATGGACGACTTGCTGGCTCATGCGGATTTCATCACCCTCCACGTCCCGCGCCTGGAGGAGACCAAGAACCTCATCCGCAGCGAGACCCTCCGGAAGATGAAGAAGGGGGTTCGACTCATCAATTGCGCTCGTGGTGACGTGGTCAATCTGGAAGACCTGGCCGAGGCTCTGTCCAAAGGCCACGTGGCAGGCGCTGCACTCGACGTGTTCCCTCAGGAACCCCCGGATTTCTCAGCGCCCATCTTCAAGCATCCTAACGTCATATTCACCCCTCACCTGGGAGCGAGCACCGGGGAGGCGCAGGAGAAGGTGGCTGAGATGATCGCCAAACAGATGGTGAGTTACCTCCTCGAGGGAGTCATCATCAATGCGGTGAATTTTCCCTCCATCCCCATGGAGACCATGGCCAAGCTCCGGCTCCATCTGGATCTCGCGGAACGGATGGGATCCATGGTCGGGCAGATGATCCGCCAGCCCTGCGACATGAATATCACCTACAGCGGCTACGTGACTGAATTCGACACCCGGGTCCTCACCCACGCAGCCCTCAAAGGCCTTCTGAGCTGCTTTACAGACCGTCCTGTAAATTTTGTCAACGCGCCCAATCTGGCCAAAGCCAAGGGAATCAAAGTTCAGGAGACGATCCAGCTGCAGGCCGTGGAGTACACGAATCTGATCCGCATGGACCTTCCGGGGGTCAAGGATGATTTGAACGAGGTCTGGGGAACGGTCTTTGCCAAGAAGTATCAGCGCATCGTACGCATCGGCAAGATCTTCCTCGACGCCGTCCCCCAAGGTCCCATGATCCTTGTCCAGAATGTGGACCGGCCCGGCGTGATCGGCAATATCGGCTTGACCCTGGCCAAGCACGGCATCAATATCGCCCGTTTTCAGCTCGGACGGGCGAAAGAGCTGGCCATTTGCACCGTCAACCTGGACACCCCGGCGAGTGAAGACATCATGCATGAGATTCGAGCCCTTCCTAACATCATGACTGTGCGGTACATCAAGTTCGGTGCATGACCCAGGAAGATCCCAGGGATAAGCCCAACCTGACCCATGAAGATCCCAGGGATAAGCCCAGCCTGACCCATGAGGATGTGGTGGCCCTGAACTTCGTGAGAGCACCCGGGATCTATGTCTACCGACGGCACTACCGCGCCGGGCTCCGTTCCCACATCATGCAGGTCCTGGTTCGTGAAGAAGTCGATAGGGAAAGGACGGGAGTTCTTGCGGACGCGGTCCGGAGTTTTCCCAAGGCCCGTCCCCTCAAGATGCTGCGAATCTTCCGAACCCGGTTCAGAAATCTGAGGGAGGCGGAAGAAGAACTTTCCCGTTTCAAGATCATTGAGACGTATCTCGCGCCTCTGCACATGGCCCGGTCAAATGAATTCCTCGTCGATTTCACGGGCAAAGGTCAAAGGGAACTCCTCTTGTGCGGCCTTCAGGAATACATGGAAGGGGAGACGATCAACCCTTGGAATCGTCTTGACGACAAAGAGCTTGCCTCTTTGAAGGAGCGAATGTCTGATCCGGAGAGCCCGGAGTCTCAGAAAGAATGGATTGCAAACGTGCGTGCCAGCGCGGAGGGGTTTGTTCGACGACTCAAGCAATTGATTTCAAAGGCAGGCTATGTTCCGGATCTCGCAGGGTCAGGCAACCTGATCCTGACGCCCTCGGGCCTGATCAA
>Ga0102851_10002314_pt1 | contig 11420 bp, 9 predicted proteins | sample Mud3Dept3metaG_FD_79558 | JGI IMG/M metagenome (GOLD analysis project Ga0102851, IMG submission 79558) | Freshwater wetland microbial communities from Ohio, USA, analyzing the effect of biotic and abiotic controls - Mud 3 Core 4 Depth 3... | ecosystem: Environmental > Aquatic > Freshwater >...
CAGAACGGTACTCCTCGTGTCTTGTCATCAGCACCATTGCGTCACAGCCCTTCAAGGCACTGTTCAAATCACTCTCAATTCGATGTCCTTCATCTTCCTTGACATACGGATCATGAACCACGCAGGTCGCTCCCCTACTCTCGAGTTCTTTGAGCAACGGCAACGTTGGCGTATTCCTGGGATCATCAGAGTTCTCCAGGAATGCATAGCCCAACACGCAAATGCGCGATCCTCTGATTGCCTTCCCTGCTTCTGCCAATGCCGCCTCCAACAAATCCACCATATGGATTGGCATCCAATCGTTCAGCAATCTGGCAGTGGTCAGGACTGACGTCGGGTATTGATTCTTCGATTCGGCGTAAGTGCCGTACCCATGCATGAGGAGCCAAGTGTCTTTCGGCAGACAGTGCCCCCCCACGCCAGCCCCTGGGAAATGCATGTTCCGAACCGGATTGGCGTGCGGTGCTGAAGGATCGTTAGGAAGCCCGTTCACGATCTTCCTGACTTCATGAACGTCAATGCCTAAGGACTCGCACAGGAGGCCGATCTCATTGGCGAACGCGATTTGCACGTCCCGATAGGCGTTCTCTACCGTCTTCGAGACCTCAGCGGTCATGATATCCGTCCCGTGGATCTCTCCCCTCACAATCGATCGGTACATCTCCATGGCCATGTTCCTGCTCTCGTCATCCAGGCCGCCAACGATCTTAGGATACTCCCTGATGTTGTGAATGAGCCTGCCGACCATGACTCGCTCATAGGAAAAGCAAAGACCGAATCCCTCGGGGAGACCGGCGGAAAGACCGGACACTTCTCGGAGAATCGGCTTAACCACATGCTCAGTTGTCCCCGGCGCGACGGTAGATTCGATTATCACAAGGACCCCTGGCCTCAAGTACTTCCCAACCTGGCGGGACGCTTCCCTGAGCGATTCGTACTTTGGGACGTGGGTCTCGTCCGTGGGAGTCTGAACATCAATCAGGACTATGTCCACGTCCGAGAGCACCGAATAGTCGTCCGTCACCACAAACCGCCCCTCTTGCACGACCCTTTGCAGCATCTGAGGCAACTCTGGCTCATTGCCGCCGATGGGGCATTTCCCTTGGTTCAGCCAGTCGATCTTCCATCCGGACCTGCTGGATCTCCGTTGAATCCCGGTGACGTGGTAGCCGGCATCGGCCAGAAGCACGGCAGCGGGGATACCGACGTATCCCATGCCGATCACTGCAATCTTCTTGTTCTCCATCATCTCAGATCCTGCCTATGGTCGCTGGTCACTGACCCTTTTCGCGAGAACCGTGGAGATGCTTGGCGACGGCACTCCTCTGAATCTCTCTCGCTGGATTCCCTACCACAACCGCCTTGCCCGGTACATCCTTGGTCACCACGGTCCCTGATCCAATCACAGCCTTCTCTCCTATGGTGATGCCCGGCAGAATGGTCGAATTGGCCCCAATCCTGGCTTCTTTCTTGATTGTGGCCCCTGCAAGTTTCGCTCCATATTCCATGTACTTGTCGTTTGTTGTCACTGAACAGGGCCCGAGGAAGACTCCATCCTCGACTGTTGAGTAAGCAGTCAGATACACGTTCGTTTGCATGGCCACACCGTTTCCGACCCGGCAATGTCCATCAACTACCGTGTTCGTTCCCACAAGGACATTGTCGCCTATCTGAGTCTCTTCCCTGATGAGAACGTTGTGACCGGTCTTGAGTCCTCTTCCGATGGATACGCCTGAGTATATGATGCTTCCAGATCGAATATGCGAATCCTCACCTATGGTGAGCACTCCATCGTCTCGATGGCCCAGAATCACGTTGCTTTCAATCACCGTTCCCTTGCCGATATGCACTTGCCCTCGCAGGACCGCATCCTTTGATACCGTGGCTCCGTCCGGCCGAACACTGGGGACGTTGCCCTGGACTGCCTTTTGGGCTAGAAACGTCGCATTCGCGGTCCCGGCAGCAGCCGCATGCGCCTGCTTAACACGATGACTATCGTTCGGGGCTTCTTTCAAAGTCTGCGCAATGTACCTCAGATCCTGGTCACTGAGCCCTGCGTGAACTGGCAGAGAGAGGACCTCCTCTGCGGCTTGCTCCGAAACCGGCAGGTGTACGTCGTATCCCAGGTCCAGGTAGAGCGGTTGCTTATGAATAGGTATGGGGTAATGGATCCCAGTCATGATCCCTTTCTGCTTGAGGTTGGCCGCCAGGTCATTTCTTGACATCCCAAACCCGCCGGTCACCCTGATAGTGAACTGGTGGAAGACATGTTTCCTGTCCGGGCCAATCGTGGGAAGTGTAAGCCCCTTCATCTTCGCTATCTCGCCAGCGAGGAAGGCGGCGTTATTGTTGCGCTTGCTGTTCAGTTGCTCCAGTCTTCCGAGTTGGCAGATACCGAGCGCGGCAGAAATATCAGTCATCCGAAAGTTGAACCCTAGGGCCTGGTGGAGATACCTCTCTCTCTGGCCATGGCTTCTGATCATTTTCGCTCTTTGGGCGACATCAGCACTGTCAGTAGTAATAATGCCACCCTCTCCCGTAGTGATGTTCTTGGTTGCATAGAACGAAAAACAACCAGTTCCGAATGACCCTACCTTCCTCCCGCGATACTCCGCCCCGTGTGCCTGACAAGCATCCTCGACCAGGGTCAGATTGTGCTCATCGCATATCTGAACGATCTCCTGCATGTCGCACGGCTGTCCATAGAGATGGACGACGATGACGGCCTTTGTGCGCCGGGAGATTGCTTTCCTCAGCAGCGACGGGCTGATGTTGAAGGTCGTTTCGTCGATATCTACGAAGATGGGTTTCGCATTGCAGAACAGGGCGGCATTAGCAGTGGCAATGAAGCTAAACGGAGTAGTAATGACCTCGTCCCCGGCACCTACACCAGCAGCGAGCAGAGCTATGTGAAGGGCTGCTGTCCCCGTGTTTACGGCAACCGCATGCTTTGTGCCGATGTAGGCCGCGAAAGCATCCTCAAAATCGGCAACCTTCGGGCCCTGAGCCAGGATCCCTGACCTTAGCACGTCTGTGACTGCCTGAATCTCGTCATCACCCAGTTGGGGATTCGCCATCTCTATCATTTGCGTGGTATTGGTGACCCTTTCCTAGTCTTTGCCATCCATGTTGAAAAAAGAAAAACCGACCTCACCGGGGTCGGTTTCACTATTGGCTCCCCGTCATCCAAGTGACCAGAATACGGATGGCGGTTCAACGCTTCCCGAGCTATCTGTCAGAGTCGTGGCTTAGTGGTTATCCTCTCCTGTCCGCGTGGCGCGCCCATGGCTTCCTCGTTGCCACATCCTAGTTCTTAGTCGCTGTAGAACCCAGCAATCCCTCGCCAGTTCTGAGGAGACGCCCAGCGTCACCGCTCAAAGTCTGATAGTGAGAAGTTGACACTCTCCACAAGACGGTGCAATTATGTAGCACGAACCCTGCCATGGGACAGTAAGCTTCAGCGGTGTTCATTGCCAGATTCGTTCATCAGATCCGCTTTCGCCAATTGACTTACCTTGTGTGTGTCATGTTATTGTTATGACGTGATATACAAAATAAGACCCGACCCACCTTCGGATCGGTTCTATTGAGCCTCCGCTACCCTAGCCAGAACACCTAGCAGTTCGGCACTCCTCCCCCGACGTTCCCTTCTCCGGATACTCAATCCGTCAACAGGTTACTCCCTAAACTCCTCCCGACCGTCAGCAGACTCCCGTCTCTGAGGTGTTCTGACTTTCCCTCGTCAAACACTCCGCCAGACTCTATTATTGTAGCACACCGAAGCAAGAGTCCCATTAGCAGGTATACGTAACTGAGTGTGTGGAAGACACGTATGCTTCCCGGACATGGCTGAATTCACAATTGAGGAGATGTGGCACCACCCTCGCCATCCCTCGGTTGTTTCTACTGACGATCGCACGGTTGGATCAAGAGCCCTAATGCCAAATCATACGACGAAGCGAAACCCATCGACAGGGTAATCGTCCGCAACCCTCGGCGAGCGCTTATGAAGTATAATGACTATGAAATCATGAGATTCATTCAATTGCTCGGGTGCATGATGTCAGAGGACGTATACACCGATTGCCGGATTGCCGTCGACACGCTGGGCGACTGTCTGGTCCTGCATCAAGTCGGCCTTCGCCTTTGCCCGTGGCAAACCGTCAGGATCGTGCGTTGTGGTTCAGTGGACCGTCGGGAACGTATTGCATGAACCACCTGGCCGCAGGATGCGTGGATGTTGCGGTGTTGGTTGTATGGAGCCGCAGTTGCCAGCGCGGCCCCGGCGATGAGTGCTCTCCTAGTCTCTTCAACGCTGGGAGGTTGGCAATCATATGCTTCCGTTGAACATGACCCTCATACACCACTTCCTGGAAGGCAGTGCCAGGGACTACCCCCACAAGATAGCGCTCATCCATGAAGAGACCCGTACGACCTATGGACAGATTAACGCCATGGCGAACCGGATTGCCAGAGCGCTCATCGATGTGGGAGTGGGTGCCGAGGCGCGCGTTGCCGTCATCCTTCACAATTCAATTGAGTATGTAGCCGCCTACTATGGCGTATTGAAGACTGGCGCAGCCTTCGTTTCCCTCAGCACGGACATCAAGCCGGATGGACTTGCTCCACTGCTGAAGGAAATCGAGCCAGCGGCCGTGATATCATCGACGCGATTTGAACGTCTTCTCTCGGACGCACTGGTTCCCTCATCCTGCGTGCGGGCGCTCATCATATCGCAACCGAGAATGAAATGGACAGCGATGCCGTTTGCGGTAATCAGGTTTGAGGACGTTGCCGGAAAAGGGGACGCGTCCAATCCTGGCCTGGCGCTGGACCCATCGAGACTGGCCTGTCTAATATACACATCAGGCTCCACAGGCGTGCCCAAAGGGGCGATGCTCACTCACCGGAACATCGTCCATAACACGGATTCCATTTGCACATATCTCAATCTAACACCCGATGATCGTCAGATGGTGGTTCTCCCATTCTTCTACGTGATGGGGAAGTCCCTCCTTAACACCCACTTCGCCGTTGGTGGCTCGGTAGTCCTCAACAACAGATTCGCCTATACCGGGGCAGTCATCAAACAGATGATCGACGAGCAGGTGACTGGAATGTCGGGGGTGCCTTCGACATACGCCTATCTGCTGCACCGGTCTCCTCTGGCGGCGAGCAGGGACAGACTGGCCTCGCTGCGATATTGCTCGCAGGCTGGTGGCCACATGTCACGGCAGATCAAACAGGAGCTGCGGCGGGTGCTGCCAGTCCACACCCTTCTGTATATCATGTACGGGGCGACAGAGGCATCCGCGCGGTTGAGCTACCTTGATCCCGCTGACTTTGCCCGGAAGATCGACTCCATCGGCAAGGCGATCCCTGGAGTCACGCTTCGTGTTGTAGGTGAAGATGGCACTGAGATGCCGGTCGGAGAGGTCGGCGAGCTGACGGCATCGGGAGACAATATCATGCAGGGCTACTGGAAGGATCCAGAGACCACAGCACGCGTATTGGACCACAACGGGTATCATACTGGCGATCTGGCCTACGTCGATGATGAGGGTTACTTCTATCTCGTGGGGCGTAGGGACAACCTCTTGAAGGTCAGCGGTCATAGGGTCAATCCCCAGGAGATCGAGGATGTGATACTGGAGAGTGGACTCATCGTGGAGGTCGCGGTGCTCGGAGAGCCGAACCGACTGAAGGGAAGCAGTCTTGTGGCGGTCGCCGTGCCCATACAAGACAGCTGCGAAGCCAGCGATGTGCTGGAATACTGCGCAGCGAAACTCCCCAGATACAAGGTCCCTGACAGGATCGCCTTCTTCCCGGCTCTGCCCAAGAAACTGACCGGCAAGATAGACCGGGCGAAATGCACAGAAATGATCCAATAGTAGCAAAACCACCTTCGATTGGCTGAAGTCGCGGGACACAGGTCCTGCTGCGGGACGGGTTGACTCGGCGGTTCCGCCAGAGAAGCCGCAGGTGCAGCTTGACAGAACGAACAGCACATCACTTGTGCCCCTATTGAATGAATGAGCAGGGGGATGTTATATTTGGAGCATGGGACTGACGATTACGGACATAGCCATTTGGTCGAAGCTCAGCAGTGACTCGGTCGAAACGCGATGGTGCTCTGGCACGAGCGGCCCCATGCGGTTGATTGTGAGGAGACAGCCAGCAGCAGCCAAACAGGAGGTGGCGTCTTGACAGTTGAGCGCAGCGGAACAGGAGACATTAGAGGTCAATTCAAGAGGTTCATCATTGGCAACTTCATGACGCCGGGAGCCGAAGAGAGCCTGAGGGATGATGTCTCTCTTCTGGAAGAAGGAATCATGGATTCCACGGGCGTCTTGAACTTGGTGATGTTCATTGAAGAGACATTCGGCATCCAGGTGAGAGACGAAGAGTTGGTGCCAGAGAACTTGGATTCGATAGACAAGCTCGTAGCCTTTGTGAAGAAGAAGACCGGGCGGGCTGCTTAGCGATCTTATGGAAACGTGCAGTTCTGCATCTCCGGGCAAGAACTCCCAGGCACGTCAGAGCTGGGGAGTGACTTTGGGCAGAATCAAGGTGCACGCGGATTCACTTCGGCACGCCTTGACTAGCGATACGCTGCGCGAGCAGGACGGGTCAGCGGTCTTCTTGCACGACCCCGTCGACTCAGTTGCCTCGGTGTTTGGAGCAACGGGGACTTCTACAGGGTCTCAGGGCATTGAGTCTTGTCGAGAACTGCCGGAACCGTCTGCTTGGGAACGTCGCGACGAGACCCGGTGAAGGTGAGGGCAATGGGTAATATGGCATTTCGCAGAGAAGTCCTACAGATCGACCGTGAAGCCGAGACGCAGCGAATCTGCTCCTTCATTCGGAAACAAGTCGGTGACATGAGAAAAGTCGGTGCTGTCGTTGGACTGAGTGGGGGCATCGATTCTGCTTTGAGCGCTGAGTTGTGCGTCAGGGCGGTCGGTAAGGATAAGGTGTTGGGATTGATCCTTCCAGAGAAGGAGTCCAATCCCATCAGCGCAGAATATGCGGGCAAGCATGCCCGCAAGATGGGGGTTGCCACTGAGACCGTGGATATCACCCCGGCACTGGATGCTCTCGAGGTTTATGACAAGCGTGACCACGCCATCAAATCAGTCGTTCCTGACTACAATGGCTCATGGAAGTCTAAGATCGTTCTTCCCGCCGACCTGCTCTCAAGAGATGCTCTCAATTTCTTTACTCTGAAGGTTCAGGACAGTGCCGGGAACATTCATTCTGCTAGACTCAAGAACGAGAGCCTCCGCAGTATTGTGGCTGCCACGAATGTCAAACAGAGAATGAGAATGGTGTGTCTATACGGCTGCGCCGAGAGAGAGAACTATCTGGTTTGTGGGACAACCAACAGGAGCGAGGCGGTCCAGGGGTTCTTTGTGAAGTATGGGGATGGTGGTGTGGACATTGAACCCCTGCAACACCTTTACAAGACCCAGGTGTATCAACTGGCTGAACACCTCGGAGTCATCAGAGAGATCATAGACAGGGCACCGAGCCCTGACACCTACAGTCTCGCTGTCACTGATGAGGAGTTTTACTTCCGTATGCCATATGATACGCTGGACCTTCTGTTGTATGCTTGGGAGAACAGTGTTCCAGTCGAGGAGGTTTGTGCGATCATGGGTTTGACGGAGGAACAGGTCAAGAGGGCCTTCAGAGACTTCTCATCAAAACACAACGCAAGCAAGCATTCCCGGGTGGTACCGCCAACGCTCGAGATGTGAGATTGAGCCGTTCAGCGGGCCAGAGGAGCAATGTGGCCATGTCAGCAAGAATCTGTGCCAACTGCGTGCTGCCGGAGACCTTCCCCAGGATCCGCTTTGACAAGAGAGGGGTATGCAACTACTGCCATGATTTGCAGGATAAAGGAAGCCGAGAGAAGAAGGCCGCGGACTACAGGAAGAAGTTCGACAGTCTGGTTTCGGAGCACAAGAGCCAGAGCAGCTATGACGCGCTGATGTGCTACAGCGGAGGGAAGGACAGCACCTACACGTTGTCTGTTCTTAGGGAGTCGTATGGCCTGAGTATTCTCGCAGTGACGTTCGACAACGGGTTCGTGTCGAATCAGGCATCGCAGAACATACACAACGTAGTGGAGAGACTGGGGGTAGATCACATATTCTTCAAGCCCAGTTTTCCTGTATTGGCCAGAATCTTCCGCACGTGTGCCACCAGGGACATATTCCCTCCCAAGACCCTGGAAAGAGCCAGCACTATATGCACTGCTTGCATGGCAATAGTGAAATCCAGCGCCCTGCGTCTGGCACTGGAGAAGGACATCCCCTTCGTTGCCTTTGGATGGTCTCCCGGTCAGGCCCCAATCACGTCCTCCATCATGCGTAACAATCCCGACATGGTGAGAATGATGCAGAAGACCCTGTTCGATCCGCTGTACAAGATCGCCGGTGATGATCTAAGGCCGTACTTCCTTGAGGAGAAGCATTTCAGCGGCGATTATCGTTTTCCCTACAATATCCACCCGCTGGCCTTTCTGGACTATAGTGAAGATGATATCTATAGACATATCTCACGCTTCGGATGGAAAGCGCCGGAGGATGTTGATGCCAATTCAACAAACTGCCTGCTCAATTCCTTTGCCAACGTTGTCCATGTTGATCGGTTTGGCTACCATCCCTACGCCTCGGAACTTGCCAACCTGGTCAGAGAAGGGTATATGGATCGTTCCAGCGCCCTTGACAAACTCAGGCTGATGGAGAATCCGGAATCCACTGCCTTGGCCAAGAGAAGGCTGGGGATAGAGTAGCAATTGTCTCTGTTCAGAGCAGCAACGTCCGGTTTGCATATGTTTCTCCAGATGGAAGCCGTGCTTTTGCAGTGTTTCCGATCATGCCGGAGTTTTGGTAGTCGACCAAGTCAGTAAGTGCCTGCTGCGCGGAAATAGCAGGCAGATGTGATACTGCTTTCCCACTACAAGTTGCACCTCCAGTACTTTCATCGACCCTCCCATCGCAGAATGCCGAACAACAGAATCCAGTTATTCACTTCACTTGACAAACCCGCCCGTTAGTAGTACATTTGTACTATCATTGACTTATTTGAGGCGGCAATATGGCCCAGACATCCCCAAGGCGACAGCAGATCCTGATCTTCATCCGTGAGTTCATAGACCAGAAGAGGTACCCTCCGACGATCCGGGACATTCTCCATGGCTGCCATATCAGCTCCCCGGCAGTGGTACAGCATCATCTCAAGGTACTGGAGAACCTGGGCCATATCACCCGCGAGCCCGGTATCCGCAGAAGTATCACCCTGGCCGACAGGGAAGCCCGGGGGGGACAGGTACCCCTCCTAGGGTACATTGCCGCTGGCCAGCCCATCCCTGTGCCACAGTCAGACGCCTGGCACGAGGAGCCCATGGAGATGCTGGAACTTCCGGCCGACATGGCCTCTACCAGGGGCAACATCTATGCCTTAAAGGTGAAGGGGTTGTCTATGATCGACGCTCTCATCGATGACGGTGATGTTGTCATCATGCAAGCCACCAATACTGTGAACAACGGTGAAACGGCGGCGGTGTGGCTGAAGGCAGAGCAAGAGGTCACTTTGAAAAAGGTCTATCGGGAGCGCGGCCTCGTCTGCCTGCTGCCGGCCAATAGACAGATGGAACCCATGTACCATGATCCCGAAAACGTAGAGGTCCAGGGAAAAGTGATCGGCGTTATCCGTAGTATGAAAAAATCAAAATAGCCAGCCCACCCTCTATCTCTTCGGCTAAGGAATTCAGCATGAAAGTTCTCTGTCTTTTTATTCCTCACCTGCCGGTACAGTGGGAGTTGAAAAGGCATCCCGATCTGCTCAAGGCAGCGTCGGTTATCGGCGGATTCCCCCACGAGCGTAAGACCGTGATCGACTGCTCCGAGAAGGCAGCCGCCTCGGGCGTTCATCCTGGAATGACATTAAGACAAGCCTCCCATCGCTGCCCCGGTGCCGTCTTCCTCCCTGTAGACGAAGCGGGGTATGCCAGTGCTTTCGAGGAGGTGCTGGACATCCTGGACCGGTTCAGCCCAACAGTGGAGGCGGACAGCCTGGGCAAAGTGTTTCTCGATGTTACCGGCACGGAACACTTGTTTGGCCCCGCCGCCAATCTGGCGGAGCGAGTCAGCCGCGATGTTCTCCGGCAGACCGGGTTCAAGTCCCAGATCGGAGTAGCCGGCAACAAGTTCGTGGCCAGCATAGCCGCGTCGCTCGCTCCCACGAGTCCGCTGATAGTGAGAAACGGCGAGGAGAAGAAGTTACTGGAAGCTTTCTCCATTGAGCTATTACCCATCTCCCAGGAAGCCCTAACCTGGCTCAAGCGACTGGGTCTGCGCCGCATGGGCCAGGTGGCCAGCCTGGCAGAGAACGCCCTGGCCAGCCAACTGGGAGGAGAAGGCCTGATGGCGCACCGACTGGCCAACGGGATAGACGGGGAACCGGTGAAATCCAGACTCAGACCGGACATTTTGGAGCGGACGCTGTCTTTCGAGCCACCCTTAGAGAGTCTGGACGCCCTGCTGGCCGCCATCGATAAGTTGCTGGACCAACTCGTGCCTCTGTTGAGAAAGCGCTACCAGGTCTGCGGCCAGGTAAGGCTGTGCCTACGCTCCGACGCTGTCCGGTCGCGGCCGGACGCTGTGAATCTGAAAACACCTTTGGATTCGAAACCGGAAATCCTGGGCATATTGAAGCGCCACTTGGAAACAGACTCTTTCCCTGAAGGAGTATCGGAGATCTGCCTGGGCCTGGCCAAACTGGGCAGCGAATTCGGCAAACAAGCGCCTCTCTCATCAGCGGCCAAAGGCCGTCAGGAAGAAGCCCTGCAACGCCTGGAGAAAGACCTGGGCGACCGATTCGGGCACAGTTCACTCAAAAAGGTGGTGGAGCTTGACCCTGATTCCCGCATACCGGAGCGCCGGGTGGCGTTGGTCGATGCTCAGATCGATGGATAAAGGTCAACCAGTATGGTCACGCCGCTTAACGTCCCCAGAGATATCCGCGTTACAGCCGATGAAGACGGCAACCCTGTTTTCGTCTGTGTCAGAAACAGGCAGCGGCGGGTGGCCCGCATCCGGAATGTCTGGCGCATAGACGATGACTGGTGGCGCCAGGAGATAGCCCGCCGCTATTTCGAGGTGGAGCTGAGCGACAGCTCGGTGATCACTGCGTTTCAAGACCTCATCTCCGGAAACTGGTCCCAGCAGAGATATTAGCCATGTACGTCGAGCTGCACTGCCACAGCAATTTCTCTTTCCTCGACGGGGCTTCCCACCCCGATGACCTGTTATCCAGGGCAAAAGAACTGGGTATGCCTGCACTGGCCCTGACCGATCACGACGGACTGTACGGCATGGTGAAGTTCCGCAACGCGGCCATGGAGCAGGGAA
>Ga0102851_10002315_pt1 | contig 11415 bp, 14 predicted proteins | sample Mud3Dept3metaG_FD_79558 | JGI IMG/M metagenome (GOLD analysis project Ga0102851, IMG submission 79558) | Freshwater wetland microbial communities from Ohio, USA, analyzing the effect of biotic and abiotic controls - Mud 3 Core 4 Depth 3... | ecosystem: Environmental > Aquatic > Freshwater >...
ACGAAGAGCTAGACGAAGAGCTAGACGAAGAGCTAGACGAAGAGCTAGACGAAGAGCTAGACGAAGAGCTAGACGAAGAGCTAGACGAAGAGCTAGACGAAGAGCTAGACGAAGAGCTAGACGTTGATATCCGCGTAAAGGCGCTCGGGCCAAAATTTAATGCCACGCGTACATATGCCCGATCAGCGCTTGACCGGGATCTCGTCGCCGTCCCGAGACAAAAATCATTTGTGCCGTTCGCCGCGGATTCCGGGATCGCATTGCCTCCCTCGTAATTCCAGAATACCTGATCGCCTGCGGAAAAAGTTTGTGCTGCGCCGCAAGGTATGTCATAAATGTTGGAGTCATCAACAGATCCCTCGGCGTGGGCGGGGATGTCTTCCGCCGCGATGCATGCTATGCATCGTGTAGAACTTATGTCGATTTTAAGAACGGTACCGGCGTCAATAGTCGCGCCGGTACTGTTCGTAACTCGCCGACCGCACTCCTCGCCGGTTGTTTTTTCGGTCAAAAACGCTTCTCTTGACATTTATAACTCCTTAACTCGACGACGAGCTGGACGAGCTGGACGAGCTGGACGAGCTGGACGAATTGTTTCGGGTGAACTGGCTGGGGCCAAAATTGAGCCGAACCCTCACAAAAGCCTTATCGGTTGTCGCCCGTGCCTGATGGCAACTCCCGAGACAGTAGTCATCGAGACCATTAGCCGACGCCTCCGGAATTGCTTTGCCGCCCTCGGTATCCCAAAAAACCTGTGATCCCTCGGCAAAAGTTTGCGCCGCCCCACACGGGAAGTCGTAGATGTTACGAACGTCAATCGTTCCGGTCGCACCATTCGCGATATCATCGAGGGTTACCCCCGCCTCCGCTTTGGTGGCGGATACGTTAATTTTAACCGGGTTGCCGGTATCAATGGCCGAACCGCTTGCATTTGTAAAACGCACAGTCGCTTCCTGGTCGGTAATTCGCTTCGCTAAAAACGCCACTCTGGACATATCAATTCTCCGTTTCAAATAACGGCGGAGTGCTTTCCGCCGTATGGTTACAACGTTACCCGTTAGCTATTATTGATCCGCCCCGTAGTTGGCATATACGGGACGGTAATTCACTTGGCCGAATGCGACCGAGTGATAAATATCCCAAATTGTCCCCAAAGGCTCGGCAACATCCGAATTTTTTTGCCGCAGAGTCGGTGACTCCATTCCGGCAAGGTAAACCTTATTGATCGCCGGTGCGATGGCGGGGTCGGCAATCAAATACCATCCGTAATGCGGATGCGTCGCCGCATCCATTTTTGCATCGAGATACGGAGCCGATACCGGCTGCAGGGAACGCAGCCACGGAAGCTGCGGAACATTTTCCCTTGCGTTACTATTTGCTGTCGCGTCAATGTCGTATATCGCGAGGACGCGCTGGGTAACACTGTCGACAATGTTACCGTGGCACACCAAATATTTCGGCGGCAATTCCATATACTGCGTTTCCGCCCGGCCATCCGGTGCGAGCCTGATCTGTTTTTTCATCGCGATTTTACCAGCGGTAATGGTAGTTGTTGTCGGAGCGCCATAGCCGGTACCATGATACCCGATAAAATTTCTGTGGTCGGCGTGGAACATTGCCTTACTATCCTCGCCCATCGTCGGACCGGCCATCGCCGTACCGTAGAAGAAAGCCCAGAATAGGAGCTCTTCTTTCCGGCGCATAGACTGGCCGAGCTTCTCCGGAAACCCGACAAGAGCACCAAGCGAATCGTTGACAATCGCCTTGAAGTCGAGATTGACGGCGAGGCCGTACATATTGAGCTGTACCGATTCCTTCGAGTCGCTCATCGATGTGAATGGGAAGGACTCTCCAGTTTTCAGCTCCTCGGGATCCCCGAATGCCGACATATCAATCGTGTATTTCGGCTGAAAGTTGATGCTGGTATCGCGGCCGCAAAGCATCTCATGCACCGTATTGACCTCGGCGTAGCCTTTCGCCATTCCCTTATTTGCAACGTCGAGGAAAACATTCGCGAGATCACCGTTTGTAATCGCAAACGCCCGCTTTTTGAGATCCACACATGCATAATAAACCTGCGTCGGCGCCATGCTCGCAGCGCCCCGCACGCCGTTGATCTCAAGAAATGCGCGCATCGCACCCTGAATGGTAAGATTCGGATAAATCGACGCGCCAACATCATGTGCTTCCTCTTTTGTCAGGGCGCCTCCGCCGGTACGATAAATCGATAGGGCTGCGATTTTTCTGAAACTATCGAAAGCGTCAGTCCGCACTCGTGCACCCTCGATCGATCCGGGCGGGACCTGGTTGTCCGCAAGCTTTTTCCGCTGCACCTCAAACAATTTATCAAGGCACTCCTGTTCGTGCCGAGCTTCCAAAAACGTATATGCATTGATTGCGGGACGATATTCCTCTTCGCTTAACTGCAACAGTTTAGCACGCGCTGTGATATTCGTGAGAGCTGTCCGAGACCTCTCGACAAGCTCTTGCGCTTTACGCGTGGTAATCTCGTCGATCTGATTTTTTTCCGGAACCGCCGGGGCGGATCGATTCCCGAGGGCGGAACCTTCGGGCGCCGAAGTATTCTCCGGCAACTTTTTCAATTCTTCTTGCTTCTTCAATTCCTCGGGATCCATATTACGCTCCTCGTGGTTTAATTGCCCGATATAACTTTCGGCATTCGCCGATTCGCTTCTCATTTTTGCGTTGCTATCAGCACCTATTGGGGTAACCGATGCCTCCTGCAGTTTCCAGGCAAATCTGTAGACAAGCGCCCGGTTACTTGTATTTTTCACTTTTTTGTTGTTAACAGTACCACTACACCGGGGTTCGATATATACTGATTTTTCAACATCCACCGTATACCCGGCAGATATATCAGTAAGGTGACTGTCCCGCACAAGGCCCCACACTTCCGCCGCATGTTCTGACTCCGCAAAATGCAACGTACCGGTAAGTGTGCCATCCTGTTTTTTTATTCCCCGAATAGAGCCTATAACAGACGACGCCCCGTAGCGGTAGTGGTCATCCAATAACGGTACCTGCTCCGGGATTTCCGCCCCGTCAATATCCAATATTTCATCGACGTACTCGTACCGGGATCGATCCAATGTCGTAACCACGTTAGCCGTAGCCAACACGGCGTCAACGGTATGAGTTTTTTCATCTGCCGTGGAATTTACGGTAGATATTTTACCGGACCTCGTAACAAAGTTACGGGGGTACGAATCCTTATTCTGCACTTGTGCTTGTCTCGGCAACTTTTGTACCGGCATCAATACTTCCTTTCTCTATTCCATCAAAATACTTAACCAAACTACCTTCAAGCAAATTTTTCTCTTTTTCAACTTTCTGCATGTACAATAACTCTTCCGCGCGCTGATCTATCTGATCACGCCAATCACGACCCTTTTTACCGCACGAATCCGATAATGTCGACAATCCCGATTGATACATCGATATCTCCGATTCGGCGTCAGCTCGTGGATCTACCCAGTCCCATGCCGGGAATTGAAATGAGGCGCGGGTGTACCGATAAACATCGGTTAAAAAAACATCAGGTGAGAGAGCCACCCGCCCCTCTATAACGCACTGATAAACAAAATTTATCCAATGATATTGACAAAAAGTCCTGGAAAGCCAGGAACGGAGGACTTTATATCCCGTCCGATCCTCGTTAAGGTTAGTACGTGATGCCGCGAAATTAACACCCTCCATGTCGCGAGATACCGCCATATACGATGTCCCTGTACCGGCGCAAGCGTCAAGAAGTGTTCGCGTAAGTAAAGGTTTTAACGTCGCGTTAAGGTCCCCCTGGGCCTGTATAATTTCTGGTTTCGATTGTGATCGCCATATCATACCTGGTTCCCACTCAAGTTCTCCGTCGGAATTCTGGACACCGAACGGATTTCCGTCCGAACGGTTCCAGAGCGCAATGTCAGCGAGGATCCGTGATTTTACCATATGATCCTCTTTGAGCTGCCGATAATCAAAAATCTCCGGCAACGACGCCGTCAGCCACGGCACCCCGACAAGCTGATTCGGACGACTACGGATGTAAAAACGCCTAATATTATCGGCAGAAATAGCGTTTTGCATCCCTTTTATCCAATATCGGACTGGTCGATAATTTTCATCGATTTCAATCCCGTGCAAAGTCTGTTTAGCACGCTCATTCATGTCCTGCGTTATCCGTTGATTGTCCTTGCTCGAGTCCAGCACATCTGGTTCCAGCATTTGATACGTAAGTTGCAAAAACTGGTCTTTACGGGCAGGGACTCGATTAACAAGCGAGGTTCCGGACGTTATGATGTTTTCGAGGTTCTCTTTCCCCCATAGATTAAAATTTGATTCCCCTGAAGAATCCATCTCTTCTGAATGCCGTTCCCAGCAATACTCAAGCTCATCATTCAAACGCTTTGCAACCTCACCGTTTTTATATTTTATTTGCGCCTGAACAATCGGACCTTCCCCCCAAACATTATTAACGATAGTGCGCCGTATCCCGGCAGCGATGCCATTATTATCAATTTCCCGTCGAGAGCGGGCAATTAGGTACGGAAGATCGGGTTTTATGTCGGTATAAGGCACGGCCGACGTATAGGGCCAATCCTCACGTAACCGGTTAGTGTACCCGGCAGAATAATGCCCGCGGGTACCCCGAGCGGTTTTTATTATCGCCTGGCGAATAGTATCAATCTCGTTCCGGGGATACGTGCCACTAACACCCGTAGATTTTTTAGCCTGCTGCCGGGATTTCAAATCGCCTCCCGGTCGACGAACACGACCTTCTGTAATCCACTATCCGCGGACACTTGTATCTCCGCCCGCATTTCGGTGCGAAGGGCGCGCAGTTCCGTCAAAGAGCTTTTCTGATACTCCTTATCCCCTATCCGGACGCGTACCGCGCCGGACGACAACGCGATAATCGCAGTCTCAACATCCAGCAGTTGTTGCGCAGTCCATGCCATGCTCACAATATATAGACCGCGAAAATAAAAGTCAAATTTTTTTGTTGACTTGTCCATTAAATGGCGCTATAATTAGAATATCCGACGATCGGATAGTCCGCACCAGTCTTATCTTTACATTTTTAAGGAGGTATTATGAGTCGTCCGCAATGTTCAGACTGTTTCAGGCAACATCTTTCGCAAGCTATCATCCTCATGGATGAGGCATATAATGGCTATCCAATCCATCGCTGGTTAGCGATGGGTCACCTCGCGGAAGCGGAATCCGAAATACGAACTCTCAATCCAGAACTCGCAAAAACGGTCCGAAAAATACGCTCTGCAATTCGAGGAAACAAGGATCTGGATCCTAAAAAGGATCCAGATATCATGAAAATTCTCTACGACGGCGATCTACTGTGGGCAGACGTCAACGGTACGATGAACGACGGAGTAACAAACACCTGTAGCTATAGATTCTGGACCAGCGACGCGGATAGTGACGCCGGCCTATCCCCCGCCGAAAGGCGACCTCCGGTCGAAGCGCGGCAGCAACAGCCAGAACTTCCGATGTCCGCTAAACCGCCAGAATTTGTCAATTGGTAATTCTGTACGTAATCATCGGAACATGTACGGCTAATGTTAACGCAGTGCTGCGCCTTCAACGTGGAAAATGGCACTGAAGGCGCGGCAAAACTACTGTAATAAGCGGCAATGCTGCCGCTTATTACAGTCCATCAAGGGAGTAACGATGATTAGAATTTTCGAATGGTCCGACGCATTTCGTGATCCCGGCGGCGGCATAAAACGCATTAATATCGTTGATGATCGTAACGTATATGTCGGATATGTTTTGGCACCGGAGGACGTAATCCATTACGTTTTTCTGCGTAATTCCCCCTGCGAAGCCATTGATTACACCTGTCTGCCCCGCCTCCCGCCTCCGGACCTGTCCGCGTACATTTTCGACGCTAGATATCACAGGAGATACAACTCACCTGCTGGCGTCGGATATTGCGAGGTATTCAGATTACTAACACCGGCAGGTGGTGTTAGGTACCTACTGATGACTGGCGCAACACACCACGTAGATACATATGGATTTCAGCCGTGGCTAGCAATGACCAGCGATGACGAAGGATGATAGCATGACCGTAGCGATGATTCTCAACCGTGGAAATGCAATTTCGATACAACAATTCATTTCCCTAATAAGATGCGCCAAGAAGCGCCCGAATTCCTGTTTTCCGCGAACGCTGTGCCGTTGGTGGCCAGGGACAGGGCATGACATAATCGCCGAGTACCGGAACCTGATAGATACGAACGTAAATATTCGCGGTGCTCTAATCATAAAAGGATTAGAGGATGAGCGCAGTTACTATCACGCGCAACGTCTACTCAACAACCGATCGGCAGTAATCAGGGTGACCGACCTGCCGCCGCGACTCCGAAAACGATTCAAAGGCCGGTGCCGGTGCCATGAATGAGCTTAAAAGCGTGGCATTATCACTACACATAATACACCAACTATATAGCGCGGGTAGCTGGTGCGATGAAGAGATAATCCAGAAAATATTTTACCTATCGCAAACAATAGGTAAAATACATCTGGATTATCATTTCATACTATATAAACACGGAATGACCTCGTTCGACCTGCGTTACGATTTGGCAACCGTTAGAACCGATGGACTAACCGAACTCGTCGTTTCCCGGCATGGATACAGTCCGAGAATTATAGTAACCGGCGCGGGGCGTATATTCGTCAATAAATTCCCAAAAACAGTTCTAAAAAACCACGATGCCATAGCAAAAATCGTTTACCTGTTTGGTAAACGAGGAATCACCGAACTGGAACGGGTGGGGGTCGCCGTAATGATAGCGTCAAAACATGCAGAAGCGACAACACGAGAAAAAATCGCCGTCTTAACGGCCTTACAACCGCATCTTTCGATTACAGACGCGGTCTCCGCAACAGTTGAGGTCAATAATCTACGTAAACTATACCAGTAACCGTTTCCTGAAACGAAACAGCACCTCATTACCTCCGAGATTTAGTGTCTCGTAGTGTTGATAGCCCATGGACTCGACCTCATTTATTATTCTATCCTGCTCCGTGATATCCGAAAGAGCGGCCTTGCGGCTTATAACCGTTATATCCTTGCTTTCGGTAAGTATCGATACCGATGCCGAGCTTGCGGCAACTTGATAATGGTGCCTCGACACACTTTCCTCCTATTTCCGTCGTATTCCGGCGAGCCAGGGTGTACGCCTTCCCGGTATCGGACGACGTGATTTAGTGTCCTGCTTTTCAGCAGCCTGCTTTTCAGCAGCCTGATGCTCCGGTTTATTCCTCCGGATGATGTTCTCTTCGATGCGCCTGATGCCATCGTCTTTTGTCAATAGTTCGTCTAATCCCAGAACAATGGCGCACCCCTCGCCATAATTTTCGCAGTCCCGATAGTGATCCTGCGGAAGGCGAATGAACTCGCGTTTTATTTGCCCGTGCTCGTCAACCTCCTCACTGTAATATTGAGCGATGAGCTGGCGCTGATATTCTTCAGTGACATCGTCCGGTAAATGCCAATTAGAACTACCTATGCGCCCCTCAACTCGATCCGACAATAACCGCGTTTGCCCGACGTACAGTTTAGGGTGCGCGTCTTTCGAATCGCTTTTGCGTATAATGGGCTTTTTGTAGTCGATCTGTGTAAGGCCGACGTAAGAGTGAAGCCACGGTATGTGATCACATAGGTAATCGACATATTCCGGTCTGTGTCCGCCGCGATCGATAAGACCGAATATTATGGGTATAGTCATGCCGTTTTTCTTGCGTAAAATCTTTTCGAGCTGCGGGCGAATGACATTCAAAACCTCCTCTTTATTCTTGGCGTCGTAATTCATCGGCGTCTCGATAAAGTCATGCCACAACAACCACGTTTCCATTCCCCTTCCCCACCCGCGCTTTACACAGTAAAATCCATTATCCTGCGTGTCCATGTGACAAGTTATCACATATACACCGTCCGGAACAAAAACTTCAGTTCCATATTGTAAATAGCCAAACCGTTTCGAAAATATAAAATCAACAGATTTTCGAGAAATATCATTTCGTGGAAAACGTCCCATGTCCTCCGATTCATAGGCGCGTTTTAACTTCGGGTCGCGTAATCCGGTAAAAAAAGCCGCCAGGCACTCATAAAATTTCCAATTTATATCCAGCAAGCGATTCCAGTTCACCGCAATAGCTTCACATTTTTTATTCGCCTCGACAACGGAACCATCGAAATTTATAGTATCGGCGCTCTGTTCAAATTCCCGTAAAGCAACCTTCGACGCGGCCCACACGGTATTCTCTACCATTTCGTATCTCGACTCTTCCAATATCTCCCTGCCGCAACAAGGGCATATGTACGAGACCGACTTTTCTTTTGCACTTTTTAGTCGTGTTGGATCTTTACGCAATTTGCTATCCCCCGACAAATTTTCGATTATATCGTGATCAGACCATTCAAACCATTGACTACAATGCGGGCATTTAGCATGGGGCGTTATTATCCGCGTCCCCGATTTATAAATTGTTTTATAAAATAAATCCCCCACCTCCCAAGGAGAAGAAGATAACACCTGTCGATAGTCGCGGGTACCAACATAATCCATTTGCCGACCGTTTATCAGAGCAACCGGGTCAAAATGAGTTATGCGCCATTTAGCAACCTCATCCCCCTGCACAAATTGCGCGGGATACTGGGCAATTTCATTCCTGTTTTGAGCAGAAGCTATGTTCCATATAGAGTATTTAAGAATGATTTGTTCAATTGTCAAATCGTCAGCGCGTCCTGTCAGATGTTTTGCCATCGCGGGAATATCTGAAAATGACGGGAGCGTCCGTATTTTAAAATTCGATTTCCCCAAATCGTGCGTCGGATAAATAACCATTCCGCCCATGTGATAAATGTCAATACAATAGCCGCGCATGATTTCCGATATCATCGTTTTTCCCATCCGAACAGGGGCGACGATGTAGATTTTAAGATAATCGGCAATCAAATCTATTATTGGACGCTGCCACGCGTGCGGGATAAACCTACCCGGACGAGCGTACACTTTTGTCAACGACCAGTTGTCTTCCGCCCACGTTGACGGGCGTGGCTTTTCGCGGATCCTAACAATCTCGCGAGCGGCATCCGGGATATCGTAATCATACTTTAATTTCGGCCAACGCATCACTTACCGCTAAAATCAGGTTGTAGGTCGTCAAAGATGACTGGAATGCGCTGAAACTCCTTTAACATAGGAATAGTCAATTCCAACATTTGCGGATGCGGTTTTCCCGTTATCCCCACCGCCCGGAGGGCGAAGAAATGCCGCCAGGCACGTAAATTCATGGTTTGCACAATTTCAGTCTTGAGAGAAGATGGTAAAACAGTCCGGGCTTCCTCCGCGGAAGCACCATTGTCCCGCATTAAAAAATATACCTTTTCCGACGCAATCATCGCGTCTTTCCAAGTTTCATACTGCGAAGACGTAGCCGTCCAGAAGCAGGGTTTTATAAACGTAAGCTCCCGGAGCATATCCCTACTGCGCCGAGTTGATTCCTGCGCATATGACGCCATACGGTGGCGTACTATCTGATGCGATACGCCCCGATCACAAATAATCCGAACGGATACGCCGACGTGCTCTAAAATAGATTCGTGGCCTCTCTTTATCAAAGCCGCAACAAAGTTCGCTGCCGTATCATCGCTTGTAACCAGCGGGTGCGACTTATAGCAAGTACGACCAACGGCCTCCACCGTTTTAATAAGCGAATGATTATCTATTTGCGTAAGTATTTCATACGATGCGTTAATTATTTTCATGCTTTTTTCTCCGGATCTTATGTTTATTAATACCATCGTCAACCGATTTTTTCTTCCGCGCCGACGATACCTCAACTGTCGTTTCTTCCTTTGGTATCGACGGGGCCTCCGCCAGTTGATTGCACGCCCCTTTTCCGTATTCGATCAGTTTACGCTCGGCCACATCGGCGTGAATCATGTGAAATTGCTGCTTCCAGTAAACAGGTGATCGCTCAAAAAATTGCGAAACCGATCGAAAAAACGAGGTGTATTGCTGTTCCGCGGCGGCACGCAGAACGAAGTTGTCCTCCACCCGGTCTGCCTGGCTTTCTTTGAGCCGTACCTCGGCACGTAACTTTTCCATTTCAAGATTGTTTTTGTCTTCTTTGCCTTCTTTTCCCGCTTCCCTCCACTGAATCATTTTAACGATGTCATACGATCCATCGGCATTAACAGCGTTGGTTTTTTCCGCCCAATTTTTTACCGTAGCCTTGGCGCGGCAGAATAACTCCGGCGCTATCCGGGCGTCGACATAGCGCAGCTGATCGAGCTCGGTAATCATCGGAAGGAATTAATGAACGCTATGCGCTGCTCATCGGTTTTTTCTGATAATATTTTTAATCCAAGATCGATACACACGGCAACAACACCCGCGGTATTGTTTTTCCCTATCAAAGCCTGCAAGAGAAAAAGTTTTCGGTCATAATCTATCGGCAATCGGATATGCCGCAAGCGTGTTTTACACTCGAATTCCCGTTTTCGCATTTAACGATCCTTTCCGGCTCTAATATCCTAAATTTACACACAACGACGTGATTTGAACAATTTTTAGCTGATTCATCTCCGTGGCGGACTAAAAAATTACGCAGCGCAGAAACGAGAAGACAGTCCGCGGAATTAATTGAGTATTCAGGCGCCATAAATCTTATGCCCTCTCTCCTCATTTCAGTTATAAAAAGATTTCCTCCTCCGTTACCACACGATATATTGGGACAATTAGGACCGCTCCAATCCCACGCCCGTTTGAAATCCTCCATCGGGAAACCTTTCCGCACACACGGTGCAGGTCCAGGTCGCCGAATCACCCCGTTTTGTTTCGAATAGTCTTTGCAAAATACGCTTAAAATTTCGAAGTATCATTAACTGCGTTCCTTCTTCTGTTTTTACGAAGCCGTAAACTTGCGGACCACACACTCATTTCCAACGCAGGGATAAAAATCAAGCTGACAAAAAATATCCCCGCCGTTGATTTCATAACTATTCAAGCAGCGGAGAGGTTTATTATGCGTAATACCATGTTCCACCGCTGACTTCTTACTGATATCCAAAGCGGTGCTACAGGGGTTATCGGAATTGGTGACTGCGCACGTTAGCTCCTGGAAAAATTTTCTCCACATACCATACCGCACCAGCTGGACGATTAGAATTGTCCACGCGACGATACACATAAGCCACACAGAACTCGTAAACCACAATATACTCATACCACCTCCATCATTAATATTACTGCCGACCGGCGATAAGCGGCGGAACGCAATACAATTCGATTCACAATATGTAATATAATGCCATTTAATATGCAGAGCTGTAAATATTTTTTATGGGAAAATCGGGCGCATGTCAAC
>Ga0102851_10002316_pt1 | contig 11414 bp, 10 predicted proteins | sample Mud3Dept3metaG_FD_79558 | JGI IMG/M metagenome (GOLD analysis project Ga0102851, IMG submission 79558) | Freshwater wetland microbial communities from Ohio, USA, analyzing the effect of biotic and abiotic controls - Mud 3 Core 4 Depth 3... | ecosystem: Environmental > Aquatic > Freshwater >...
AACATAAGCAGCGAAGTAGAAGAGTATCCTTATCCTATTTATATAGACACATTAGATTCAATTAGATTACAAGAGGTAATAGGAGCTACCTCTGGATTTCTTGCATCCGTTTCTGATTCAATTAGGATCTTAGAAGAGACTAATGAATATATAACCGAATTATTTGTTTCTGTGGTAAATAGTATTAAGTCTACCGAGGAAACACAGGTTAACTTTGGACTTGCTACTTCTGTAGCAGATACTACTAGAATTAGTGAAATAGTAGAAGTTTATCCTGGGTCTTTATACATAGAAGCGATAGATAATCTAACCTTTACAGATTCCAATATAATAGGTCCTATAGATCTTCTTGTAGAAGTGGCTGATCCTATTAGGCTTTTAGAATCTGTTACAGTTTCTCCTATTCTAGATGTTTTAGCTTCTGACCAAATAAGAACTAATGAATCAGTTACGGTTTCATTTGCAATAGCTTCCTCTGTGGCTGATCAGATAATAGTTGGTGAGGCTGTTTTAACCGCATTTAAACTTAGCCTGTCTGTTGTAGATCAAATAACAATTACAGGGGAAGAGGAGGCATATCCCTATCCTTTATTTGTTGATGTATTTGATTTGGTTAGAACATTTGAGGACACAGAGTTACTTATACCTCAACTCTTTGTAGATGTAACAGATTATGCCAAAGTAACAGAAACCACAGGTATACTCCTACCACAACTTTTTACTGGTGTATTCGATTCTATAACAGTTACTGAAAGTAGAGAGGTATTCCTCCCTGAACTGGCTATAGAAGTAATAGATTTTCTAAAGGTGTCCGAAGAGGCAACAGGAACTGTCTATCCTGTAAACGTAGTCGTTGAAGATCTGGTAGGAATAACAGAAGGAGTACAACTTCAATTAGAAGCTATTCTTTTAGATGTTTCTGATTCTATTAAGGTTTCAGAGGCTATAATAATTGAAGAGGCCTTACTTGCTGTTTCTGTTATAGATCAAGTAACAGTTTCTGAAGGTAAAGAACTTTATCTTGATCAGTTGTTTCTTGCTGTGGAAGAGCCAATACATATTTCTCAGCAGATTGGCTTTTCTATGGGTTGGGCTGTTGTACAGGTTGAGGATCATGTCGGACTTACTGAATCTGTAGAACTATACCTCACAGAACTATTTACCGCTGTTATAGATCAGATAACTATAACAGAGCAGGTTTCAATAGCTCCTAATTTATTGTTTTCCATAGAGGATAGAGTTGCTGTTACAGAATCTATAGAAGAAGTTATCACAGAATTATTTATTAGTGTTGCCGACCAGATTGACATAAGTAGTGAAGTAGAAGAATACCCCTATCCTATCTATTTATCTGTTATTGATCTAATTGCGATTACAGAAGATGAAGATTTAAGCGTTTTGGCAGAATCTTATTACGAATTAACGATCTCTGAATCAATACGTCTTGCAGAAGTTGTAGAAGCAAAGGTAGGTCCACTTAATGTAATTGCAATTGACATTGTTACAATTACAGGACAAGAAGAAGTTGGTCTAACTGATCTTCTTATAGATGTTTCTGATCAGGTTAAGATTGATAGTGAGATAGAGGCATATCCTTATCCTCTGTATATCAGTGTTACTGATCCTGTTTTAGTAGCAGAGGATAGAAATGTAACAGTACAGGCAGAAAATTATTATGATCTAACCATTGTAGAATCTGTAAAGGTAACAGATATAGGTCAAGCAGCATTTGATTTATCCTTAGCAGTTAGTGACCAGTTAAGGTTGGCAGAAGCACCTAATGTAGAATTTGGTGCAGCGGAAATTACTGTATTTGATAGAATAACTGTTGATGAAGAAATAATAGCTGCCTTTGCAATCTTGGTTGATGTAAAAGACTCGGTTACAATATTTGAGTCAACGCAAGAATTGATTACGGAATTATTTGTATCAGTTCAGACGAACATTGCAATTTCAGAAGTAGATCAGGTCCTAGTACTCATTCAATCAATTGTTTCTGATAATGTAACGGTTACCGAGGATCTGAGCATCGAGGCTGTTTTCCTTGTAAATGTTACAGACAACATTTCTACTTCTGAAGTTATAGCTGTTACTCCTCTTGAAGTAAACATTACTGTTTCTGATTCGATTAGAGCCCTAGATATAATAATCACCGAGGGTTCATTTTCATTAGTTTCTGTGATATCTTCTCTCACTTATTCAGAGGAAGTAGAGATTTCTGTACCCCTACCAATCAATGTAGCAGATGAGGTAGGGATTACAGAAATAAATGAAGAGTATTTTAATCTTGCTACCTCTGTTAATGATAGGGTTTCAATTAGGGAATGGCTTGATGCGTCAAGCTACATTTACCTAGAAGAAGAACCAATATTTACTTTTACCAAAGAGGTTCTTACTTTTACTTTCGTTCAGGTTGAGAATCCTACCGCAGTGATCGTTAAGGAGATCTACTTGGTAGGTTCAATTGTGCCGGCTAGAGAATAATAGGAATTAAGATTAGGTTATTGTATTTTATTGATAGGAGGTATGACATGGAGACCATAAAGAAAGTTTTTATAGGACAGGTAAGAGCTATCAACGAAGAGAAGTTTACCGTTGATACAGTGATGTCTGACGAAACAGTGGATCGGTACAAAGAGATTATTTTTGCAGATGCGTATAAGAAGCGGCTTAAAGGATTTATGAAACATCCTGTCCTTCTGACATCTCACTCCTACAAAAACCTGACCTCGCAGATAGGAGAGTGGGAGAAGGTATGGGTTGAGGAAGACCAACTTATAGGGAGGGCAAAATATTATGTCGGCAAAGGCAACCCGGAAGCGGACTGGGGCTTTTTCCTCGCGCAACAAGGGGTGGCTGCGTACAGCGTGGGCTTCATTAGCCACAGTGCTGAATCGGATCCTGAAAAGATTCAAGAAATGCTGAAAGAGAGAGGCAAGGGCGGTAAAGAACTTCCTTACCGCGTTTACACAGATGTAGAACTGCTAGAATGCAGTCAGGTGTTGGTTCCCGCAAATCCTTCAGCTTTACAGAATTCTATGGAGGAATTTAAGAAGAGATCTGTTGATGAAAAAGGAACACCTGTACCGGTTCTTATAGAAGATTCTGCTGTATATGATTTATCCAAGAGCGTTTTGGATAAATTAGAGAACGACGATGTGTTTGCTAAGAAGGCAGCAGAATTTGATGAAGAAATGCGAGAAGAGGAATTAGAGGACATAGAAACCAAACCACAATCTCCTACTTCTAAGTTTTTTCATATTGCTGCTCCTGGACAGGAAGGCAAGCATACAGGTCATAACATTACAACCCTTACCCTTTCTGCTTCTAAAGGAATTAAGTCTCATTACTGTGTAGACGACAAAACTACTACAGGCTACATGTTTGACAAGAAGAAATGGACGCTTGCAAAGGCACAGAAGTGGGTAAAGGACCATCACAAAGCGATAGAATTTATTGACGTATCCGAAGCTGTTTTTACAACAGACGAACTTTTTACTTCTGAGGGCGAAGGATATGAGGGTAGGGAATTTTGCTTTATTAACATGGAAGAGATAAATGATGAGTTTGAAACAGAAAAGGAACTTTTAAAAGAGAAGGAGGCTGATATGGATCAAAAGGTTTTTGATCTAATGCTGGAGATGAAAGACGAGATAGCAAAGTTAGGTGAGAAGGTCGCTACTCTTTGCTTGATTGAAGAAACAACTACTGTAGTAGACCCTGTTGCAGAAGATCTAGCAGGTAAAGTGGACCTCTACGGAAAGATTATAGAGGACAAGACAGGAGATGAAAAGCTGTTGGAGGCAATACGGTCCTTAACATCTGAGATCAACAAAAAAGAATAGTTGATCTTAAATGTAGGACCTTATATATCTATTGTATGAGAATGGCTAGGTACAGACCTTATAAAGGTCAATGGTCCAAGAGGAGTATATAGAAAGAACCTAAAACAAGGAGGTAAGAAAATTATGGATCCTGTATTGCAGGCATTAGAAGATCAGAAGAAGTTTATAACAGACAGCTTCAAAGGAATCGAGGGTAAAGTCTCGACTATTGAAGTTGGAATGGGCGAGATGGACAAGAGACTCATGGACGAGATAAAAGCCTATGAGACTAGAATTAAGGAGATGGAACAGAGAGTTCATCCCACAAAGGTTTCTCTCCCCGGCCTGGAAGATCCGAAGGAGAAAGGGAAGTTTTCCTTCCTAAGGGCTTTCTACGGCGCACTTACAAAGGACTGGACTGAAGCACCCTTTGAGAAGTCAATCTTTGATGAGACTGCAAGAAAAAGCGTGATGAACGCAACGAGCGGTACCGCTGGTGCATATATTGTGCCAACGGAGGTCATTGCAGATCTTATTGAGATGTTCGAAGCAGATTCAGTTCTGATTCGGGCAGGCGCCACTGTGATGGGTGGGCTAACAGGTTCTCCTGTAGAGTTTCCCCGCCAGACAGGTGGAGCAACCGCGTACTGGGTAGGTGAAAACCAAGCAATACCTGAGAGCGAGATGGCATTCGGAATGATGAGCATGTCACCCAAAGCGGTGGCTGCGCTCGTCAAGATGAGTGACAGACTTATCCGGCTTTCCAATCCGAGCATTGAGGCAATGGTGAGGAGAGACATCGCTTTGAGGGTAGCACTTAAGATCGACCTTGCAGGACTTAGGGGCACCGGTTCTTCTTATCAGCCTCTGGGCGTTTCACAACAGCCCGGCATAAACACAGTAACAATAGGCGCAGACGGTGGTTCAATTAACTTTGACAGGTTGATGGATATGGAGTACGAACTGGCGTTTGATAACGCACTTCAGGGGAACCTTGCTTATATTTGGCATCCCTGTATTAAAAGAAACCTGCTCCAGTTGAAGGTAGCACAGTACACCGGTGATACAGGCGGTGAATACATTGTACAGCCTATTACCGAACAGCAGCTGGGTGCATGGGTTGGCTATCCGTACTACCAGACGACCCAGATTCCAATTACACTTACAAAGGGCAACGGAACGGCACTTACCGAGATTTACTTTGGCAACTGGCGTGAGCTTCTCATAGGACAGTGGGGCGGAATGGCTATCATGGCTTCCCAGGAAACTTCCGACGCTTTTGAGAAGGTACAGACCTGGATCAGGATAATCCAGGAGATGGATATAGCTGTACGTCACGTAGAGAGCTTCTGCTTGATTAATGATGCGAAGTCGTCTAACGTGTAATGAGTAAAAAGAGACTACAAAGGAGGTAAAGAGATATGGGATCGATGTTAGAAGTGTTTGACAACATTAAGATACAGGATTTGATCGCAGCACAGTCTGTTGGGACAGGCACTGTCAATGCTACGGGGTTCCTGAGAACGGGTTATGAAAGCGGTGTATTTGTTATCGCTAGAGGACCTGTTGCAGGTAGTCCCTCTGCTTTCTCGGTAGCTGTTACTATCCAGGAGTCCGATTCTCTGTCAACTGGCTATACCGCTGTGTCCGTTAGTACGGTAGAACAGACAATAACATACACAGCCAGTTCTTCTCTGTCGGATCTGGATACGGTTTCTCTGGATTTTAGGGGACTAAAGAAATATCTAAGAGTTACGGCGGTCGCGACGTTTACTGATGGTTCTACTCCGACTATGCCACTACACGTTGTAGCTATCCTGGGCAATGCAAAAACATGGCCTGTGGGCAACGTAGACGCGGTGTAATTGGGTAGACCAATAAGGGGAGGCCATAATGCCTCCCCTTATTCTAACTCTAAGGGAGAGGTGGTCTATGCAAGTAAGAGTGAGAGAAGGGTATGTTTTGTTTATTGGTACCAGATCCTATCAAGAGGGCACTGTTATAGACGCAACAGAAGAGGAAGTGAAAGGACAGCATTGGAAGGTTGAAGCTGTAAATGGTAGAAAGACCAAGGAACCTGAGGAGAAAGAGAAGTCCTTGGGTAAGGAAACAATATCAAATAGGATGATGAAGCGGCCACAAACCGGAAGGTCTTTAAAGGAAGATGGGGCCGAAAGGTAATGTTCTTATTGCCAAACGCGGGAGAGACTCATATTTAAGAACTTGTTTACATTATTTAAACAAGGCAAACTCTTCCAATAAGTACGATATTCAGATTACTGTCATAGACGACAGTGATTACCTGCCTAACGATACAAAGCTAGATCACATCTCTGTAAACTACATTCAATTTAAAACTGGTTCTAGGTTTTTCAATAAAGCCAAACTATTGAATGTTGGTCTGAGAAAGATGCGTCCAGACTTCGATTGGGTATCTGTGGTTGATATAGATATGGTATATGCTCCTTCCTTTTTTGATTCTGTTTGTATAGATAGACCGGGTTGTCCTTATATTATATCTACAGGATACAAATTGGACGACATCTCAACAGCCGTTGTTATGACCACCCACACGTCTTTTGAAGAGATTCTTCCTCTTGTTACCGGTGAGCCTTTTACAAATGCTCCCTCTCAGATTACGTTGGCTAGATCTACTATCAACCTTCTATCTAGAATATTTGATTCAGACAAGATCTTTTGTGAGGAATTTGAAGGATGGGGCGGGGAAGATTCTGAAATGTCTTTCAAGGCTCGCGAACTAGCAAAACATCAATTGATTACCAAATACCACATACCAAATATGTGGTATCATCTTTGGCATGAGGACAGCAGGGACGAAACACAGTTTCAGAAAAATTTAGAGATCTTCGAAGAGAAGAGAGTAAAAAACAATACCATTATTAAAAGGTTTAGAAACTCTTCATGATAGAACCGATCACTATAATTATACCTACAATGAAGCCGATCGAAGCGGTGACCCCTTTGATCGAAGAGATCTTAGATACCGTCACTACGCCCAATACAATTATTGCCACGTGTAAAGAGCTATCTGCATCCCAAAACCGTAACGCAGGGCTTAACTGTGCTAACACCAAGTACATAATTATGTTGGATGATGACGTTACAGGCTTTACGGAACGGTGGGAAATAGATCTTTTGTATCCGCTTATAACAGATCCGGATGTTGTAATGACATCTGCCAGGTTGCTAACCAGATATGGTAAGCCCGGTTGTATGGTGGGTGAGAATTATGATATGAATAAAGAGTTTGCAGAAGTAGAACAAAGGCAACTTCCTACCACGCTGATTGCTTTTAGAAATAACCATATCAGGTTTGATGAGATGTTTATAGGATCTGGTTTTGAGGATAATGACTTCTGCAGGCAATTTGGTAGAGAATATCCTAATGGTAAATTTGTTATTTGTAATAGAGTCAAGGTAATACATCTTAATGAGATGAAGAACCAAAAAGGCAGGTATTGGGAAGTGAATAAGAATTACTTTTTAAAGAAATGGCCAGAGGAGCCAAACAGGTGGGAATAAATGGATAGGGTAACTTTTGAAGACGGAAGATTTATAGAACTGCCTGAGGATTTCCAGTGGGGTGATTGGAATACAGTAAAATTCGTTGCCTTGTATAAGACCTTTTCTGGAGACGAATTTATCGAGGCTAGCCTAAGCAGTATCTATCAATACATGTATAAGATCGTATTTGTTAATTCTGAGGTGAGTTGGAGTGGTGAGCGTGGCAACACCGTTAGGGCTGCTGTTCAGGAATGGAAAGACCAACACGACCACGAAAACAAAATTATCATGCTAGACGGGGAATGGACAAGCCAGGATTTTCAATACAACTACGGCTATGATTGGATTAAAAAGAACCTTCCAGAAACTCAGTATGTAATGCTAATAGATACCGACGAACTTTGGGAAGCACAAGAACTTCACAGAGCTATGTGGCTTGCGTTTTTAGACAAGGAAAACGAAGCATGGTCTATTAGGTTACATACCTATATAAAATCTATCTTTTACAAAATTACTCCCCCCGAATGGTGTAAGCCAACCGTGTTTATTAAAACAACACAGAAAGAGATAAAAGGTCCCAGAGGAATAAACTGTTCACCCAAAAGGCATTTGGACGATGTATTCATGCACCATTTTACCTACGTGAGAGCAACAGAAGAACTTGTTATGAACAAAATAGTAACTTCCTTTATAGGGGACGGCCCTGGTACGAAATGTGTGCCTTTCAATGACTGGGTTGAGAACAAATGGAAGAAGCTTCCCTTTGCTACCAACTTTCATACCACACAAACAGCAGAAACTTCTTGGCAAGGCATTAAGAGAATGTTTCTTACAGATCTTCCTATAGGTGTGTGGAACTCACCAAAAATTACGAGCATATTTATGCCTTTTGGAATGTTGCTTCCTGAGGAAGGAAGGGCACTTTACGACTATTCCCAAGGTTTAGATCTTGCCGTTGAATTAGGGACCTTTTTAGGAAGAGGTGCTGTGCTGCTCTCTTTGGGTGCTAGAAAGGTTGTTACCGTAGATCTATTCGAGAAAATAATGGATCTTAGTATTGATTGTTATTACCACACTCTTCCACCTACTTATCCTGATTATACTTATGAAAAGGTTAAGGCAAAGTTAAGGTGGTATTCCAACATTGAGGTGAGACAAAATGAGACCTGGAAGGAGGCGGATAGTTTTCAGGATTCTTCTGTTGATCTTATACTCATTGATGCTGATCATTCTTTTGAAGGTGTTGAAAGGGATTATGATTTTTGGCTTCCCAAAATAAAACCCAACGGGTATATAATTTTTCATGACTATGGATATGAGGGATGGGAAGGTGTAAAGAGGTTTGTTGACTCCATTAAACCAGGGCAAATAAGGGAGGTAGGAGTAGTAGGTACAATGAAAATTTTTAAGAAGGGGGCAGCTTGAAACCGTTTATTCACACAATAGAACTTCATTACTCTAACAGATGTACCGGTGATTGTATAGTTTGTTCTAAGGCACACGGGCGCAATAAGGAACCTTTTTGCTCCTACGAAGTTGTAGATGCTACGGTTGAGAATTTAAAAGACATCGATTTTAACTGGTTGCAGGTAGGAGGAGACGGCGACTCCTTTCTAAATAAGGAGGTTTTCTTTTATGCTCTAAGAAGGTTTAGAAAGGAATTTCCTGATAAAGGTATATGTCTCTTTTCAAATGCTTCCCTTTTAACTCCTGAGAATACAGATATACTTGTTGGTGAGAAGTTGTTAGATGATATCCAAACCAGGATTGATTCATTAAATCCTATCTTGTATAAACAGTCAACAGGCTTAAAACTTGAGAAGGTTTTAGATAACATCAAATACTTCTTTGTTCGCAACGATTTTATTCGTTTCCATGTCATTTACTTCCCTCTGTATGGATACAAAGATTTTTGTCAAGGATTGCTAGGTAAGAGGCCTACACATTGGCATCGAATTGACGAAGCATTACTAAGGAATGAAGAACAAGATATGAGAACATTTTTCTATTCCCTGCCTAGAAACGAAGGTATGGTAAATAGACTAGGTTTTAGAGTTAGTCAGCTTTGCTTCTGGGGAGAAAGGGAAGATGTAACACCAAGAAGTGCTGTTTGTACTCAGTTGAATGCTGCTTTCGTAAACCAGACATATATCTATCCCGACGGTGACATTGGGCTTTGTCCTTATGACGATGGTCAGGATACTTTTGTTTTGGGGAATATTTTAAGAGGTGACAAGATTAAAGACATTTGGGATAGTGATCTGAGAAAGCAATTTATTAAAGATATCTCAGAAGGTAAGTATTGTGGTACATATCCTTGTACAGATCCTGTTGCTTGTGGGATGTATAACCATAGTGGGAAGATTCCCGGATTCGCATACGGCAAAGGCACCAATAAGCATAATGTGAGGATGGAAGATGGTTTGTGAGCCACACCCTACAACAAGAGCTTTCATAGATATTGGCAGAATCTGTCCTGTACGTTGTATCTTTTGCTATCATAAGCACGTCCCTTATACTGGTTACAAAACCCTAGATCAAATCAAATGTGATATAGATAATGCACAAGCTAGGGGTAACGACTATATAGACTTTACAGGTGGAGAACCTACTTCTGTTCCACACCTTGATGAAGCAATAAGATATCTAAATGACAAAGGCATGAGATGCTGCATTATCTCTTGTGGTGTTATAAATCCAACCAGGTTGAAACGATTGCTTGCTGCTGGAGTAGACGATTGGTTGTTTTCTGTGCATGGTATAGATAAGACTCACGACTTCCTAACAGGTACCAACGGTAGCTTTATTAGACTTGTAGACAGCATGTTTGAAGTTGGGAAGAGAACGAAGTTTAGATTTAATACCGTGATTAACAAGTATAACTATACAGAATTGGTTGACATTGCTAGGCTTGCTGTATCTTTTGGTGTGTCTATTGTCAACTTTATTAACTTTAACCCACATCATGCCTGGAAGCAGCATTTAGAAGAAGCATATGAAATCGTTGCAGACCTTAGGAAAGTAGAGCCTATTTTAATAGAAGCAATATCTCTTTTAGAAGAGAAGGGAGTAGGAGTAAACGTTCGTTATTACCCTATGTGCAGAATGAAAGAAGAATACAGGAGAACAATTTGCAACGATCTGCACGTTTTGTTTGATCCGTATGAGTGGGATTATATGCTCTTTCCTAAGTCTGTGGGCGGCTATATGATGAAAGGACAAGAGATGAGTTTTGAGACGGAAGAGAAGGACGAGCCCTGTTTAAACTGCCATTTACATAATATTTGTGGTGGGATAAACAAATACTTCAACATTGCGACGAAAGGAACGATGATTAATCCAATAAAAGACTTTCGAGGTGAATGGAGGGATTTTTATTGGTATAGAAAATACAACGAAAGGACACTAATACCAAAATGAATGACTTCTACGTTATCTCATACTTTACAGAAGGATATGAGGAAGATGTAAAGAGGTTGATAACCTCTTTAGAGAAGTATGGCCTTTCCTTTTGTATTGAGAAACTAGAAGATCGAGGAAGTTGGATAAACAACGCAAACTATAAACCAACATTCATTTTGGAGAAGTTGAAGAAGTTAAAAACACCTGTTGTTTGGATAGATGCAGATGGAGAAATTGTTCGAGATCCTGTGCTGTTTAAAATCCTCAACTGTGATTTTGCAGCCCACTTTAGAAGGAGAAATACCTTTACAGAACTGCTAACTGGTACGCTTTACATCAACTATTCCAGAAAGATCTTTTCTATCGTTCAGGAATGGGCAGAAGCATCTATCCAATGGGCGGCAAGCAATGTCTGGGAACAAAAGATCTTGCAAGAGATAATGGAAAGAAGATTGAAGGACCTTCGGTTCTATGAATTACCTGCTTCTTACTGTTGCATATTTGATGCAGAAGACATGCAACAAGAAGAGCCAGGAATAGTTATGCACTACCAAGCTTCAAGAAGGTACAGAAGAAAAAGGATAGGTGAATAATGTCTACCGAGATTTATCACGGTCCACAAACAGAGATGTTTATCAAAGAGATAAAAAGAAGATTGTGGCT
>Ga0102851_10002317_pt1 | contig 11413 bp, 11 predicted proteins | sample Mud3Dept3metaG_FD_79558 | JGI IMG/M metagenome (GOLD analysis project Ga0102851, IMG submission 79558) | Freshwater wetland microbial communities from Ohio, USA, analyzing the effect of biotic and abiotic controls - Mud 3 Core 4 Depth 3... | ecosystem: Environmental > Aquatic > Freshwater >...
CACTCCTCGGTCTGAGTGCCATCTCCGCGGATCACCCCCTTTGCTTGGGCATGGCAGGGATGCACGGTGTGGCGTGGGCCAACCTAGCCGTGCAGAATGCCGATCTCCTCATCGCCCTTGGGATGCGCATGGACGACCGCTTCACCGGCAACTTGCGCCACTTTGCGCCCCAGGCGAAACTGTTGCACGTGGACATCGATCCTGCGGAGATCGGCAAGCGGGTCCCCGCCGCCATTCCCATGGTGGGTGACGTCCGGATCGTGCTGGAGGCCCTGACCGCTGCCCTCCCCGAGATTGATCATCGGGACTGGCTGGCCCAGATCGAGACCTGGCGCGAGCGGCATCCGCTGGCCGTTCATGCGCTGGGCGCCCTGCCGCCTCAAGAGGTCATCCGCGCGCTCTACGAGGCCACGCGGGGCGAGGCCGTCCTCGTCAGCGACGTCGGCCAGCACCAGATGTGGGTTGCCCAGCATTACCGGTTTCGCCGCCTGAACAGCTTCTTCACCTCGGGTGGCCTCGGCACCATGGGCTACTCGCTCCCCGCGGCCCTGGGCGTCCAGGCCGGTCACCCCAGGGAACCCGTCTGGGTGGTCGTCGGGGACGGCAGCTTCCAGATGAACTTGCAGGAATTGGCGACGGTCGCCCAGGAGCGGCTTCCCATCAAGATCGTCATTATGGACAACGGCTACCTGGGGATGGTCCGGCAGTGGCAGGAGCTGTTTCACGGCGCCCGTTACATCGGCACGCCGATCAGCGGCCCGGACTTCGTCCAACTGGCGGGAAGCTACGGCATCCCCGCGCGGCGCGTCACGGCGACGGCGGATCTTGCGGCGGCCTTCGCGGCCGCGCAGGAAAGCGGCGGCCCCTACCTCCTCGACTGCAAGGTGCAGCAGGACGAGAACGTCTACCCCATGGTCCAGCCGGGGACCAGCAACACCGACTTCGTCGAAGACCCGCGGGGGAGGGCGCAGGAACCATGAGGCACGTCTTGGTGGCGCTGGTGCAGGACGAACCCGGCATGCTCGCCCGGATGGGCAACCTCTTCGCGCGGCGCGGCTACAACGTGGAGAGCTTCACCGCCGGCGCATCCGAATTGCCGGGGGTGACCCGGATCACCATCGTCGTCGAGGGGTCGAGCACGGCCCTCGACCAGATCGCCAAGCAATTCCGCAAGCTGATCGGCGCGCTGAAAGTGGCCGACGTGACCGCGGACAAGGATCAGTTGGCGTACGAGATGCTGCTGGTCAAGGTGGGAGTGAGCGCCAAGACGCGTCAGGAGGTGGTCAGCCTGGCCGACCTGTTCAAGGCGCGCATCGTGGACGTTTCCTCGACCACCCTGATGCTGGAGGCGACCGGCGATCCGGACAAGCTGGACAAATTATTGGAAGTCCTCAAGCCCTTCGGCATCAAAGAACAGGCGCGCACCGGCGCCGTCTTCCTGAGCCGCGGCGCCAAGGTCCTCAACCAGCGCCCCGTCTCGGCGTCCGATCGCAAGTACCTCGCCGAGTAACGAATCGGGAGAGGCCATGGTCGAGGTCCGCGTGGGTGTCATCGGGCTCGGGAACATGGGCAGACCGATCGCCGAGAACCTCCTGCGCGCCGGTTTCCCGACGATCGTCTTCGACCTCCGAGCGGCGGCCGTGGAAGCCCTTCGTGGTGCGGGGGCTATTGCGGCCGCATCCCCCGCAGAGCTCGCGCGACAGTCGGAGTTTATCCTTCTCGTCTTGCCCGACTCAGGCGCCGTCCGGAGGGTGCTCTTCGGAAAGGGCGGGGTGGCGCGGGCGGCGGCGAGGGGAAGCGTGGTCGTGGACATGACGACGGGGGATCCGCAATGCTCCAAGCCCTTCGCGGACCGCCTGGCGAAAAGGGAGATCGCCTATCTTGACGCCCCCATGACGGGCGGGGCGACGGGGGCGAAGGCCGGCCGGCTGCTGATCATGGTCGGCGGCGATCGCGCATCCTACGAGCGCTGCCTGCCCGTCTTCGAGCGGATCAGCAAGCGGGCCATCCTCGTCGGGCCGGTCGGCAGCGGTCACGTCATGAAACTGATCCACAATCACGTCTCGCACGCGGTCTTTGCGGCGACCTGCGAGGGCGTCGCATTCGGGGAGAGGCTGGGACTCTCGCCGAAGGATATGATGGACGTCTTCAACGAGGGAAACGCGCGGAGTTACGCCACGGAGGTCCGCTTCCCCAAGTTCATCCTCCCCGAAACCTACGACAGCGGCGCCACCTTCGACATCGTCTGCAAGGACATGTCCCTGGTTCGAAAGCTCGGCCGGCGCGCCAAGTTCCGTTTGCCCATCAACGACTGCACGTACCGCTACTGGAAACGCGCCGTCGACATGGGCATGGGGCGGGAGGACTGGTCAAGAATCATCCTGCTGCTCAGGGATTGCCTCGCGAAGTAGTCACCGGACCAACCGACGCACCGTTTTCTCGACTTCCCCCGCAGGAGCCAAGCACGCGCCGGAGACTCGTCTGCGACGGTCGTAACGGAGCACCCACCCACGGCTCACGGAAGCGAACCGCCGCTCACGGTGTCCGCACCCGTGCCACAAGCGCCTTCAGGCTCTCAAGACTCGCCGCGCCGGGGATGAGTTCCGTCCCGACGATGAGGGCCGGCGTGCCCTGGATGTTGAGCGCACGTTGAAGCTGAAAGTTCCGATCGAGAGCCTGGGAGACGGATGGGGCCGCCATGTCCTTCTCCAACTTGGCGGTGTCCAAACCGACTTGCGCGGCGATCCGCAGAACTTCCTGATCTGTCAACGGTTGGCTCGCCGCCATGAGGGCTGCGTGCAGCGCTTCGTGCTTCCCTTGCGTCTGGGCGGCCAGGGCCGCCCGCGCGGCGAACACCGACGCGGGCCCCAGGATCGGCAGATCCTTGTAGACGAGACGGATATCGGGGTCCGCCTGGAGGAGGGCCTTTAATTCGGCGTCTTGGCGCTTGCAGTAGCCGCACTGGTAGTCGAAGAACTCCACGATCGTCACCCGGCCCTGAGGGTTGCCCGCAACGGGGCTTCCAGGATCCTGCGTCAACTGGGTCAGGTGGGCGCGAATCGCTTCGGCCCTCTGGGTCTGCTGCCTCGCCTGCTCTCTCCGCTCCATCTCCTGAAGAGCCTCCAGCACCACCTCGGGATGTGCCCGGAGATACTCACGTACGACAGACTCGATCTCCTGACGGCGGGTCGCATCCGGCGCCTCCCCCGACCGCGCCGCGACGCATAGCCCCAACACCAGAACGATCGCGAGCCCTGCCGCCACCGACGTGCGCGCAAATGTCATGAGCGTGCCTCCCCCGGGTTGCGACGCTTGGCCGCCTTCCGTCATCTCATTGCTTGCGTCGTGCATAGCCCCGCACGTCGGACGCGGTGCACTGCTGTTTGCATTATCACACGGTAGCGGCTCAACAGTTCGCAGAAAAAGCTCGTTTTGCCCCAGGCTGCTCAAAAAGGCTCAGATGCAAGGCGGCACGCCGCAGGCCGGGGTACCCACCGTAGGTGGGTCCAGGCGTACTGGACGTACGTCGCAGCGAGCGGCGAGGCGGGCCGGGTACCCATCCGCAGGATGGGTGCAGCAGATGGGCCTTTTTCAGCGGCCTGTTAGGGGCGAGCCGTGAGGCGCGTGAGCAGCCGGTCGAGGGCGTCGGCAAAACGGCGCCGGTCGGCGGGACCCGGCGACGGCGGCCCGCCCTGCACGGCACCGGCGGCACGCAGCTCGCGCATGAGATCGCGCATGGCGAGCTTCGCACCGGCGTTGTCGGGATTGAATTCGTCGCCTCGCGGGCTCAATCCGAAGGCGCCGCACGCCACGATCTCGGCCGCGAGGGGCACGTCGGCAGTGATCACCAAATCGCCCGCGGCCGCGTGCGCCGCGATATAGCGGTCGGCGGCATCGAAGTCCGAACCCACGCGCACCGCGCTGATCAGGTCGGAATCGTACGTTCGGATCGAACGGTTTGCAACCCGCACGACCGGGATGCGTCGGCGCTTGGCCGCCCGCAACAACAGGTCGAGGGTCTCCCGCGGACACCCGTCGTCATCCACCCAGATGCGCATCACATGCCCGTTCTCAACGTCGCCCCCGCTCACTACGCCCCATACCTCTCCTGGAGCGCGGCAAACTCCGCCTCGGGTACGCGCCCGCTCGGCTCGTCGCGGTAACTGTCCTCCTCGACGTGATGCGTGGAGAATTCGATGATCTCGCTCTCCTCCAGGCCGGTGAAGCGGTGCTTTTCGCCTGGACGGATATGCTGCTTCATGCCCGGGCGCAGCACGCGGGGCGCGCCATCGACCTCCATCAGCACGCGGCCCGACAGCACGTAGAAGACCTCGTCCTTGAGGCGGTGATAGTGCACACTGCACCGGTAACCCTGCCGGAGAACCAATTTCTTCCCGCAGTAACGCGCATTGACGATCCAGTGCTCTTCGCCCCACACCTTTGGGTGTATCTCGATCTCATCGTCACGCATATCCCGCCCCCCGCCGCGCGTCGCGCGGCGCGTTTACCCCCGAAACAACGCTGCCGCTCGGCAGCTCGCAACCGGGTCGCGGCCGATCGCCGTCTCGTCCGAGAGCACGAAGCCCCGGTAGCCCATCCTCAGCGCGTCGTATGCGCCGCAGAGTTCCGACCGGGTGGGGGCGGCGTGCTCCGTCATGTGCTCGAAGACCTGCCCCGCCAGCATCACGGGTACGGGCAATGCGTCCACTCCCCCCGAAAATCGATGGACGGCCTCGGCCATGGCGGTCGCGCCCAATTCGGCGCCGAGATCGCCGCGACACAGCCACAACTCGTCGGCGGATTCGGCGATCCGCGCCGCCTCGTCGAGCGCCGGTCGGCGTTCTAGCTTGGCGATCACGTGGGCTGAGGAACCTATCTGCCCGCGGTAATGGGCCATCTCCACGGCATCCTTCACATAGGACACGGCATAGCCGATACCCGCCAGCTGCCGCGTGCTTCGCAACACGGCCCGATCGTTGTCGCCCAGGGACTCTTGCCGATACGTCGACGCCGTGTACGTGATCCCCTTGCGCGGGAGGATCGGGCCGCCCGCGACGACGCGGGCGCAGATTTCCGCCGGCCCCTGCGTTTCGAGCACGAGGCGCAGCTTGGCGTCGTTGAGCACGATCTCCCCGCTCGACGCGGAGGCAGCCCGGAAGAAGTCTGGGTGCGGCACCGGGAGCGTGTCGGGGCAGTCCGCCGAGGCCGCGCAGACCAGCGTCACCCGCTGTCCATTGGTGAGCACACACTGGGAGAACTGACCCAAACGCCATTTGCTGCCCTGCAGGTCGAGGACCAGGGGCGGCGCCGTATCCTGTGCGGCGAGGAAGGCGCCGAGTCGCTCGACCCAGGACTCCAACTGCAGGAGGGACAGGTGGGAGGTGTTCAGGCGAAATCCGGTCGCCCCGGCGACGAGCATGGCCTGCCACGTCCGTTCGCCGTCACTGGTGGGACCGAGCGTTGCGATTACCTGGTAGTCCATTGCTCGTGGGCCATGAGCAAGCCGTCCAAAAAACCCGCCTCACTAGAGGCTGCTCAAAAAGGTCCAGATGCGGCGGTACGCTGAAGCCCGGGGTACCCAGCACGGCTGGGTCCAGGCGTACTGGAGGTACGCCGCAGATGGGCTTTTTCAGCAGCCTACTACCGGATGTCCGGACCCTCGATAGGCCGGGTGGGCGGCGCGGGCCGGACCGGCCGCATTCGGGCGCGATCGATCGCGTCGATGAACGCGCGCGCTCGACGGGTCATGGCGTCGAGGTCGCGCGCCTCACCGACCTCCCATTCGTCGCTCGCGACAACCGCCGCGGCGCCCGCGCGGATGAACTCCCCCGCAATCTCGGGCGTGATGCCCCCAGCGGCGACAACCGTGATGTCGGGCGTCTCGCGCAGGATGGCACGGACGTAAGCCGGCCCCACTCCGCCCGCAGGGAAAAGCGCGACCAAACCCGTCCGGAGGCTCCACGCATACCCGATCTCGGTCGCGGTGAACGCGCCCGGAATGGCCAACACGCTGGCATCCTGACAAGCCCGTGCCGCCTCGGCTTCCACGCTGGTCATCAGAACAAACTCGGCCCCGGCCCGGACTGCTTCTTGAACGTCTTGGGCGGTGCGCACGCCCGCCACCCCGATGAGAACGCGGCGCGCGAACGCCGCGCGCGCGCGGCTGATCGCCTGGGGCATCGCCCGCATTGTCGCCTGGAGGGCGACGGCCGTCACCCCACCGCGCTGGAGGGCCTCCACGATGCGCACGACATCCTCTCCGTCTTGCATGGCCACCCGGGCGACCAGACCAACCTTGGGAATATGCACGATCGGATCGTCCACGACAAACCTCTCTTCCGGCAGCAGCAGTTCGGGCCGCCAGCCTTCCCAAAGGGCCCACACGACCGCCATCACCGCGACGACCGCCGCCGTGAACAGGATCGCGGGAACCGACGCATGTCCCCTTCGCGGTCCGTTACGTGTCAAGTGCTCGATGGCTTTCCTCGTTAGCAGGTGGCTGAAATACGTGTTTTGCCCAGGCTGCTCAAAAAGGTCCAGATGCAAGGCGGTTCGCGATGCGAGGCGCGAGACGTACTGAAGCCGTACGTCGCAGCGCCGCGCGAGCGGACCAACGCAGCAGGTGGGCCTTTTTCAGCGGCCTGCTAGGCGTCTGCGAGCCCCATCCGCTTCGCCCGGAAGATCCGCGCATCCATGAGCTTGAGTTCGGGCGCGACCTTCGGCCGGAATGCCATCTGTCCCAGGACATCCTTCTCGAGGTCCACGCCGGGGGCGATCTCCGTCAGGAGTAGGCCTTCCTTGGTGATCGCGAGCACCGCCCGCTCCGTGATGAACTCCACTCGCTGGCCGCGCTCGGCCGCCAGCTCGCCGCTGAAGGTGATCTGCGCCACCTGTGGGACGAACTTCTTGAAGCGGCCTTCCTTCGTGATGGAAAGGCGGCCGTCGCCAACGGCGACCTCCAGGCCGCCGGCCGTGAAGGTGCCGCAGAACATCACGGCCTTGGCACCTTGAGAGATGTTCACAAAGCCGCCCACGCCGGGCATCCGCCCCTGGAACTTGCTGACGTTCACGTTGCCGCGCTGGTCGGCCTCGGCCATACCGAGGAACGTCAGATCCAGGCCGCCGCCGTCGTAGAAGTCGAACTGGTAGCCCTGGTCCAGGACCGCCTCGGGGTTCGACGACATGCCGAAGATCACTCCCGGCGCCGGGATTCCACCGGTGATCCCCTGCTCGATCGTCGGCGTGATGCGGTCCGCGATCCCCTCCTCGGCGGCCACCAGCGCCACACCGTCGGGCATCCCTACGCCCATGTTCAGCACCGCCCGGGGGAGCCTGACCAGTTCCAGCGCGGCCCGGCGAGCGATCACCTTTCGCTCATCCAGCGGCATCGGCGCCAGGGACGACACCGGAATCTTCACTTCGCCGCTGAAGGCCGGGTTGTACTCGCTCACCACGCTCTGCCACTGCTCGGGGTGGACGACTATGTAGTCCACCATGGTGTGCGGAATCTTGACCATCTTGGGGTGCAGCGTCCCGGCTTGCGCCAGGCGCTTCACCTGGCAGATCACAATCCCGCCCGAGTTTCGGGTGGCCATCGCCATAGACAGGACTTCCAAGAAGGCCGGCTCCTGTTCGAGCGTGATGTTTCCCTTCTCGTCGGCGGTCGTCCCGCGCACGAAGCACACGTTCAGCGGAAAGGCGCGGTAGAACAACCACTCGCGACCGCCGAGGGTCACGACCTCGATCAGGTCCTCCGTGGTGCGAGGGTTGAGCCGCCCGCCCTCCACGCGGGGGTCGATGAATGTCTTGAGGCCGATGTGGGTGACGAGGCCGGGACGGCCGGCGGCCACCTCGCGCAGCCACTGCGACATGACCCCCTGCGGCCAGCAGTAGGCCTCGATCTTGTTGTCCAGAATGAGCTTGGCGAGCTTGGGGGACATCCCGTAATGGCCCCCGATGTCGCGACGAATCAGGCCGTCGCCGGTGAGCTGGTTGAGCCCGCTGTCCTTCCAATCCCCGATGCCGGAGACGTGAAGCACGGTCAGGTCGCGCGGCCGGCCGGTTTCGGCAAACTTCTCCGCCAGCGCCCTGATCAGCAGGTCCGGCTCCACATTGCCGCCGCCGGCCCCGTGAATGGCGAGGGTGTCGCCTGACTTGACGAGATCGATGGCCGCCTGCGCACTGATGACTTTGTCGCTCACGCCCGCTCTCCGTTCATCCAAAGGTTTCCCAACGCCAACCAGCTGCCGGACGCCAAGACGCCGAACGGAACCACAGATTGCGCAGATTCCGCAGATGTTGTTGGGTTGCCCACTGCCGTGAAATCAGTGGAATCTGCGAAATCTGTGGTTAACCCGCGGCCCCTCGACATCTTGGCCGCATGGCGGTGCGCGCTACAGAAAGTACTCCAAGCGTCCGCCGCTGATGTCCAGCACCGCGCCATTGAGGTACGAGGCGGCCTCCGAAGCGAGGAATGCTACCACCCGACCGACTTCCGCCGGCTCGCCGATCCGTCCCAGCGGAATTTGCTGCTGGAGCTTCTCGAGAGTCGGCGGGGCCAGGATTCCGCGCAAGGTCTCCGTCCCGATGAACCCAGGGGCGATCACGTTAGCGGTGATCCCCTTCGGACCGAGTTCCCGCGCCGCCGTCATGGTCAAGGCAACCACCCCGGCCTTGGCAGCTCCGTAGTGGCCCAGGCTAGGCCGTCCGCCGACCCGGCCGTGGATCGACGACGTGTTGATGATCCGGCCCCACCCTTGCGCGATCATGTGTGGCGCCGCGTACTTGATGCAGAGGAAGGCGCTTCTGAGGTGATTCCCGACCATGAAGTCCCACAACTCCTCGGGCATGTCCACCAGCGGCTTGTTGAGCTGGGGACCCGTCGTGCCCGCGTTGTTGACCAGGATGTCGAGGCGCCCGAAGGTCTTCACGGCGGTTTGCACCAGGCGCTGGACGTCCTCGCCTCGACTGACGTCCGCCTGGACGGAGACGGCGCGGCCGCCCCTGTCGAGCAGTCCCCGGACGACCCGCTCGGCGTCCGTTACACTCTTGGCGGTGGCGATCACGACGGCCGCACCCTCGCCCGCCAGCGCCTCGGCTTCCGCCTGACCCAATCCCTTGCTCCCGCCGGTTACGATCGCAACTCGGTCCTTCAAGCCCAGATCCATAGATGCCTCCTTGGATGCGAAATATATGCAGCGATCAGCTTTCAGCGGTCAGCACTTAGCGAACGACGAAGATGCAGGACGCTCCCTGGAGTGTCGCGCCGTTCGTTTTTCAGCTGAACGCTGATGGCTGAATGCTGATAGCTCAACAGCCGAGCGCCGCGGCCACCAGCGGCGCGACGGCGACCCGCTGCCCCGTCTCCACCGACCGGATCGCCGCTTCCACCATCGCCAGCGTCCGGACGTTGTCCTCCAGGTGCGTCTCGGGTTTGCGCCCCTCTCTTATGGCACCCAGGAATTCTTGGAGCGTGGCCGCCAGATCGGAGAACGGCATTACGTTAGGCGAAATCACCTCGGATCCGCCTTTCTCGCCGTACCACCGCACCTGCGAGTCGGCCTCGAGCCGGAGCGTGCCCTCCTCTCCCACGACCGTGATGACCCCGTCCTGCGGTGTGGCCAGGCCGCGCGCCACCATGGTGCCGGTGTAGCATGCGCTCACGCCATGTTCGAAGGCGAGGAGCGCGTCGACGCCGGGAACGCCCTTGTACCAGTTCCACGGGGGGCGGATGCCGGCGGCCATGACGTGTCGGCACTCCAGGCCGGTGCAGGCGCGCAGCAGGTCGAAGTGGTGGGGGGCCATGTCGTGCAGGAACGGGTGCGGCATCTGCTCGCGCCAGGCGTCAGTGGTCGTGCGGGTGATCGGCTGGCGGTATTCGTAACCGACCCATCCGACCTTCCCTATGCGCCCGCCGCGAACGGCGTCTCGCAGCGTCCTCGTATGCGGCCGCCAGCGGTAGTTTTGATCGACCATGGCGACCGAGGCGGGAGAGCGGCGGGCGGCTTGGACGATTTCGGCGGCTTCGGCCATGGTCATGGCCAGCGGTTTCTCGGTCAACACGTGGAGACCCCGGCCCAAGGCGGCCAGAATGGCTTCCTTGTGAGCCATCTCGGGCAGCGCCACCACAACCGCGTCCGCCCTTGAGCCGTCGAGCCCGTCCGCGATCGTCGCGAACCGCTGCGAGAACGGGATCTTGAACTCTTCTCCGACGCCGGCGAGAAGTTCGGGATGCTTGGCGACAATCCCCGCCACCTCACACTCCGCGCAGGCGGACAGCTCTCGCAACCAGTTTTTCCCGAAGAAGCCGGCGCCGAGCACGAGCACCCGAAGTTTGTCCATGGGGTACCTCAGCAGGCAGCTATCAGCAGTCAGCGATCAGTGACCGGCGATCAGCAGTCAGCGGTCAGCTTTCAGCTTACCGATGAGACGGACCAGCATCCGTTTTACCTCACCAGCATCCTGGACCAGATCTTCGTATACCTTCAGTTCGAGGTAGGTAAGATCGCGAGCAAGGATCAGTTGATATTCCAATTCGCTGGCAGATCCCATGGCAATCTGCAAGAACCGGCCGAATTCTAGATCGCTACCTCGTCCGCAGCCCTCGGCGATGTTCATAGGAACGGAACTCGAACTCTTTCGCATCTGACCTGTCAGGCCGTGCAATTCTTCCCTCGGAAAGCCCCGGGTGGCCTCATACACCTTGAGCGTCAAGTGATGAGCCTTCTGCCAGACCTTCAAATTTCGAAAGTCTTTCATGTTTCGTCCCTGCCCCTAGCTGATTGCTGACAGCTGACCGCCGACTGCTCTTTGCTGATCGCTGACCGCTACGCTTCGCCCGCTGATAGCTGATTGCTGACCGCTGAACGCTTTGCCGCGCTCACAGCGCGGCAAGTATCCCCCCGTCTACGTAGATGATCTGGCCGTTGACGAAGTCCGACGCCCGCGACGCCAGGAACACCGCCGTCCCGACCAGCTCGCTGGGGTCCGTCCAGCGGCCGGCCGGCGTGCGCCCGCACACCCAGGCATTGAACTTGGGATCTTCGATCAGTGGTCGATTCATCTCCGTGAGGATGTATCCCGGTCCGAGGCCGTTCGCCTGGATGTTGTGCTTCGCCCACTCGACTGCCATGGCCTTGGTGAGCTGCTTCACGCCGCCCTTGGCCGCCGTGTAGGCGGCGACGGTCGGCCGAGCCATCTCGCTCATCAGCGAGCAGATGTTGATGATCTTACCCGACTTCCGCGCGATCATCCCCTGCACGACCTGCTTCGTCACGAGAAAGACGGCCGTGAGGTTGGTATTCAACACCTCCTGCCAGACCGCCTCGTCAAAATTCTCCAGCGGCATACGCCGTTGGATCCCGGCGTTGTTCACCAAGATATCGATATGCCCGAACTCCGCCTCTATCTCCCG
>Ga0102851_10002318_pt1 | contig 11410 bp, 9 predicted proteins | sample Mud3Dept3metaG_FD_79558 | JGI IMG/M metagenome (GOLD analysis project Ga0102851, IMG submission 79558) | Freshwater wetland microbial communities from Ohio, USA, analyzing the effect of biotic and abiotic controls - Mud 3 Core 4 Depth 3... | ecosystem: Environmental > Aquatic > Freshwater >...
GCCACCGCGGCCACGATCGGCACCGTGGCGCTGCCGTCGCTGCAGAAGCGCGGCTACTCGATGCGCGCGTCGCTCGGCTCGCTGGCCGCCGGCGGCACGCTGGGCATCCTGATACCGCCGAGCGTCAATATGATCGTCTACGGCTCGTTGACCAACAATTCGATCGGCAAGCTGTTCATCGCCGGCATCATTCCCGGGCTGCTGCTGACCGGCTGCTTCATGCTGTGGATCTGGATCTCCAGCGTGATGAGCGGCACCGTCAAGCGCGAAGACAAGGTGCCGCTGGACGAGCGCCTGCGCACGCTGAAATTCCTGGTGGCGCCGTTGGTCGTCTTCGGCATCGTGATGGGCAGCCTGTACTTCGGCATCGCCACCACCACCGAGAGCGCGGCGCTGGGCGTGATCGCAGCGCTGTTCTTCGTCTGGCAGTCGGGCAAGCTCGGCTGGGAGGTGCTGCGCACGTGCTTCATCTCCACCGCACGCGTCAGCGGCATGATCCTGCTGATCATCATGGCCGCGTTCATCCTGAACCTGACCATCAGCCTGACCGGCGTGGCCGAGGCGATGACCAGGGCGGTGACCTCGCTCGGCCTGTCGGCGACGACGATGATCCTCGTGCTGATCGTCTTCTACCTGATCCTGGGCATGTTCATGGACGTGCTGTCGATGCAGGTGGCGACGATCCCGATCACCTACCCGATCGTCATGGCGCTGGGCGTCGACCCGATCTGGTACGGCATCTTCATCGTGCTGATGTGCGAGCTCGGACTGATCACGCCGCCGGTCGGCATGAACCTGTTCGTCGTGCACGGCATCCGGCCCGACAAGGGCGGCATCGAGGACGCGATCTGGGGCGCCCTGCCATACGCGGTGATCATGATCTTGTTCACGCTGTTGATGATCGCGGTGCCTGAGCTGGTGACCTGGCTGCCCGGCAAGATGTGAACGGGACCGTCCGATGAGCAAAGCCCTCTGGCAGTTCGGCGCCATCGAGTTGATGCGTCTCTATCGCGAGCGCAGTCTCGCGCCGCAGGCAGTCGTGAAGGCCATCCTGGCGCGCATGGAGACCGTGAACCCGCGACTGCATGCCGTGGTGTCCCGGCGAGATACGGCGGTGCTCGCTGAAGCCGAAGCGTCCGCCCAGCGCTTCGCGCAGGGTCGGCCCCTGTCAGACCTGGACGGCATCCCGCTGACCGTCAAGGACAGCCTGTTCACGGTCGACATGCCAACCACCTGCGGCACCGCCGCGATGCGTGACTACCAGCCGGGGCACGACGAGCTCGTCGTTGCCCGTGCCCGCGCCGGCGGTGCGCTCATCGTCGGCAAGACCAACGTGCCCGAGTTCGCCAACGACGGCTATACCGCGAACCCGCTGTTCGGAGCCACCGGCAATCCCTGGAACCCGTCGCTCACGCCCGGAGGATCCAGCGGCGGCGCGGTGGCCGCGGTGGCCGCCGGCATCGCCCCCCTGGCCATCGCGCAGGACGGTGGCGGTTCGATCCGGCGCCCGGCCTCGCACACAGGCCTCGTGGGGCTGAAGCCCTCGCTCAGCGCCTGGCCGCGCGAGCACACGCTGCCGGGGCTCTTGCTGGACTTCGATTGCATCGGGCCGGTGGCCCGCACCGTGGCCGACGTTCGGTTGCTGTTCGACGCGCTGCGCGGGCCGGCAGCCGCCGACCGTTCGTCGCTGGCCGCAGCATATGCCACGGGGCAGCCACGGCCTCAGGCGCCGCTGCGTGTGCTGTACGTCGAGCATCTGTACGACAACCCGCTGGACCCGCAGATCGCCGACCGCTGCCGGCGCGCCGTGCACAAGCTCGAGACGCTGGGCCACTCGGTCGAGCACGGCTCACTGCCATTGGACGTCGGCTTTGTGCTGGAGGCCTGGTCGCACATTGGCCAGGTGGGCCTGGCCCACATGTTCGAGCAGCATCCCGACTGGGAGGCGCGCGCCAGCGCCAAGTACCGCGATGCGGCCGAGGTCGGGCGGCGCGTTCCTGCCGCGCGCATCTGGCAGGTCAGCGAGCGTGTGCGGCGCCTGCGCAGCGAGTGCGTCCCGGTGTTCGAGCGCTTCGACGTGATCGTGATGCCGGCCGCAGCCGCCCTACCCTGGCCGGCGAATGAACCCTATCCCACGCGGATCGACGGGCATGAGGTCGGTCCGCGCGGTCACGCCGTCTACACGGCCTGGGTCAACGCCGCCGGGCTGCCCGGTCTGGCGCTGCCATGCCAGCCGTCTGACGACGGCCTGCCGATCGGTATTCAGTTGATCGGCCCCTATGGCCGTGAAGATCTGCTGCTCGATCTGGGAGAGGCATACGAGGCGCTCGAGCCCTGGAGCGATCGATGGCCAACACTCTGAGCGCGGCTGCCGACTCCGCTGGCCGGGCACGCGACATCAGCGCCGCGGCCAACGCCATCGTGGAGGCGCGGCGGTCCGCACACCCGGTCGCGGCCGTGCCGCTGCCCGACGCCGACGCCTCTTATGCGGTGCAGGACGAAGTCGCGCGCGTGCTGCGCTGGTTCGACGACGAGGGCCCTGGAACCTGGAAGACCGGCGTCGCGCCGGCCCCGCTGCAGCGAGCGCATTCACGGCTGCCCGCGCCGGGAATCTGGCGCAGCCCGGCGGTGGCAGGCAATTGGCCGTTCACCCTGCGCGGCATCGAGGCCGAGGTCGCGCTGCGGATCGCGCAGGACGTGCCGGCGACACTGGCCGCGCGCCTCGGCGATGCTCAGGCTGCAGCGCTGGTCGACGCGATGTGCGTGTCGATCGAGATCGTCGACTCACGCTGGACCGAGGGCACGCGCGCGCCGCTTCTCGACGTGGTGGCCGACCTGCAGTCCCACGGCGCGCTGGTGCTGGGCGATTGGGTGCCGTTTGCGCCACGCGACTGGAGCACGCAGCTGTGTCTGGTGCGCATCGGCCAGCGCCCGCCCGTCGAGCGCCGAGGCAGCCATGCGCTTGGCGATCCCGCCCGGCTGCTGGCTGACTGGATGCGCCATGTCACGCGCAACGGCCACACCTTGCCCGCGGGCACCGTTGTCACCACCGGGTCCTGGGTCGGCATCCTCGACGCCGCCGCAGGCGATGGGGTGGCCGCAGAGTTCCCGGGCATAGGCGCCGCCAGGGTGCAGCTGTAGTTCCGGGCGCGGTGCCAGTTCCTCAAACTTCGAGATGCTGATGATCAAGTTGAACCAACACCCCACCGGTCGACACTTCCTCGGGATTCCCGGGCCCAGCCCGGTGCCCGACCGCATCCTGAGAGCAATCAGCATGCCCACCATCGACCACCGCGGACCCGAATTCGCGCACCTGGGCAAGAAGGTCCTCTCCGGCCTGCAGCAGGTGTTCCAGACTCGGCACCCGGTGGCGATCTTTCCTGCCTCGGGCACTGGCGCCTGGGAGGCCGCACTGGTCAATACCATGAGCCCTGGCGATGCCGTGCTGATGTACGAGACCGGCCACTTCGCCACGCTGTGGCAGAAGATGGCGCTGCGCCTCGGGCTGGCCCCCGAGTTCCTCGCGCTGCCAGGTGTGTGCGAACAGACCGGCCTTCCGCGCAGTTGGCGCCAAGGAGTTCAGGCCGAGCTGATTGGCGAGCGGCTGCGCGCCGACACGGCGCACCGCATCCAGGCCGTGTGCGTGGTGCACAACGAGACCTCCACGGGCGTCACCAGCGACATAGCCGCGGTGCGGCGCGCGATCGACGCCGCCGGCCACCCGGCGCTGCTGATGGTGGACACCATCTCGGGGCTGGCCAGCGCCGACTACCGGCACGACGAATGGGGCGTGGACGTCGCCGTCAGCGGATCCCAGAAGGGCTTGATGTTGCCGCCGGGCATCAGCTTCAACGCGCTGTCGCCCAAGGCGCTGGAACGCAGCAAGTCGGCGCGCCTGCCGCGTTCGTACTGGGCCTGGGACGAGATCGTGGCGATGAACCCCGGTGGCTACTGGCCCTACACGCCCAACACCAACTTGCTGTACGGGCTGTCCGAATCGCTCGACATGATCCTGGAACAGGGCTTGCCGGTGATCTTCGAACGCCACCAGCGCTGGGCCGCGGGCGTGCGCGCCGCAGTGCGCGCATGGGGCTTGCCGATGCAATGCGCCGACGAGCGCGTGCATTCGCCGGTGCTCACCGGCGTCGTCACGCCGCACGGCACGGATGCGGACGCGATCCGCAAGCTGATCCACGATCGTTTTGACCTGTCGCTCGGCACCGGCCTGGGCAAGGTCAAGGGCCGCATGTTCCGCATCGGCCACTTGGGCGACTGCAACGACCTCACGCTGATGGCCGCGCTGGCCGGCGTCGAGATGGGCCTGAAGCTCGCCGGCGTGCCGCTGGCCGGCAGCGGCGTCGCCGCTGCGATGGACCACTTCGCCGCCGCGCCTTTGGCGGCGGGCGGCTGAGGCGAACGCGTTGCGAACCGCAGTCCGGACCACCCCACTGATCCCGCGCCGCCTGATCGTCGCGGTCGGTGGCAATGCCCTCGACACGGGTGAAGGCAGAGGCACGCCGGAGGCGCAAAAGCTCGTTGCGGCGGCCACGGCCAAGTCCATGTTGCCGCTGCTCGAACTCGACAACCAGCTTGTGATCGTGCACGGCAACGGGCCGCAGGTGGGCAAGCTGCTGCTGACCAGTGCAATCGCGCGCGAACGGGTGACACCGCAATCGCTCGACATCCTGGTTGCCCAGACCCAGGGCGCGCTCGCCTACATTCTCTCGCAGGCGTTCGAGAACGCCTTGCGTGAGGCAGGCAACCCGCGTCACGTCGTCGGTCTGGTGACGCAGGTCGAAGTGGACGGCGACGATCCCGCGTTCGGGGATCCAAGCAAGCCGGTGGGCCCCTTCTTCGATCCCGCTGAAGCCGAGGCCCTGACGCGCGAGTTCGGCATCACGATGAAGCCCGACGCCGGCCGCGGCTGGCGTTACGTGGTCCCCTCGCCGATCCCGCACCACATTTGCGACATCTCGCTGGTTGAAGCGCTGATGTGCACGCGAACCGTGGTCATTGCAGGTGGCGGTGGCGGCATCCCGGTCGTGCGCGACGACCTCGGCTGTCGCCAAGGCGTCGAGGCGGTGATCGACAAGGACCTCACCGCCGCGTTGATGGCGCAGATCCTCGGGATCCGCGACATGATGATCCTGACCGCGGTATCTCGGGTGGCGATCCACTTCGGCACGCCCGAACAGCGCGGTCTTGATCGCGTGTCGCTCTCGCAGATGCGCCGCTTCAGGTCCGCCGGGCACTTTCCGGCCGGCAGCATGGGGCCGAAGATCGACGCGGCGATCCGCTTCCTCGAAGGCGGTGGCCACCGCGTGATCATCACCAGTCTGGACTCCGCGGTGCCCGCGTTGCGTGGCGAAACCGGCACGCACATCGTGCAGGACCACGAACTGTGAAACCGGGCGCCAGGCTGCGTTACGTGACAAGGCGGCTCGGCCCGTCGCTGGAGGATCCATGCCGCTGAAGACCCAAGTGATGGTGTCGTTCTACCAGGACTCGGTGATCCTGATGCGAGTTGCCGCTCAGTTGCGCACGCTCCCCGACGTCCGCGAAGTGGCGATGTTCATGGGCACACCGGCCAATCACGCCCTGCTCGAGCAGGTCGGGCTGGCCACAGACACCGGTCGCCAGGCCGGGCCCAACGACCTGATCATCACCGTCGATGCCAACGACGACGGCGTAGCGGCCGACGCCATCGCCGCCGCCAGGACCCAGTTGCTGGAGACGCGCAAGGCACGCGAGGAATCGTCGGAATTCCGGCCGCGCTCGCTCGAATCGGCGCTGCAGGCGATGCCGGGGGCGAGCCTGGTGTCGCTGTCGATCCCCGGCCCCTACGTCAAGGACGAAGCGCTGTCCGCGCTGCGCCACAACCGGCACCTCTTCATCTTCAGCGACAACGTTCCGGTCGAGGACGAAGTCCAGATCAAGCGCGAGGCGCAGAGGCGGGGATTGCTGTGCATGGGCCCGGATCAGGGCACCGCATACCTCGGTGGCAAGGGGCTGGGTTTCGCCAACGTCGTGAAGCGAGGCCGGGTCGGTTGTGTGGCGGCGTCGGGGACGGGTCTTCAGGCCGTGGTCTCGCGACTGGACGCGCTCGGCGAGGGCGTGTCGCATGCGATCGGCGTCGGCGGGCGCGACCTGTCCGAAGCCGTCGGCGGTCTGATGGCACTGCAGGCGCTGGATGCGCTCGCCGCTGATCGTGAAACGCAGGCGATCGTACTGATCTCCAAGCCGCCCCATCCGTCGGTGCTCGCGCGAGTCATCGACAAGATGGCGACGATCGCCAAGCCGATCGTTGTCTGCTGCATTGGCGCAGCGCCGGGAGCAGCGGCAGCGAACAGGCTCGTGTGGGTCGAGACGCTGGACCAGGCTGCCGACGCCGTCGTGGCACTGCTGGCCGGGCGCACCTGGCAGGCCGCTCGTTTCAGCGACGGCAAGCAACTCGCCGCGCAATGGGCGCGCCTGGACAAGCCCGAGGCCTTCGCCGGACGGCAGATCCTGGGCCTGTACACCGGCGGCACGCTGGCCTACGAGACTGGCCACCTGCTCCAGCAGGCGCTCGGCGCCGATCACCCGCATCGCATCCTCGATCTTGGCGACGACGAATACACGATCGGTCGGCCGCACCCGATGATCGACCCGAGGGTACGCACCGAAATGATCGTCAAGGCCGGCGGCGATGCCGCGGTGGGCGTCATGTTGCTCGACCTGGTGCTGGGTCTCGGTGCCAACGAGAACCCAGCAGAGTCGCTCGTCTCGGCGGTGCACGAGGCACGCCGGATAGCCGCCGACAACGGCGGGCGCATCGCTTTTCTCGCCAGCATCCTCGGCACCGCCGGCGACCCGCAGGGGCTGGAGTCGCAGACGGCGCAGTTGCACGAAGCGGGGATCCACCTCTTCGCCACCAATGCCGATGCCGCGCGCTGTGCCGCGATGCTGGTCAAGCCGCAACTGCAGGCGGCGTGGATGAACAGGGAGTGCCCATGAAGATCGTCGACCTGCCTGCAGACGACCTGCAGGTTGTCAATATCGGCCTCGAGAGCTTTGCGCAGGACTTGCGAGATCAGGGCGTTGTCGTGGTGCAACTGGACTGGCGCCCGCCCGCCGGCGGCAACGCCCGCATGGCAGCGCTGCTGGCCAGCCTCGAAGACGATGACGACGACGAAGCATCCTGACCGCATGCCACCAGGATTCGGATCGACCAGCAGCAGACAGAAAAGGCCAAGCCCATGAGCATCAAGCAAGCCAACCAGGAAGCCATCCGACGTATCGAGGAAGGCAACGCGATGTGGATCGACCTGCGTCTCGCGTGCGACGTCGTGCCCGGCATGGAAGATCACACCGTGCTCCACGCTGGGCCACCCGTGGGGTGGGAGAACATGTGCGGCCCGATGCGTGGCGCGGTCATCGGCGCGTGCATGTTCGAAGGCTGGGCCAGCACCCCCGAGGAGGCGATCGCGCTCGCCGCGAGCGGCACGCTCCGCTTCGACTCCAGCCACCACCACCGCGCGATCGGTCCGATGAGCGGGATCATCACGCCGTCGATGCAGGTCAACGTGGTGCGCAACGAGCGCTTCGGCTTGGACACCTTCTCGACGCTGTACATGGGCACCGGCAAGGTGCTGCGCCACGGCGCTTACGACGAAACGGTGATGGCCAAGCTGCGCTGGATGAACCACGAGCTGGCGCCGCTGCTGAAGGCCGCGCTGCAACATGCCGGCGGCATCGACATCATGGCACTGGTGGCCCAGGCGGTGCAGATGGGCGACGAGATGCACAACCGCAACAAGGCGAGCAACCCGTTGCTGATCACCCAACTCGCGCCGCACCTGGTAGCGGTGGGCGAGCGAGCGCAGGTGATCGAGGCGCTGAAGTTCATCGACAACGCCGGTCACTTCATCTTGAACATGGTGATGGCAGGCTGCAAGGGCATACTCGATGCGGCCAGCGGCATCGCCGACTCGACCATCGTCACCGCGATCGCGCGCAACGGCTACGAGACCGGCATCCGCGTCAGCGGAACCGGCGATCGCTGGTTCACCGCGCCGGCGCCGCAGATCAAGGGGGTCTTCTTCCCCGGCTACGGTCCGGATGACGCGAATCCCGACATGGGCGACTCCGCGATCACCGAAACCCTCGGCCTGGGCTCGCTGGCCATGGCCGGCGCGCCGGCGGTGGTGCAGTACGTGGGTGGTACGCCGGAGTTCGCCATCGAGACGACGATGAACATGTTCGAGATCACCGTCGCCGAGAGCAAGACGCTGAAGATGCCGAACCTCAACTTCCGCGGCACGCCCCTGGGCATCGACATCCGCAAGGTCGTCAAGACCGGCATCACACCGGTGATCAACACCGGAATATCGTGCAAGCGCGCCGGCGTGGGCCAGATCGGCGCCGGCCTGACCGCGGTACCGATCGCCTGTTTCGAGAAAGCGCTGGAAGCATTCGCGACCGCTCGCGCCGTCTGACCAGCGCTCGAGGCCATGCACCTCGCCGCCCTGTCCATCGACGGTCTGCTGGAGCGAGACCTGCTGCGGGTGCCGTGCAGGGGGCTCGTACACAGCGTCTTCGAACGGGTAGTCAATGTCGCCACCGGCCGCGACCAGCTGCTGACCCTGGCCCATCGCGGGGCGGACGATGCACCCGACTCGGTCGTCGTTGACCTTGCCGCATGGTCGGGCTCGGGCCTTGCGCCGGGAGCGCCGGTGCAGATGGACCGGGCGCAGATCGTGATCGATGACTGCCTGTGCATCGACCTGCTGCCGGCACGGCCCTGGTTCGGCGCCCTGCCAGCCTATCCCGACGACGATTCGATCCTCGCCCGCAACCTCGCGTTCGCGTCCGGGCTTCTCGCGCGCCACGGCCGCGGCGCTGCGGCAGCGCTTGCATGCACGTCGCCTTCGCGGCTCGACCGAGCGCTGGCCGCCGTGCTGCGCCGCGAAACGCGCGCATTGTGCGAGGCCATTGCCGAAGGCGACTTGCCGCGGGCGCTCGAACACGTCGGTCGGCTGATCGGTCTGGGCCACGGCCTGACTCCCTCCGGCGACGACTTCCTGGTCGGCTTGCTGGCGGTGCTGAACCTGGCCGGCGGCCCATGCCACGCCTGGCGGAGCCTGGGCGAGCGGATCGCCGAGATTGCAGACCGGCAGACACACCTGATCAGCGCCACGGCGCTGCGGCAGGCGGCCCGCGGACGCGTCCGGCAGCGGCTGATCGACTTGTGCGACGCGCTCCAGGGGGCTGGGCGGGCCTCGGTGGGCCTGACGCTCGGGCTGGTGTTGGAGATCGGCTCGAGTTCGGGCAGTGATCTCGCGGCGGGTGTTCTGGCGGGATTCGAACTGCAGTTGGGCGCGCGGGTGGCCGCTTAGCGCATGCCCGTGGACTCCCAGCTTCACAGGGCTTCGGCACGCGCGCTGGCACGACGCGTCAGGGCGGGTGAACTGTCGGCGCTCGAACTGGCGGAGGCGATGTGCAAGCGCGTGGCCTTGCTCGAGCCGATGCTCAACGCGTTCTCGGACTTCGACCCGGACGTGCCGCTGGCGATCGCGCGCGACGTCGACCGGCGTCTCACGGCGGGCGAATCGCTGCCCCTCGCCGGCGTGCCTTTCACCGTCAAGGACAACCTGTGGCTTGCAGGCCGCCCGGCCACCTTCGGCTCGCGCCTGTTCGCCGACTTCGTCGCTCCACGCGACTCCTGGTGCGTGGCCCGGTTGCGTGCGTTGGGCGGCGTGCCGCTGGGCGTCACCAACTGCTCGGAGTTCGCCTGCAAGGGCATCACTACCACGCCGCTGCATGGGTCAACCCGCAACCCCTGGGACCTGCAGCGCACGCCCGGCGGCTCATCGGGCGGCGCGGTCGCGGCGGTGGCCTCGGGCCTGGGGCCGATCGCGCTGGCCACCGACGCCGGCGGTTCGACGCGGCGGCCTGCGGCGCACACCGGCCTCGTGGGCATGAAGCCCACGCTCGGGCGAGTGCCCAACCCCTGGGGCTTCGATGACCCGAACCACCTGCTGTCGGTCATCGGGCAAATCGGGCGCAACGTCGAGGACGTGGCCTGGATGCTCGACCTGTTGACGGCGTGGGAGCCCGCCGATCCCTTGTCGTGCCCGGCTTTCGCGGTGGCCGATGCCATGGCATCGCTGAAAAAGCCATTGCCGGTGTCGAAGATGCGATTGGCCTACTCGCCAAGACTCGGGTGCGACCTTGCCATCGATGATGACGTGCGGGCCACTCTCGATGCTGCAATTGCGCACCTGTGCGCGGCCGGCTGGGCGATCGAGCGCGCCGATCCGGCGTGGCCGCCACAGGAGCGGGAGTACCCGCTGATCGAGCTGCAGCAAGCCAGCCTGGCGCAATTGTTCGGCTCGGCCTGGCAGTGCAAGCCTGAGCTGTTCGATCCGGATATCGGCGCGCAGATCGAGTTGGGTCGTTCGATCACCGGTCCGCGCATCGCCGAACTGCTGCGGCTGCGCGAACGCCAGCATGCCAGCCTGCAGGCGTTGTTCGAACGCTATGACGCGCTGCTCTGTCCGGTGTCGCCGGTCGAGGCCTGGCCGTTGGCCTTGTCCAGCCCCCCGCTCATCGGTGGCCAGCCCGCTGGGCCGCGCGGTCATGCGGCCTTCACGCCACTGTTCAACTACACCTCGGTGCCCGCAATTTCGCTGCCCTGCGGAAGTGGACGCTGTGGCCTGCCCGTGGGTCTGCAGATCGTCGGGCCGCGCTTCTCCGATGCGCGCGTGCTGCAACTGGCCTGGCACGCTGAGCAGGTGCTTGGCTGTTCAATGGCATCGCCGCTGATGTAGTCGCAAGACCTGTGTCCTTTGCAGCCCGAGTCGGTTCAGGCGGCACACAACGAATGCGAACAGCACCCGCCCGCCGGAGGCGATGGTCAGCAGGCCGAACACCACGGCGACCCGCGCTGCCCCCGTCAACCGCACATCGCGTGTCGATCGATCCATGGTGCCTGCCCTCGCTAGAGGCTTTGCCCCTGCCCGGCCTCTTCGACGGTGCGCCCGTCGCGGATGTGATAGATGCGCTTGAAGGTCGGGATGATCTTCTCGTCGTGGGTCACGACGATGATCGCCGTCTGATACTGCGTGGCCATCTGGTTGAGGATGCGCACGACGGCCAGCGCGCGCTCGCTGTCCAGCGGCGCGGTCGGTTCGTCGGCCAGGATCACCGGCGGCCGGTTGGCCAATGCGCGCGCGATCGACACGCGCTGCTGCTCGCCGCCCGACAGCTCCGACGGCTGCGCCTTCGCGCGGTGCCCGACGTCCAGCGCGCTCAGCAACTCGAGCGCCCTCGTTCGCGCCGCGCCATTGGGCCGGCCGGCCAGCATCGGCAGCAAGGCCACGTTGTCGGTGACGTCGAGGAACGGGATCAGGTACGGCGCCTGGAACAC
>Ga0102851_10002319_pt1 | contig 11410 bp, 16 predicted proteins | sample Mud3Dept3metaG_FD_79558 | JGI IMG/M metagenome (GOLD analysis project Ga0102851, IMG submission 79558) | Freshwater wetland microbial communities from Ohio, USA, analyzing the effect of biotic and abiotic controls - Mud 3 Core 4 Depth 3... | ecosystem: Environmental > Aquatic > Freshwater >...
CAAAGCTGAATGAAAAAATACACCGATTACAGTTGGACTCCATCTATATAATTCAGCTTGCGGAATAAGTTCCATCACATCATCATAAGATAAATATTCCGGCTGAGTGTCTATTATTGATAGCGCATCATAAGCATAAGCGATAAGATTTTTGAAACTCGATTCAGAAATGATGATCCTGTTCTTGCCAAAACTCTTTCCATCAAGCAATAAACAATTGTAGAAAAGACCAATTTTATTGGCATTCCATCGAAACATTTTTACCGGATTATTATGATTATCCGCTAATTCCTGACACGTGTAGTAGGTGTATTTGGCCATAATTATTGGGATTAAATGGACATATTATAGGTTAACGCAGAAAAACAGAAATGTTTCATATCCTTTATTAAACGGGCGCTTTCGCTTATTTATGAATGCGCAATTTCATTAATAGTAACCTTGTTTTTTCCTAAAGAATCTTAAACACTCTTAAAAAAACCTGTACCCCCAGTGGTCACCACTACCCCCATAGGTGCTGGTATGCGGTTCAAAACCTCCCGAAATTTGTAGAAAAGTTGAACGAATCACTTTGATGAAAATCGACTTGAAAACCAAAAAAAAGGAATTATGAAACTGGATAAAAATAAATTCGACTTGATCCTTGCCAAATGGATTAAATGGGATGGAGAACTCTGGGGAGAGCTTCGCGACATCCAACTCAAAATTCTCTTTGAACGAATTGTGAAAGAATTTACTTACGAGCAACTCAGCAAAAAATACGATAACACGCCTGTCAAGATCAAAGAAATTTTCACAGCTATTCTTTTCAAAATTCAACAATCGCATGGAAAAGAATTAAGTGATTTTATAAAAGAAATTGATGCGTGTTTGGAAGCAAAAGAAAAAGGTTGGAAAGAAAAACCGGATCAGATTTTTGACTTTGAAAAAGTTTTTTTGAATTAAAAAAATAGAAAGCATGGAAGCATTACTAATCATCAACAGCATACTGGTAGCAATCTGTCTTTATTTCATCAAAGATTTTCACGGTGATTTTAAAGAAGTAGCAAAAACGGTAAACGTGTTAAAAGAAAAGTTTTCCGAATTGTCAGTGAAAGTAAATACGCATATCAAATCAGTAAAAAAAAGATTACACAGAATTGACAAAATAGAAGACACAAAAGAATGAAAGCATTAAAAATCATAGCAATTGGAGGCGCTGTCTTTTTAGGAGGCAGATACCTCTTTTCACTAAAGCGAACAGGAAATAAAGCAGTTGTTCAGGTAGGTGGAAAAGTGGATAAAGTGACTATTAGCGGGGTCGTGGTTGAATTGAAATTCAACATCAAGAATCCCACACGCAGCAATATCGAGATGGCGATACCATTAATAAAACTATCGCATGATGGCAAGATATTAGCGAGCAGCTCAATGGCACTTGTAGAGATCCCTGTGGAATCGCAAAGCGATAACGGGCGAATCAGGATTTTACCTTACAAAGAAACAGGTACTATCACTACAAGCATACTTCTTCCTTTTCTTTCACTGATTGGTACGGGAGCCAACCTTGTTACCAGATTGAAAAACAAATTAGATCCTGCCGCAGAACAAGTAACCATCAAGTTTGAAATAGAAACCAACTCAACAATTTACACAAGTCTTGGTGACTATCCTTACGATGATAAATCAATTATCGAGGTATGAGAACCGGTAAACGAAATATCAGAAACGGAAGAGAATTCGATGGCTATTTTCCAAAGGCCGAGGGAGAATTTATTACGGTCAAAAAAGGGGCGACACTTGCTGATACGATGTCGCTTCTTAAAGAAGTCATCGGCGATACGCTCGATGACACAAAAAAGATCGCAAAACATTTGCAGGGGACGAGTGTGCTACTAACCTGTAAAAATATTTGGAACTTCTGTTTTTCACACTTCCAATACGAGAAGGATGAAGAACGGAAGGAACAAGTAAGGCGACCTGCACGTTCTTGGCGAGATCGTTTTGCCGGAATTGACTGTGACTGTTTAACAGTTTTTATCGGCTCGGTTCTCACCAATCTCGGCATACCTTTTACGATGCGAATGACTCGCTACAAGTCACTTGATTTTGAACACATCTATCCCGTAGCGAAAAGCCCTGAAGGAGTAGAAATAATCATGGACTGTGTTGTACATCAATTCAATTATGAAGTGCCATACACTCAAAAAAAAGATGAACAAATGGATTTACAATATTTGAACGGTGTTGTAGGAGAACGGGATAACGAATTCGGAAACAAAGTTCGATTCATCCATGAACTACCTATTGATGCGGAAGGTCTGTTTCAGGACGGAATGGATTTTCAAGGACTTGATGGAGAAGAAGAAAGAGCAGCACGTCAAGAAAAACGCGATGAGAGAAAAGCGAATCCTGGTCAGCTAAAAGCAAAAGTAAAAGCAGGATTAAAAAAAGGAGTGAATGCCGTCAACAAAGTAAATCCTGCAACAGCATTACTCAGAGGTGGATTACTCGCTGCAATGAAACTGAATCTTTTTCAAGTTGCAAGTAACGTTCGCTTTGCTTACTGGTCAAAAGAGCAAGCAGAAAAAAATCAAATGGACTTGGCAAAGTTCAATCAACTTCAACAACTCAGAGTGAAACTGGAAAAAATTTATTTTACCGCAGGTGGAAAAACCAATGCTTTAAAAGAAGCAATTCTGACCGGAAAAGGAAACCAAGATAGAATGGTTCAACTAAACGGACTTGGTGCAATTATTCCCGGAGTTCGAGATGAAGATGATTTGAGAAAAATTCTTGGTGATGATCTTTTTTATCAGGAACTAAGTGGATTTGATGGGCTGCACGGTTTAGGAAATTTAGGTTCTTTAGTTGCAACAGGCGCAGCCGTTACCGCAGCAAGTGGAGTTCTTGCAACGATCAAAGCGCAGATCAAAAAATTAGGTGGTCTTTTCAAAAAAGGTTCAATCGGTGAACAAAAAGTTTTGATAAAAGCGAACACAGATAATGCCGCTGAAGCAACAAGAAAATTCAGCATAAAAAATTTGGTGAGCAAGGTCAAATCAAAAATTCAAACACGCAGAGACAGCAAAATTTCAGAACAAGGAGCAGGTTCCGATGAAACAATTCCAGACACAGGATATTCAACTGAGGGTGATCAATTAATTCCCGAAGATGGATATAACGAAGGTGGAGAAAGCACAGGCGATAGTTCATCACAAAACCGGACTGCTGAGGATGATGCAGAGGCAGAAAAAAAAGGAATTGTCGAGTGGATAAAAGCGAATCCAATTCCTTCAACGCTTGTCGGTGTTGGACTTGTCGGAGGAATATTCCTTGGCGTTCGAGCTTACAACAAATCAAAATCAAAAGGGTCATTTGCAGGAATACCCAAAAATAAAAAGAACAAAAAGAATAAAAAAAATAAACCTGCAAAACAACAAAAGCCTGCACCTAAAAAAAGTAAAAGTTACAGCGCACAGAGAATTGAGTTGCTGTAAAAAATTAAAAACGATTCATTAACAAATTGAATTATGGGAAAGAAGAAAGAAGGTGGCGGAAAGAAAAATGTTCTTGAACGCTACAATGGAGCAGAGGCAAAAAAAGATGTCAAAATTACCGCGATGAAATCAGGAGTTGATTTATTGGTCGGTGCATCTGCCGGAGCAGGACTTGGTGCTTTGCTTGGTATTTGGTCACCGCTTGCAGGTTTCTTGATGATTGGCGCAGGCCATTATTTCGGGGACAAATCAGGTGCGCTAAGAATTGCCGGTGCAGCAACAATTGCTTACGGAATTGCAAAATCAGTTGAGAACAGAGCCGCAGTTCAGGCAGCATCAGTTGAAGGTATCAGTTTAGGATCACTCGCAACCGGAGCAAAAGATCGACTGATAAATTTTAAAGACAATTGGTTACAGGCTTTTTACCTGGACAAATTGGTAGGTAGTAAATCTACAACGGCTGATGAAGAAGTTGCGGTCGGTGCAATTGACATGCGTGATCTTGATGTCTTTGAAAATCTGAACAAAGAAGCAGCGGTCAATTATGAATTACAAAAAGCAAGAAGAGAAGAAGGATTCAGTGAAGGAGAAATAATAGAAGGATTGAACTATGCTCTTTTTGAAGAAGAGATTGACTTCAATTATCTATAAGCAGAATTTATCTGCCAACACAAAAATCAAAACACAATAACAACCCTTAGTGAACTGCCGGAAAATTCCGGTGATTATTAACCGCCTACCCTAAAACAAAAAGGGAATGCACAAAACTAAAGTTATGATTGATGAAATCATGGATAGCGAATACAACAATGTGGGAGAATTGTTTGGGTTCGGAGAAATCGAAAAAGCGACGCGGAATATGTCGCCCGAACAGCGTGTGAAAACTATCTCCCATTTATCAAAGCAGGTTAAATCCTCACGAAGATCAAGAGGAGAAATGGAAAAATTCTTTAAAGTACTTCCGGAAAATGTAAAAGCGGAATTGATTAAAGGAACATTGAGACTTGCTGACTGGACGATTTATTCGATTAAGAAAATCACGTCCAAAACTATCAAAATGTTTGAATCGCAGGATGACAAAGAAGTCGGCGTTCGCAACATTTCAAATGCAAAACTGCCGAAAAATTCAGTTTTCATGGTGAGTGGTTTAATTCTCTTAACAGGAGTTACAACCAACTTATTAGATCCGGAAGCAAACAAAGCGATCAACTTCAGAACAATTTCCGGAGTGCCGGCAATTGCAAACGGAGAGTTCAGTTTGAAAGCAAACAAGAAACAAATCATTCCGGAGAATCAATCCAACAGACGGTTCATTACAGACAATGACACAACTGTTCAATTTGGTTACTACAAACTTGACAATCCTCGATTAATTAAAGATGAGGAAGTGATCGAATTTGTGGTTGAGTTGGGAACAACTTTTCAAATTCCGCCTGAACAATTTCTGTACGCCGCATTGGACGGAACAGCAACTACACCTTAATTGGTGAGTGAAGGTGGCGAGTGGTTTTTAGATTGGGGTTTTTCCACTCGCCCACCTTTTTTTAAATCCAAATCAAAAATTAAAAATATACAAAATGAGCTATAAGCACAACATCTTAAAAGAACGATTCGACTTAATAATTGATACGCCTAGCGCTGTCAAAAAAGCTGAATGGGAACTGGACAAAAATGCTGATAAGCTTTTTGGAATTATGGTCACCAGCGACAATGAAACTCATCTCTATTACAGAGGTTCTCAAAAAATTCAGATCAACGATCAGGAACTTTTTCCGGAAGATTTTGAATCGAAATTACTAATGTCCGGTTTGGGTGTTGCACCAAATAATCGTGTGGTTAGAATCGGTTATGTAAATACCGGGAATAATAAAGTAGAAGTTTGGTTCAAAGACACTCCGCACCCAAGCGCACCTTTCGCAGCTTACCGTGTTACGTTCTATTTTTTCTCACAAGTGAAACCTGCTTATTTAGCATGAGAAAAATTATCATCCATATAGAAGAAATAAAAAGTTACTCTGAGAAAATTCAGTTTCAGATTAAGCTACCTGTTACGGCATGTCAGGTCACTGGAGTACTTGTTACAGTTAATCCAAATACTGAATTTATTCGTGTAGAAGGAGATCCGCGCATTGAAAATACCGGATCGTTGTGGCTTAGAATTTCAGAAAACAGGGATGTGTTTTTTGCAGACGACGTGAAAGAATCAAATCACCAGGAATCGGAATTTCATAATGTATTACAACAAGGAATTGCAAGCGAACCTGACTGGTGGTTTAGTGGACAAAAAAGAGAATTTTTTTCCATCACAGTTCCAATTGAAGATGCAGTAATCGAAGGATTTTACATTGATGAAACTCCGCTAACGGAAGTAAATTATTTACTAAAAATTTATTTAGAACTAGAATTAAATGACTGAGGGAGCCGCCATAGAAATTGTTAAGCATACGATGTGCGAATTAGGTGTTGGTGACTATATCATCCGTTATCGTCACCTGCGCCTAAAAGAAAATGAAAAACGAATTATAAAAGCAGAAAATCACTCTTACATTTTTATTGATCCACATACAAATTTAAAAATTGAAAGCAAGGCAGGAATATACGATATGATGGATAATAAAATCAACGAATTGCAGCACATACATAGAGGCATAATTACGCTTCAAAATCAAAGTGCAGTTTTAATTGATGCAAGATTCATTCAGGTAATTCCAAAACAAAATACAAAAACTAAATCATAAGTCATGGAAGAAATAGAGAACACAAACGAAAGAGAGATAGAGGTCAGAGGTAATGGCACTCAGGTCTTCACAGAACCTTATAGTGAAGCTGCAATCTCGCGATTAAAAAATTTAATACTCTCATTTTGTGCGCAAGGTGAGCGAAAATATTATTCGATTGCAGTTGATGGCGAAACAGTGGTTGCAAAGAATTGTGACGGAAGAAAATTTGATCGCTACCTAACATTTCTCAGTAAGCAAACACAAAATGTTGAGGTAAAAATGTATCAAGGTCTTTCGCCGAATTGTAATAAATATCAATTCACAATTACAAGGATTCTATCTGGAATTGGACAGTCCGGTGACATGCAAACTCAAATTGATAAAGCCTTGGAAGAACAGCGCATTTTAACTGAAAACGAAAACCTGCGAAATGAGATTGCCTCTAAAAATAAAAAACTAAAAAAACTAAAGGAAAATTCTAAGGGAATTAATATCAATGGCCTACTCGAAAAATTACCAGAAATAGTAAATGCTTATCATCAAATTAAAAACCCAGGTTTAGCAGGAACGCCCGAACCACAAGCAGAAGTTAAAGTTGAGGCGCAATCAACAACCAATAATGCTCAAAACGAAAATCCACGATCACAAGAAATTTATGACCGACTGTATGAAACATACGGTGAAAAGGGAATAATGAATGCTTTGAAATGGATGGAGATTTTAAAATCTAATCCTGACATAATGGATAAGATCAGAGAAGAATTAATCATTAAACAAAAAAACGAAAATGGAAAAGCATAGTTTCACATTAACGATCAGTGGCTCACAAAGTGAAGCAACTGAAAAGGCACAGGCACTTGGAACATTGGCAGCTTATTTAGATGCCATCACGCTAAGAAAATTAGCGCAGGTTGTAAAGACTGATCCTCAGAAAGTAGAAATGGCAAAGAAGTTTTTAGGAGTGTGAAAATGTTAGCCAAAGACTATGAGCCAGTCAGCAGACATAGCACCAAGGAGACAAGACAAGACTACCGTAGTTGTTCAACAAGCAGGTAAACAAACATGGTGGACAAGTCTTACCCCGGAGCAGCGTAAGATTGTTTCTAACGTTGCAATTGGTCTGGGAATTTCCTTGGCTGCTTTGACTGCTATTTATTTCGGAAATAAATTCATCAGAAATAAAATTGCAAATGTTGAAGAGAGCAAAAGTTTAGGTCGTGATGATCATGCGACATGGGCAAAACAAATCAAAAATTCTTTTGACAATAATGGTTGGTGGGGAACGGATACAGTTCTACTGAGAAATACGCTCCGTGAAATTCCATCGAAAGAAGATTTTAAAAAAGTCCAGGTCTCATTTAACAAATTGTATTCCGGTGAAAATATGATTGATTCTATGACCGGAGAATTAAAACAAACGGAATACAATGAAATGCTTGCGATCATTAATTCAAAACCGGAAAAAGCCAAAGACGCGAAAAAGGGAATTCCAATTTATGATCCGCACGGTTGGGCACAAAGAATAAATGCTGCGATTAATTATAACTGGGCGGGACTTTTTTGGGGAACAGATGAAGAAGCAATTACAGCGGTTGTTATTGAAATGCCCACGCAGCAATCATTTTTAGACACAGCCAAAGTTTATTCAACAACTTATGGAACAAGTTTGATGGCAGATTTGCGAGGTGATATTGATGAGTCTGAAATTGATAAATATAAAAGTATAATTCTGCTAAAGCCAAAAAAATAATACTCATAAAAAAAAGTGGAGATGGAAACGAAGAAGGAGAATATAAAAAAGAGTAATACGGGCAAGTACATTCTTGTTGGATTAGGACTCGTGGCTGTTGCAGGAACGGTTTATTATTTTGTCAATAAAAATAAATCAAACGGAGATTTTATTTCCGATGATTTAACTGAACCAATAATCGAAGATGAACCTGAAACGCATGTTTCATCGGGTGGAAGTTCAAGTGGATTTCCACTTAAAAAAGGAAGTCGTGGAGATCTTGTAAAAAATATTCAGCAGATGTTAATTCAAAAATATGGCGTTGGCATTTTACCCAAATATGGCGCAGATAGTCAATGGGGAACTGAAATGGATACAGCATTAATTTCAAAAGGATTTCCAACTGTAATTGATGCTGACGCATTTACAAAACTGATTACGTCAGGTGGAGTTCCGGTTTCTACAACAACTGATAACACGACAAAACCAAAATTTGATCCGGCTCTTTTAGCAACGAATTTACGACTTGCAATTCTTGATGACAATTTAACGAAGGCTCTTAGTTCACTGAGCAAAATTTATACTGTAAAAGGCTATACAGCAGTCAACGAAGAATTCAAAAAAACGCGAATCAATGGAGTGAGGAAAACAGTTGTCAATGGACTACTTACAAAATTCTACGACGAGGCTGAAAAGAAAAAACTCAACGAACAATTCTACCGAATGGGATTAAAATACGACGGTAGCCAGTGGTCGTTAAGCGGTCTTAGTCAAATTCTTTGTGACCAAATTAAAGCGATCACGCCGACAAGAGTTTGGAATGTCAAAGGTGCGGCAATCAATGTGCCAAGAGAAACAATTCTAGGCGAATTCATCGACGGAAAAAATGGCGTGACAAAATTCAAAACGATGGATGGGAAAATATTATTCACCAACACAAAATGTATCTGTTATGTTTAAGCCAACTATAAGACAAGTAAAAAAAGTACTTGCACAAAAGAACTACCAATTTTTTGAAGGTGGAAAATCTTACAAACTAAATATCATTGGAATTCGGTCTGCGAGTTTGCGAACCGATATTTTCAACGAGACTCTAATGGTCATTTTTGAAGATGAATTAGAAGAACAAATAGTTGTCTATTATCCATGCACTACTAAAGCAGGATTGTATTATCTAAAAAATCCGCTTCATCCTGACGGCTGCGCAATTACTGCCGAAGGTCAGTATATAGATGCTTTCATCAAACGAATACACAACAAATCGTATGATGCACTTTGTCAGGATCGTGCAATTGATTTTTACAGAGACGCAAATAAAAATGAAAAAGCGGAATTGTTAGGCAAATTGTTAACAGGCAGAATCGGTCTTAACATTCATCGCGAAGACATTAATAAAGTCGCTCAGAAAATCGGCAAGTACAGTGCCGGTTGTTGTGTCATTCAAAGTGGTTTTGAATCATTCATGTTCCTTGTCGATATGGCGATCAAAAATCATGGAAACAGATTTACCTACACACTAATTAACGAATCAGATTTTTATCCAAAGGATTAATCAATGATTTCAAAAATCAGAAATATCGCAAAAAGTAACGGCTACATTATTTACCGTGAACCTTACAAATTAAATATTTGGGGTTTCAGGTCAAAAAATGAAGAACCAAATCTTTTCGATGACGAGTTCCATGTATTTTTTAATACATCAAAAACTCGTTTTGCGAAGTGGGCATATTTTGTTTTCAAGTGTACCACAGATCCGGGAACATATTGGCTTAGAAATCCAATGAATCCACAAGGAACCGCAATGCTTGCTCCTGGTCAATACACGGATACATACAAGATAGATATGCACCTCGGAAAATATATTGCACTCTGTCAGCGATTAAAAAAAGTACGGATCATTCGTGATTATAACCGCAACGCTATACTTGATTTTTACAATGGAAAAATTGTTTCTGAAAATGCAGGAATTAATATTCATCGTGCAAGAAAAACCGGAACAACTTATGAAGTCGATAATCATTCGGCGGGTTGCCAAGTTTTTCAAAAGGCAAATGAATTTGATTTTTTTATGAAGCTCTGTTACGCACATAAAAAATTACACGGCAATAAATTTTCATACACACTAATTGATCAGCGAATGGAATTCAGAGCATTGATTCGGAGGTCAGCAATTGGTTTAGCATCAGCGACAATATTAGCACTTGGCTATTTGTGGTCGAGTCAATCTGATCAGAAAGTTGGAGTGAGAGCATAAAATAAATGAAGAAATTATGAGGACGAGAGAGAGAAAAATAGAATACCACAAGGCAACTTTTATTTTATCCGTGATTGGATTTATTGGAAGTATTGGATTTTATATAGGAGTGTTAAGACAGGTTTATAGTACAGAAAAAAATTCTGAGAAAATTCAGCAATTGGAAAAAGAAAATATCGAATTGAGAGAAACGATAGAAGTACTTACTGATAAAACTTATTCGCATGAATAACGAGAAAAAAAATCCTGAAATAAATATCCCTGAATTGACCGTTCAATTCAATTGGGAGACGTTGAAGCATTTCAGACGTGTTAGCAATTCGGAAGATCTTGCCAAAATGGTTCGGACTTTCTTTAAAATTGGCGAAATAGAACTCCAAGAAAATTTTTTTGTTGTCTATTTGAATCATGGATTATATCCAATTGGGTATTATCACCATGCAACCGGAGGAATTGATGCAACTGCAATTAATACAAAAATTATTCTTGCAACTGCCTTAAAATGTTTAGCACATTATATTGTAGTATTCCATAATCATCCGCAGAGCGATACCGAACCAAGCGAAACGGACATCAAGTTTACAATGGATCTTCAGAGAGCAGCGGAATTGATAAATATTACAGTTCTTGATCATATTATCTTAACAAAGAATAATTTCAGATCATTTAGAGATGATGGATTATTGGGAGTTAATTCCCCTTATCCAATTGTACCAAAAAATGACGAGTACATCGAAGCATCTAAAAAAGTTTTTCAGCCATTTGGTGAGAAAATATTTTTAGCATCAGTTGCTGTATTAATTCATCAGGGAAAATTGAATAGAACTCAACTCCAAAAAATTGCAAAGGATAATGATATTACCGATAAAACAAAATTGAAGGAACTATGTGAGCTTGCAATTGCAATCGCCGCAAGAATTATTTCAAGAGGGAGTGGTACAATAAGAGAACGGTATGATAAAATTGTGCAACTATATGACAAGCAAGTAATATCTTCCTTTCGTACCTCTCAAAGTGTTTTATTACAACAATACTCTACTCCAATTCCCATCACATATTTGATGGGTATGTTTACTGAAATTGATTCACCGAAATCAGTTTTTGAACCATCGGCAGGAAATGGTTTAATGACCATCGTATCGAATCCTGGACAAGTAATAGTAAATGAAATTGATTCGGAGAGACGAAAAAACCTATGGGTTCAGCGCTTCAACACAATTTTATCGCA
>Ga0102851_10002321_pt1 | contig 11400 bp, 9 predicted proteins | sample Mud3Dept3metaG_FD_79558 | JGI IMG/M metagenome (GOLD analysis project Ga0102851, IMG submission 79558) | Freshwater wetland microbial communities from Ohio, USA, analyzing the effect of biotic and abiotic controls - Mud 3 Core 4 Depth 3... | ecosystem: Environmental > Aquatic > Freshwater >...
CCGATGCGGATATTTATGATATGAACCAGCCTGAAGAACCAATAGGCAATCACGAACTTACTCTTATTAAACCTTATGTGGCAGACAATAAGCATCTGTTTGAAGTCATCGGGCTTGCAGCAAGGCTAAAGCTTACAGTTGTTCCGGTACTGGATAGCCATAACCATTACAAGGGAGTAATTACCACAAATGACCTGATCAGGCATGTTGCGGGCATCTCTTCCATGGACCAGCCGGGCGGGATCATTGTTCTGGAAATGATAGAAAGGGATTATTCGCTTTCACAGATCGCTCAGATCATCGAAAGCAACAATATAAAGGTGCTGAGCCTGTACATTACCTCTCCCCCTGAATCGACACGTCTGGAGGTGACCCTAAAAGTCAATTCAACTGACCTCCTGGCAGTAATCCGGACATTTGAAAGATATAACTATGATGTCAAGACATGGATTACGACCAATGACTCACTGGATCGTTTCTATTCCGAGCGGTTTGACCTTCTTATGAAATATCTGAATATGTAACAGGGTATGCTGCAGAGAGTTGCTATTTACAGTAAGGATAACAATACCAGGACCAGGGCAGGAGTGCAGAGACTGATAGATGAGTTTTGCAGGCGCGACATTAAAATCCATCTTAATCAGCGATCGGCAGAAGTAAAAATTCCATGTGAAGGAGAGATCTATAAAAGTTTCAGCGATCTTGCATCCCTGCCGGATCTTCCGGATATGATACTCAGTGTGGGCGGCGATGGCACATTTCTTGAAACTGTCCTGAAAGTCAAGGATTTTGGAATACCGGTCGCAGGTGTCAATACCGGAAGAATGGGATTTCTGGCAAATATTCCAAACGAAGATATCGGGAACTCAGTTGACTTGCTGTGCACCGACGAATTTGAGATCATCGAAAGGTCACTTCTGGAAATATCCCGTCCGGCCGGTTTATTTGAAGGTGACTCGGCAACGGCTCTCAATGAGATAACCATTCAGAAGTCCACCCTGAGCATGATAATCATCCACGTCTATGTAAACGAAGTTTTTCTGAATACCTATTGGGCTGATGGACTCATTGTTTCAACTGCAACCGGTTCAACAGCATATAATCTCAGCGTCGGGGGCCCTATTTTATCCCCTGAAGATGAGAGTATAATTATTTCACCCATATCACCTCATAATCTGACAATAAGACCAATCGTACTCTCAGGCAACAGCGAGTTAAGGATGGTCATGGAGGGAAGGACGGAAGAATATCTTGCAACATGCGATTTCAGGTTCAGGAGACTCCCCATCGGGGAGGAGATCAATATTGTACAAAGCAGATCCAAACTTAAGACAGTAATGCTGAAGGGAAGGGATTTTTACAGTACCCTCAGGAACCGGCTTATGTGGGGTGTCGACAAGAGAAACTGAAATAACTGCCGAATCGGTTTTCAATTTATCAGGAAAGTACAATATTAACGTGTTGATGTTATTTTGTAATTTTCTGTCAGATTATTGTTCTTCCTAAATATTAGATTATTATATTTGTATATGTAATAATAAAGCAGTTCGTTATGAAACGGTCCATTTTGGTAATATTGGTTTTTTGTCTTGTCTTTCCTTTTTCACAGGCTCAATTGTGGAAGATAAGAAGATGGGAAGCCGTTGCTGGTGCAGGGCCTTCATTCTTTTTCGGTGATATTGGCGGATTTTCCAGGACAAAGAATTTCCTTGGATTCAGGGACATGAGTTACCTGCAGACCAGATTCAACGTTAATGGAAACCTGAAGTACAGGTTGTCGAGAGAGGCCAATCTCAGACTCAGCATGTCATACGGAATGCTTCGTGCAAATGACGTAAGAGGTTCAAATGAAGGAAGGGAAATGAACGCCACCACAACAATTTTTGAACCGGCACTTATGGGAGAATACTATTTTATAAAGAACAAATCTGAAATCAGCTATTTATTCCTTGCACGAAAAGAAAGATTTCTCTGGACACTCCTGGGATCACTTGATTTTTATGGGTTTGCAGGTGTCGGAGGCGTAGGATATTCAGTCAAGGCTAATGATGTCCTTCTTGAACGCAACATGCCGACAAGCGGATTCGATCTTGTCATCCCCGGAGGAATAGGAGCAACACTGATCTATTCTCCCAATTTAAATTTCGGAATCGAACTCGGGGGCAGATATGCATTCACCGATTATCTTGATGGATATACTTCACAATTTTCCAAGGCAAATGACGTTTATTATTTTTTGAACTTTACACTTACGTACAAGCTGAAAACAGGGCCCCGTGGATTGCCCACATTCAGATGATAATAAGCGGGATCAGTTTTAATGAAAAGAATACCTTGGATTTTATTCTTAATAAATTTATTTATTAATGCAGCCGGACAGCGCAATGCCGATTATGGAGTATTTTTAGGCGCATCATCATACATGGGAGATATTAATCCCGGCAGGCTGATGTATTCACCACTTCCGGCAGGCGGATTCCTCTACAGGTATAATTTTCACCCCAGACAGGCTCTCCGGGGAAATATCTTTTTCGGGGGTTTAAGAGGAGACGACCTCGATTTTAACAACAGTTTTCAGACAACCAGAGCCTGGTCTTTCAATGGATATGTAGTTGAAGCGGCCCTGCAATTCGAATTTAATTTCCTGCCTTATACCACCCAGGGAAGACCCTGGGATTTCTCACCATATTTTGCTGCAGGTGCCGGTGCAGTGTTCATTAACACTGTTGTAACCACATTTGAACCGGTGATCCCTTTCTCCCTGGGATTTAAAGCCAACGTTTATAAAAATATGGGTTTGGAAATCGAATATGGCTTTCGTAAATCTTTTTATGATAACTTTGACGGCTTAAAAGATCTTATTGCTCCTTCAGATTACGGGTGGATCCATAATAATGACTGGTATTCTTTTGCCGGTTTTGCGCTCACCTGGAAGATCTACAACAGGCTTGCCGGTTGCCCGGCATTCGCTGATGAGGATGAGGATAGGAAAATGACAAGGAAACGTTTCAGATAATGTCTCTGCGGGATAAAATAGATATGAATAAACTTCCTGCCCATATTGCGGTAATAATGGATGGAAACGGCAGGTGGGCAGCACAGCATGGCAAAGAGAGGATTTTTGGCCACCAGCAGGGAGTTGAATCTGTGAGAAAGGTAATAGAGGCTGCAACCGAGCTTGGCATCAAATACCTTACACTCTATGCATTCTCTAAAGAAAACTGGGAGAGACCTGACGATGAGGTGTCCGCCCTTATGGGAATTATGGTGCAATCACTTAATAATGAGACTGATACGCTTAAAAAGAATAATATCAGGCTGACTGCCATCGGTGATCTTGGCAGGCTGGCAGATGACGTCAGGGCAAGATTGTCGGAAACAATTGATGTAACATCACAATCGACAGGATTGACCCTGTTAGTGGCGCTAAGCTATAGCTCACGATGGGAAATTGCCGATGCTGCAAGGAAGATTGCTGACGATGTTGCCGGTGGTCGGTTGAAAATTGAGTCAATCGGTGAAAGTGAATTCGAAAAACACCTCAGCACACATGGGGTTCCTGATCCTGACCTTATGATCAGGACCAGCGGCGAATTGAGAATAAGTAATTTCCTGTTATGGCAGCTCGCTTATTCCGAATTATATTTCACCGATAAACTTTGGCCTGATTTTGGTAAGGAAGAATTTTATGATGCTATAATTGACTTCCAGAAAAGAGAAAGAAGATTTGGGAAGACGAGTGAACAGATTATGGAAAAAAGATGAAATGAAGAGGATCGGAAAATTTAAACGGATTTTTGGAGCGCTCTCCCTGTCAATACTTAGCATTTCACTTTATGCCCAGGAGAAGCAGGAGATTTTTGATTATTCAGGCGACGAGGATTATGTAATAGGAGGAGTCTCGGTTTCCGGGATCAGGTACCTTGATATAAATGCCCTTATCGGGTTGTCAGGATTAAGGATCGGCCAGAACATTACCATACCGGGCGATGCCGTAACAAGTGCCACAAAGAAACTGTGGGAACAGGGTTTATTTTCTGATGTCAGGATATCGATCCAGTCTGTTAAATCCGATACTGTATTCCTTGATATCCTGTTGCAGGAGCGTGCACGTATTTCAGCAATAAATTTTAGCGGCATCAGGACATCCGAAACACAGGACCTTACAGAAAAGATAAATCTGCCCGTAGGATCGCAGTTGACATCCTATATCCTGAACAAAACCCAAAAAATAATAAAGGACCATTTTGTTGAAAAAGGATTTTATTTCACTACTGTCGATTTTATTCAAAAAGACGATCCTGCCATGCCCAACAATATTATTCTTACTATTGTTGTTGACAAAAAAGAGAGGGTAAGAATAGGAGAGGTCACCTTTGTGGGGAATGAGAACTTCGATGAAAAGAAGCTTCGCCGGCAGTTGAAAGGAACAAAGCAGAAGAACCTTAATTTCTTTAAACCTTCAAAATATATAGGGGACAAATACGAGGAAGACAAGGAAAAGCTCATCACATTCTATAACGATAATGGATTTAAGGACTTCACAATTCTTTCCGATTCCCTTTATACAATATCCGAAGACCGTGTGGGGCTTAAGATAAAGATAGATGAAGGGAATCAGTATTTCCTCAGGAACGTTGATTGGGTTGGGAACAGTGTTTACAGGAAGGAAGATCTTGACCGGGTTTTCAATATGAAGAAAGGAGCTGTCTATAACCAGTCGCTGATCCTCGACAGGCTGAAAGGTTTGAGCGGGGCAGAGGATGCTGTCAGCAATCTATATCTTGACTACGGGTACCTGTTTTCTCAGCTTAACCCGGTCGAATCGAAGGTTGAAGGCGATTCGATAGATCTTGAGGTAAGGATTTTTGAGGGCGATCAGGCATATGTCAACAATGTTCTGATCACCGGAAATACCAGGACGAATGAACATGTTGCCCGCCGGGAGCTCTATACCCTGCCCGGAGACCTTTTCAGCAAGGAGAAAATACTGAGGTCAATACGTCAGCTGGGTGTACTGGGCCATTTTGACCCTGAAAAGATCAATCCCACCCCGATGGCAGATCCTATCAATGGTACAGTCGACCTGCTTTACAAGCTCGAGGAGAAGGCCAATGATCAGTTTGAAATATCAGGGGGCTGGGGTGCCGGAATGCTGGTCGGGACAATAGGGGTAAGGTTCAACAACTTTGCGATGCGGAATTTCTTCAACCTGAAAGAGTGGCGACCCTATCCCTCAGGTGACGGACAGTCGCTTAGCATCAGGGCACAATCAAACGGGCGTATCTACCAGTCATATAACGTATCATTTGTAGAGCCCTGGCTTGGCGGTAAAAGAGCCAACACATTCTCAATTTCCCTGTACAGGTCACTGATGACAAACGGCAAGAAGAAAGGCGAGGATGGACGTCAGTCAATGTTGATCGATGGAGCATCATTAGGGCTTGGCAAGAGGCTCGCATGGCCTGATGACTATTTTTCGATCTATGGAGAGTTGAGCTATCAGAAGTACAACCTTAACAATTACAGCTATTTCCAGTTTCTGTTCGAAAATGGAGCATCAAGCCTTCTGAGTCTTACCACAAAGCTTCAGAGGTTTTCCGTGGGACCCAACATAATATACCCAAGGAATGGCTCCTCATATACATTATCACTTCAGGCAACCCCGCCTTATACCTTTATCACCGGAAAGGATATGTCGGATGCACCTGATGAAGTTAAGTACAAGTGGATTGAATTCCACAAATGGGTATTTAAATCGGAAAATTACTTTCCTCTCACCAAGGACCAGAAACTTGTGCTGAGTGCACGCTTCGCGTTCGGTTACCTGGGTCATTATAACAAGGATATCGGACCGTCTCCTTTTGAGAATTTCTATGTAGGCGGTGATGGCATGACAGGTTACAGCTTCTACGGACGTGAAATAATTGCACTCCGCGGATATACCAACGGATCGCTTACTCCAACCGACGCAAGAACCGGGGCTCCATCAGGCAATGTTTATTCAAAAATAACCTTTGAGGTGAGATACCCGATATCCCTTAACCAGCAGGCAACAATCTACGGCCTTGCATTCCTCGAATCGGGAAGGGCATGGCACCAGCTGAAGGAGTATAATCCGTTTAAGATGAACAGGGCTGCAGGTATCGGGCTTAGAGCCAATCTTCCGATGTTCGGTTTACTTGGCATCGACTGGGGTTACGGCTTCGATGATGTACCTGATCCGGCAAGATTCAACAACGCAAATAAATCACAATTCCATTTTGTAATAGGTCAGCAGTTTTAAAAAAGAATGTTAATAATCAAGATCATGAAAAAAACAGGTTTAATAATAGGAATTCTAGTTCTGACCTCAGCCATGGCTGTCGGGCAGAAATATGCATTTGTTGATACTGAATATATCAGGAAAAACATACCCGCATTTACTACGGCACAGGAACAGCTGGATAAACTTTCAGCGCAATGGGAAAAAGAGGTTGCTGATGGTTATGCCGTTGTTGAGCAAATGTATAAATCGTACCAGAATGAAGCTCCCCTGCTTTCACAGGACATGAAGGTAAAGAGGGAAGAAGCAATAATTGCCAGGGAAAAAGAAATGAAAGAGCTTCAGAATAAATACTTTGGGATGGAGGGCGATCTGTTCAAAAAAAGAGAGGAACTGGTTAAACCAATCCAGGATGAGATACTTAAAGCGATCAAGGATATCGCGGTCGAAGGGAGCTATGCGGTGATCTTTGATTCCGCTTCAGGAGGTAATATCCTTTTCGCAAATCCCAAGTTCGATATCAGTGACCAGGTCCTCGAAAAATTAGGTTTTAAGAATTAAATAACTACTTTTGCATAATTTAAAAAATTAATACACCATCTGTAATGAAAAGATTTATTGGAATTCTGGCTCTTATTGTTTTTATGGCCTCTGCAATGCAGGCTCAGAATATGAAATTCGGGCATATCAACAGTGATGAGCTCATCAGGGCCTTACCAGAATTTGACACAGCGAATGCGAACCTTGAAAAATTCCGCCAGGAACTGGTTAATGCGCTGGAATTAATGCAAGTCGAATTAAATAATAAAAGTGATGCATTCACTAAGGAAAGCAAGAACTATACTGAAATTGTAAGACAAACAAAGGAAAATGAACTTGTCGATATGAACAGAAGGATCCAGGAGTTTCAGGTAAATGCTCAGCAACAGCTTCAGGACAAGCAGGTTGAACTTTTCCAGCCTATCTACACAAAAGTCGATAAGGCCATCAAGGATGTCGGGAAAGAAAATGGATTTCTTTATGTTTTTGACGTTGCCAAAGGTTCCCTTCTTTATTTCGATGAAACCAAAAGCACTAATGTGCTCTCCCTGGCAAAAGCCAAGCTGGGAATAAAGTAATATAAAATCTTTTAATAGTGACCATCCCTCACCTGGCGGATGGTCATTTTTTTAATATAACGGTAAAGTGAAAGAACAACCGATCGGAATTTTCGATTCAGGAGTAGGCGGTCTCACGGTGGCGCATGCGATCAAACAAATACTCCCGGGGGAGAACCTCGTATATTTCGGCGATACTGCACACCTTCCTTATGGTGATAAATCTGCTGAATCGATAAAGAACTATTCACGCAGGATTACGGAGTTCCTTCTTGATCATAAATCAAAAGTGGTGCTCGTTGCCTGTAATTCCGCTTCAGCTTCAGCCTTTGATACCCTTAAGCTGGAATTCGGCGAAAGGACAATACTCATTGATGTGATTGACCCTGTTGTTGAGTATCTGAGCACAAGGAATTTCGCCAGGATAGGGGTGATCGGCACTAAACGGACAATAAGTTCGGGGACCTATGAGAACAAGGTAAGGGAAAAATCACCGGCAACTGCTGTCATTTCGATGGCAACTCCTCTCCTTGTTCCGATGATCGAGGAGGGATTTATTTACGACGATATCAGCAATGCAATAATACGTACCTATCTCTCCGATAAATCTCTTGACGGTATCCAGGCTTTGATCCTGGGATGCACGCATTACCCCATAATCAAAAACCAGATAAGCAAGATATTCAATTTCAATGTTGAAGTGGTCGACTCAGCCAGACTGGTATCCGTTATCCTCCGGGATACGCTCGAGAAGAACAACCTTCTGAATGATTCAGGCAAATCGAATGACCTGTTCTTTGTATCAGACTATACTCCTTATTTTGAAAAGATTGCCAGGATGTTCTTCGAGGGTGAGATCAACCTGGAGAAAGCGGATATCTGGGGATAGCAGGTACATGAACTCACTCCAAGATCTACGTAGTAAAATACGTATTTTAATACGTATTATAATACGGTGATACTTCAAATCCATTAACCGCAAAGTTCGCAAAAGTTAATCGCAAAGATCGCAAAAGGCAGAAATTCAATGATTTGACTTTGCGTGCTTTGCGTCTGCTTTAACCGCTGTAGCTTTGGCGAAAGCGGTCTTTGTGTACTTTGCGGTTAAATATGACTTATTCAACAGCTCAAGATCAGGGGTAAGTTAGTAGGATTCAGCGGGGTGTTCTGAGTACCGATAAACATGATCAAAATCATTTGCAATTCTCTCTGATTATATGTTCTTTGGAACTTTAAAAGACTAATTTTGCGTTTCTGAACATTTTATTAAGTGCAATCAGGCTTCACCGTTAATTTTAATGGTCTGTCATGGCTAAAAATACTAAAGTTGTTTCCAGAGAAGAGGTTGTTATCCGGTTTTCCGGTGATTCCGGCGATGGCATGCAGCTTACAGGAACCTTGTTTTCCGATACTGCGGCCCTTTTTGGAAATGATCTCACAACCTTTCCTGACTATCCTGCAGAGATCCGCGCCCCCCAGGGAACAGTTGGCGGAGTATCGGGATTCCAGGTTCACCTCGGGCATTCGGAGATAGATACACCCGGGGACTATGCCGATGTTCTTGTAGCGATGAATCCCGCTGCCATAAAAGCTAATGCAGGTTTGGTAAAACATGGAGGAACCATTATTTACGATAAGGATAATTTCACGGATAAGAATATCGAAAAGGCCGGATACAAAAGCGATCCGATCGCAGAGGAGAAGCTTGAAACCTATAATATAATTGCAGCTCCTATTTCCTCAATGGTCAAGGAGGCTCTTAAAAACTACGGGCTCGATCCGAAGTCAGTGCTGAGAACAAAGAACATGTTCGCACTGGGTATGGTTTACTGGCTTTTCGACAGGAAGCTTAAATACACGGAGCAGTATTTTGACAGGAAGTTCGAGAAAAAGCCTGAAATTGCAGAGGCGAATAAGGTTGCATTAAAGGCTGGTTACTATTATGCCGAGACCATTGAAGCTTTAACGCCGGTCTTTAAAATTGCACCCGCCGAGATTGCAAAGGGAACCTACCGTAACATTTGCGGGAATACTTTAACCGCATGGGGCTTTCTCGCAGCAGCAGAAAAAGCAGGACTGGAGATCTTTATAGGGTCCTATCCGATCACACCTGCAACAGGTATTCTTGAGGAGTTCGCTGCACGTAAAGACCTGGGTGTTAAGAGTTTTCAGGCGGAAGATGAGATTGCGGGCATCTGTACTGCCCTTGGGGCCAGCTTTGCAGGAAAACTTGCGATCACTTCAACATCGGGTCCGGGGCTTGCCTTGAAATCAGAGGCAATAGGCCTCGCGGTTATGGCTGAGCTTCCGGTCGTAATAGTCAATGTTCAGAGGTGTGGTCCTTCCACGGGACTGCCGACAAAAACAGAACAGGCCGACCTTTTACAGGCCCTCTATGGCAGAAATGGCGAATGTCCGGTTGTAGTTCTGGCTGCAAGCACTCCATCCAATTGTTTCCGTTATGCCTATGAGGCAGCAAGAATTGCACTGGAGCATATGACTCCGGTTTTGCTTCTGACTGACGGCTACCTTGCCAATGGTTCTGAACCATGGAGAATTCCCTCCATGAAAGAACTGCCTGAAATACATCCTCCTTTTGCAAATAAAACTGAAATCCCTTTTCTGCCGTATAAACGGAACTGTGATACCCTTGCACGCTCGTGGGCTATTCCGGGCACACCCGGACTTGAGCACAGGATCGGGGGTCTCGAAAAGACAATCAAAGGGACAGTTTCATACGTTCCTCAGAACCATGAGATGATGGTAAAATTAAGAGCTGAAAAAGTTGCAAGGGTGGCTGAAAAAATACCGGACCTCAAGGTTACAGGCAGCGATTCAGGCGATCTGCTTGTTGTCGGCTGGGGCGGTTCGCGGGGCTACCTGTCAGCCGCTGTCAAGGAATTGCAGGTAGAAGGGCATCAGGTCAGTTTTGTCAATTTTAACTATATCAATCCTTTGCCAAAAAATACAGGAGAAGTATTCAGCAAGTTCAGAAAGATCGTTGTGGCTGAACTGAATCTGGGACAGTTTGCCAGTTATCTGCGTATTAACTTCAGGGAGTTCAGTTTTGAACAGATAAATAAAGTTCAGGGACTGCCATTCACGACCATGGAAATAAAGGAAAAATGTATAAAAATGCTGGAGGATAAGTAAAATGGCAGATACAAAAATGAATCAGTACACTCCGAAGGATTTCAAGAGCGATCAGGAAGTAAGATGGTGCCCCGGTTGCGGTGATCATGCAGTTTTGAATGCCGTTCAGAAAGCATTGTCGGAACTTGACATTCCGAAGGAGAAATTTGTCTTCATATCCGGTATCGGTTGTTCATCGAGATTCCCTTATTATATGAATACTTATGGGTTCCATGGAATACACGGTCGCGCATCGGCAATAGCCTCAGGCGTTAAGATAGCAAATCCCGAACTATCGGTCTGGCAGATAACCGGTGATGGTGATGCTCTGGCAATAGGAGGCAACCATTTCATCCATACCATACGGCGAAATATTGACCTTAATATTATATTGTTTAACAATGAGATATACGGCCTTACAAAGGGTCAATACTCACCTACGTCCGAAAAGGGGCTTGTAACAAAAACATCTCCTTTCGGGACCATTGAAGAACCATTTTCTGTCGGCGAGCTCGTCATCGGTGCAAAAGGCAAATTTTTTGCCCGTACAGTCGATGCAAATGTTACCCTTTCGACAATGATATATATTGAAGCTGCAAAACACAAAGGTACATCCGTCATCGAAGTCCTTCAGAACTGTGTGATCTTCAATGATGGTATTCATGATGTTGTAACAGCCAGGGATGTCAGGGATGACAGGACAATAACACTGAAGCATGGTGAACCGATGATATTCGGAAAGGATAATGAAAAGGGTCTTATCCTTGATGGATTGAAACTCAAGGTTGTCAGGCTGGGAGAAAATGGAATCACCGAAAAGAACCTTCTCATTCATGATGCCCGGGAGCCTAATCCCGGAATACAATATATGCTTGCCAACATGAGGTATCCGGAATACCCGATGGC
>Ga0102851_10002322_pt1 | contig 11399 bp, 9 predicted proteins | sample Mud3Dept3metaG_FD_79558 | JGI IMG/M metagenome (GOLD analysis project Ga0102851, IMG submission 79558) | Freshwater wetland microbial communities from Ohio, USA, analyzing the effect of biotic and abiotic controls - Mud 3 Core 4 Depth 3... | ecosystem: Environmental > Aquatic > Freshwater >...
CAATATCGCGTTCGGCGTGCGCCTGTACGAAGACCTGAGCCGCAGCGGAATGGACGACCGCGTCGAATGGGCGTTGACCAAGGCTGCGCTGTGGAAAGAGGTCAAGGACAAGCTGAACCAGAACGGCAACAGCCTGTCGGGGGGCCAGCAGCAACGCCTGTGCATCGCGCGCGGCATCGCGATCAAGCCGGAAGTGCTGCTGCTCGACGAGCCGTGCTCGGCGCTCGATCCGATCTCGACCGCCCACATCGAGGAGTTGATGGACGAACTGAAGCTCGATTACACCGTGGTGATCGTGACTCACAACATGCAGCAGGCGGCGCGCGTTTCGGACTACACTGCCTACATGTACTTGGGCGAAATGATCGAATTCGGCACGACCGACAATATATTCGTCAAACCCCAGCGCAAGGAAACCGAGGATTACATCACCGGACGGTTTGGATGAATCCGTCCCAGGAGCGATTACCATGACCCAAAGCGAGCATTCTTCGAAGCAATACGACATCGACCTCGAAACCCTGCGCTCGCGCGTGCTCGAAATGGGCGGCCTGGTCGAATCGCAGATCCTCGCCGCGATTGACGGGTTTATTGAAGGCGATCTCAATGCGCTCGATGCAGTGGTCGAGGACGACCACCGCGTGAATGCATTCGAGGTCAACATCGACACCGATTGCAGCCACCTGATTGCCCGCCGCCAGCCGGCGGCGGGCGATTTGCGCATGGTGCTCGCCGTCATCAAGATCGTGACCGACCTCGAGCGCGTCGGCGACGAGGCCGCCAAGATCGCGCGCATGGGAAAGCAAAGCCACAGCCGTGCCCTGATGCCGAGCGCGCCGATTGCGGCGATCAAGCACGTCGGGGACATTGCGATCGGCATGCTGCGCAAGGCGCTCGATGCGCTCGCGCGGCTCGATCCGGCCGCCGCCGCCGCGATCGTGCGCGAGGACGCCGCGATCGACGAGGAATTCCGCTCGATCGTGCGGCAGTTGATCACGTTCATGATGGAAGATCCGCGCACAATTTCCACGGCAATCGAGATCCTCTGGATCGCGAAGGCGATCGAGCGTATCGGCGACCACTCCAAAAACATGGCGGAACAGGTGATCTATATCGTCAAGGGCACTGATGTCCGCCACACGTCGGTCGAGGCGCTCGAGCGCGAGGCGCTGAGCTGAAACGGGCCCCGCGCGATGCCGTTATGAGCAGCGATATTCTGGTGGTCGAAGACGAGCCTGCGATCCAGGAGCTGATCGCCGTCAATCTCGAGCACGCCGGACACCGCGTGCAGCGCGCCCATACTGCGGCCGAGGCCGACGCCATGATCCGCGAGGTCCGCCCCGACCTGATCGTGCTCGATTGGATGCTGCCGGATCTCGCCGGCACCGTTTTGGCGCGCAGGCTGCGTTCCGATGCGCGCAGCAAAGACATCCCGATCATCATGCTGACTGCGCGCGCGCAGGAGCGCGACAAGGTCGAAGGTCTCGAGTCCGGCGCCGACGATTACGTCACCAAGCCGTTTTCGCCGAAGGAGCTGCTGGCGCGGATCAAGGCAGTGCTGCGGCGGCGCGCGCCGCAGCTCACCGATGACCTGATCGAGATCGAAGGCTTGCAGCTTGATCCGGCCGCGCATCGCGTTTCCGGACGGGGCAATGAACTGCAGCTCGGACCGACTGAATTCAAACTGCTGCATTTTTTCATGACGCACCCGGAGCGGGTCTACAGCCGGGTGCAATTGCTCGACCACGTCTGGGGCGATCACGTGTTCGTCGAGGAGCGCACCGTCGACGTGCATATCAGGAGACTGCGGCAGGCGTTGGGGCCGACCGGTCACGACCGGTTGATCGAGACCGTGCGTGGCTCCGGCTATCGCTTGCACGGCTGAACCCCTGCTCTGAGTCATTGACGCGATAACCCCCGCCGAGGCCGCGTGGACCACCTCCTGCTCCGTACCCTGATTGCCGTTGCGCTGTTCGCGGTGGCGGCGGTGCCGATCGGCTTGATTTTCGGCGCCACCTCCGGCTGGGTGTCGTTTTCGGGTGGTGTTCTGCTGTTGCTTCTTCACCACGTCCGGCACGTGAATCTGCTCGTGGGCTGGCTGAAGCGGCCGACGCCGGGGCAGGTGCCGGCTGGCCGCGGCAGTTGGGATTACGTGTTTGCTTTGCTGCACCGGTTCGAGCGCATACAGACGAGGCAGCATCAGCAGATCGCAAAGACCCTGGCCCGCTTTCGCCAGGCCGGGCGCGCGCATCCCGACGGCGTGGTGATACTCGATGCGGACAACCGTATCGAGTGGTGTAACGACACCGCCGAGAGTCATCTCGACCTTAATGTCGGGACCGATGCCGGCCAGCCCGTGACCAACCTCGTGCGCCAGCCCGAGTTCGTCGCCTACGTCGAATCCAGGGATTACGCGCATCCGGTCGAACTGCGCTCACCGCGCGGCGCCGGCATAATTCTGTCGGTGCAGATCATCCCTTATGGCGATGAGCAAAAGCTGCTGCTGTCGCGCGATATCACCCGGCTGGAAAAGCTCGAGACGATGCGCCGCGACTTCGTTGCCAACGTGTCACATGAACTGCGCACTCCGCTCACCGTGCTGTCGGGATTTCTGGAGACCATTAAGGAACTGCAACTCGATCCGAAGCGCTCGCGCGATTATCTCAACCTGATGACGGAACAGGGCACGCGCATGCAGCGCATCGTCGACGACCTGCTGACGTTGTCGACGCTCGAATCCGCGCCCGGCCCGTCGCTCGACCAACTCGTGCGGGTCGCGCCGTTGCTCGACCGCCTGCACGCCGAGGCCGAAGCATTGAGCGGCGGCAGGCACAAGATCGTGCTCGATGCCGAGGCGGGTTTTGACCTGCTGGGCGCCGAGAACGAAATCGCCAGCGCGTTCGGCAACTTGATGAGTAACGCGATTCGTTATACGCCGGCCGGTGGCGAGGTGCGCCTCACTTGGCGCGCGAGCGCGGGCGAAGCCGAGTTCTCGGTCCAGGATACGGGTATCGGCATTGCGCCCGAGCATATTCCCCGGCTCACCGAACGCTTTTACCGGGTCGACCGCGGCCGCTCGCGCGAAACCGGCGGCACCGGCCTCGGGCTCGCCATCGTCAAGCATATTCTGACCCGGCATCAGGCGACGCTTGACATCAAGAGCGAGCCCGGCAAAGGCAGCCGCTTTGCGGCGCGCTTTTCCGGGCGCCGCGTGGTTCCCGTTGCGACGATGCCGGAAGGTGCCTCGAGTAAGTCCTGAAGCAACCACCCGTTGTCGCGTGCGATCCGGCGCGGGCAACCGAAAAACACCATGCCTGATGGGAGAACCCGAATGAGCGACAAGGTCTACAACGTATTGTTTCTGTGTACGCACAACTCGGCGCGCAGCCTCATGGCTGAGGCGATACTCAACAATCTTGCGGTGAGGCGGGGCAGATTCAAAGCCTACAGCGCGGGCAGTCACCCCTCGGGCAAGCCCAATCCGTTTGCTCTGGAGCACATCCAACGCGTGGGTTTGCCGGTCATCGGCCTGCGTAGCAAAGACTGGTGCGAATTCGCCAAACCGGATGCGCCGAAAATGGATTTCGTGTTTACGGTATGCGATAACGCGGCGAACGAAGTGTGCCCGGTATGGCCCGGGCAGCCGATGACCGCGCATTGGGGATTGCCCGACCCGGCGGCAGTGGAGGGCAGCGACGAGCAAAAGCGCCGCGCGTTTTCCGACACGTTTCGTCATCTGGCCAATCGCATCAATATTTTCACCAGCTTGCCGATGACCAAGCTCGATAAATTGAGCTTGCAGAAAAAACTCGATGAAATCGGCAAGACCGTCAACGAAGTTCAGCAGGAATGAGCGCTGGCTCTGAGACCGCGGGGCGTTTCCCGGCGCGCCGCGGACTGAAACCGCTTACGCCGCCGGCTGCAGTACTTCGTTGAGCGCGCCGCGCGGAGCATCGCCGGCCAGCACGTCGAGTATGTTGCGTGCAGCCTCGATCTCGGCTTCGGCGCCGGGATCCCGCATCATTACATTGGTAACCCAGACGCCGCGGCGCGTGCAGGCGGCGATGTCGACGTGCTCAGGAATTCTGAACGCGCAGGCAACCACGCGCAGTCTGCGGTAGTCCCGCAGAAGTGCGTCGTCGATGCGTTCGGGTATTGCTACGAGCAGCGCATCCGCACAGCCGGCGAGGAAGGTAGTTTTATGGTGCGAGTGGCTGTCGAGTGCCACCCTCGGCATTACCTCGCAGACGCTGGTCAATAAAGCGATGGCCGCGGGATCGACGTAACGCGTGATCAATGCGATGGGCTTCATGTTGGCGTACTCCTTGAATGATGTCTGCGAAAACTTTCAGACGCGGGTCAGGGTAGGAGGCATATATTGCATCGCTATTGCACTCTTCCAGTGTCGCGCTGATACAAGCCAGACACGCCGCGGCTGTAATCTTGGCGTCATACGCTGGTTCTAAAATAGCTCCTTTCTAGATAGATCATTCCACCTGCGCCAGGGAATCCATCTTTATGAGCCACGGCTACAGCAACCGGAAAACCCTCAACACCTCGGCCAATCCGGGTTTTTCCGAAATACTCGAAGCGCGCATTTCGCGCCGCCAGATGCTGAAAAGCGCGGTTGCGTTGGCGATGGCGGGTGGAATGCCGCTGCAGCTCGGCGGTTGCGCTACCGGTGGTTTGCGCCGGGAGAGCAGCCTGGGCTTCAAGGGCATCACGGTGTCGACCGCCGATACAGTGCGCGTGCCGCAGGGTTACAACACGAGCGTGCTTTATCGCTGGGGCGACCCGGTCGGCAGCGTGGCCGGCATGCCCGCATTCAAGCCGGACGCGAGCAACAGCGCCGCGGAGCAGGCGCTGCAGGCGGGCATGCATCACGACGGCATTCATTACTTCCCGCTGCCGTACGGCTCGGACAGTTCCCGGCACGGGCTGCTGGTAATGAACCACGAGTACACCGACGACGGCTTGCTGCACTCCGACGGTTTCGCCAACTGGAGCGCGGAGAAGGTACGCAAGGCGCAGAACGCGCACGGTTGCAGCGTAATCGAAGTGCGTCAGCAAGACGGGCAGTGGAACGTGGTGCGGCCATCGCAATACGCGCGTCGCGTCACCGGTAGTACGCCGATGCGCATTTCCGGACCCGCCGCTGGCGCTGCGGCGATGAAGACCGCCGCTGACCCGTCTGGCGCCGAAGTGCTCGGTACCCTCAATAACTGTGCGCACGGTTACACGCCGTGGGGCACGTATCTGACCTGCGAGGAAAACTGGGACGGCTATTTCGCGAGCAGCGGCGCGCTCACCGCCGATGACCGGCGTAACGGCATCTCACCCAAGGGGCGCGGCTACCGCTGGCACGAATTCGACGAGCGCTTCGACGCAGGCAGGCACCCGAATGAACCGAACCGCTTCGGCTGGGTGGTCGAATTCGACCCATTCGATCCGCAGGCCAGGCCGGTCAAGCGCACCGCGCTCGGCCGCACCAGTCATGAAGGCGCGTGGCATGCGCCGGCAGCGGACGGACGCGCGGTGCTCTACATGGGCGACGACCGCCGATTCGAGTACATCTACAAATTCGTTTCGCGCGATCGTGTCAGCCTCACGGACCGCAACGCCAACCGCGATCTGCTCGACCACGGCACGCTTTACGTCGCGCGCTTTCATGAGGACGGCGGCGGCGAGTGGATCGAGCTCACCCACGGCAAAAACCGGCTCGATGTCGCGGGCGGCTTCGCGGACCAGGCCGACGTGCTGATCCGCACGCGCGCCGCGGCGGACGCGGTCGGCGCGACGAAGATGGACCGGCCGGAATGGATCGCGGTGCATCCCGCCACCCGCGAGGTCTATTGCACGCTCACCAACAACTCGCGCCGCGGCGCGCCGCAAATGCCGGGACTCGACGCGGCGAACCCGCGTCCGAACAACGTATTCGGCCATATCATCCGGTGGCGCGAGGACGGCAGCGACCCGGCCGCGCTGAAGTTCAAGTGGGATATTTTCGTGATGGCGGGCGACCCCCAACACGCCGATGGCGGCAAGCGCGGCAACATCAAAGGCGACGCCTTCGGCAGCCCGGACGGGCTGTGGTTTGACGACGGCGGGCTATTGTGGATACAGACCGACGTGTCGACCAGCGTGCTAAACAAGGGCGACTACGCCAACATCGGCAACAACCAGATGCTGTGCGCCGACATCAAGACCGGCGAAATCCGGCGTTTCCTGACCGGCCCCCGCGGTAGCGAGATCACCGGCATCATCACGACGCCCGATGGCAGAACCATGTTCATCAACATCCAGCACCCGGGCGAAGCCGCGAGCGGGCGCAACGATCCCAGGACTCCGCAGGCCGTCAGCACCTGGCCCGATGGCGCTGCCGGCGGACGGCCGCGCTCGGCGACGATCGTCATCCGCAAAGACGACGGAGGCATCGTCGGCACTTGATGAGGCCTTATTTCACCTGCGGGCCGCAAGAAACGCGATCGCGGATTAGCGCGCCGCTGGAATACGATGAGCCGGATCCGGCGCCTGACTTCGATGACGACGAGTGCGATGACGACGAATATGGACCGCCCGCGTCGCTGAATTTTCCGGGAGCGGGCTTAATAGGCCTGTAATTTGCGGCGCGTAATCTTCGTGGTGCTTGCTTGCGTACTGCGGTGAGAGTCTACCTTCTTGCAAATGGAGCGAATCATGATGATCGGCGATGCTATTGCAAAAGCCAGCAGTGAATACGAGATTTATTTCCTGCTGACGTCTTACATCGAGGCCGCGCGATACTGCAGCCGATTGAACAAGCTGCCCGAGCACTTTCTGCATTTGCCAATGACCGGCATGGCTGATGTGAGGATGCGGCTCGACGGCCTCAGTCTCGAGTTCGACCGGCTGTCACAGTGCGCGGACCACGAGCAACGCGTGAGAATCGGCGAGGCAGTGGAAATATTCGCCGCAGCATTGAGTCGTCTCCGCCGGCTCGACCAAGGCGCGGGTCAGCCGTCTGGCACGGAGCGTTCTGATGCCGGATTGCTCGAAGTAGCCTGATTGTCATCGCGGGCACTACCTATTTCAAAAACGGCGCTCGTCGCGGAGGCAGTGGGCTGCTCCGCGGGTATGTCAGGCCGGCGGCTTGCCCGCCAGCATCTCGAGCAGCAGGGATTGGGGGTTCGCACTCTTGCGGCGGACGCCTTTGTGGTGCTTGTACTGGCCGTCGGCGGTCATGTCCCAAGCCGCGATGTTGCGCTCGAGGAACGGCTTGAGCCCCTCGCGGATCACCCGCTTCCTGAGCCGCGGTTCGAGCACCGGGAAACACACCTCAATGCGGCCGAAGAAATTGCGGTCCATCCAGTCGGCGCTCGAGAGGTACACATCCTCCGCGCCGCCATTGTAAAAATAGAACACCCGCGAGTGTTCAAGGAATTGGCCCAGCACCGAGCGCACGCGGATGTTTTCGGACACGCCCGGCATTCCCGGGCGCAGCGCGCACACCCCGCGCACGATGAGATCGATACTGACGCCGGCTTGTGATGCGTCGTAGAGTGCGGCGATGATACCCGGCTCGAGCAACGCATTCATCTTGGCGATGATGTGCGCCTTGTGACCCGCCCGCGCATTTCCCGCTTCGGTCTCGATCGCCTTGATCGTGCGCTGGTGCAGCGTGAACGGCGATTGCCACAGATGCTTCAACTTCATCGCCTTGCCCAGCCCGGTGAGTTGCATGAAAATTTCGCCGACATCGGCGCAGATTTCCTCATTACACGTCAGCAGTCCGAAATCGGTATACAGCCGCGCGGTGCGCGAATGATAGTTACCGGTCGCGAGATGCGCGTAGCGCCGCAGGCGGCGGTCCTCGCGCCGCACCACCAGCGCCATTTTGGCGTGCGTCTTGTAGCCGACCACGCCGTAGATCACATGGGCGCCGACGTCTTCCAGCCGCTGTGCCCAATTGATGTTCGCCTCCTCGTCGAAACGGGCCATCAGCTCGAGAATGACCGTCACCGCCTTGCCGTTGCGCGCGGCCTGGATCAGCAGTTCCATCATCTCCGACTGCGCGTCGGTGCGATACACGGTCTGCTTGATCGCAACGACCTGCGGGTCGTTGGCGGCGCGCTCGATGAAGCTCACCACCGGCGCGAACGACTGATAGGGGTGGTGCAGCAGGATGTCGCTTTTGCGGATGGCCTCGAAAATATCCCGCTGCCTGACCAGTTCGCGCGGCGGGGCGGGCACGAACGCCGGATACTTGAGATCGGGACGGTCGATCTGGTCCAGGATTTGCATCAGCCGCACCAGATTGACCGGCCCGTTCACCTGATACAGATCGTCATGCGTCAATCCGAACTGCAGCAGCAGCGCTTCAATCATCAGGGGCGAACAGGGATCGGCGACTTCGAGGCGCACGCTGTCGCCGAACTGGCGCTGCGACAGCTCCCCCTGCAGCGCCTTGCGCAGGCTTTTCAGTTCGCGCAGTTCCTCCTCGTCGATATACAGATCGCTGTTGCGCGTGAGCTGGAACTGATAACAACCGAGCACCGTCATGCCCGGAAACAGCTCGGCGACGTGCGCGTGCAGGATCGACGACAGGAATACGAAGCCGTAATCGCAGCGGGTAATCGAGCGCGGCAGGGCGATGACGCGCGGCAACACGCGCGGCGCCTGCACGATCGCCATGCTCGACTTGCGCCCGAACGCATCCTTGCCCTCGATCTCGACCACGAAGTTGAGGCTCTTGTTCAGCAGCCGCGGGAACGGGTGGGCGGGGTCGAGGCCGATCGGCGTCAACACCGGCATCAGCTCGCGAAAAAAGTATTCCCTGACCCATTCTTTCTGCGTCGCGTTCCATTCCCCACGGCGCAGGAAGCGGATGTCTTCGGCCGCGAGCAGCGGTAGAACCTCCTCGTTGAGCACCTGATATTGGCGCGCCATGAGCTCCCGTGCCTGTTCCGATACCCGGCGAAACACTTCGCGCAAGGGTATGCCGTCGGGGCCGCCCGGCGCGTGGGCGGCGATTTCTGCCTTGAGGCCGGCGACGCGGATTTCGAAAAATTCATCGAGGTTGCTGTCGACGATGCACAGAAAGCGCAGCCGTTCGAGCGCGGGAACGCCGCGATCTTCGGCGAGCGCCAGTACGCGGCGGTTGAATTCGAGCTGCCCAAGCTCGCGATTGAGGCAGAGCTCCGGCGCGATGCGTCGTTTATTCATGAGGGGGACCTGCAAGCTAACAGGGTCGTGTTACAGAATTGTTACATCGCCTGCGAAAGACCCCGCGTGGCCGCCTGGGACCTCAGGACAGCGGGGCCTCCGCGACGGCTTCGGCGGGCCGCGCTGCCGCGGCCGCCGGAGGGCTCCAGCGCGCGAGCTGCATGCGTCCGTCATAGTGCTCGACGATGGCGGTGCAGCTGTCGACCCAGTCACCGCAGTTGATGTAGGTGATCCCGTCGATGCGCTTGATCGCCGGGGTGTGGATGTGACCGCAGATCACCCCATCGAGGCCGAGCCGCTTGACGTCGTGCACCACCGAAGTCTCGAAATCGCTGATGAAGCTCACCGCGCGGAGCACGTTGCGCTTGGCGTAGTCCGCGAGCGACCAGTGGCCGCTCACGCCGAGTTTGCGCCGGATTAACGACAAGGCCCGGTTGAGGTGCACGAGCAGGTTGTACGAGGCGTCACCGAGAAGGGACACCCATTTGTGATAAGTCGTCACCTGGTCGTATTCGTCTCCGTGCAGCAGGATGTAGCGCTTGCCGTCGGCCGCGGTATGAATGTAATCGCGCACTATGGAGATGTCGCCGAACGAGCTGCCGATGTATTCGCGCAAGGCCTCGTCGTGATTGCCCGGGATCAGAATCACTGTTACGTGGTGGCGCGCCTGTTTCAGGATTTTCTGCACTACGGTGTTGTGCGGCGCCGGCCAGTAGACGCTGCGGCTCATGGCCCAAAAATCCACGATATCCCCGATCAGGAAAATATGCCCGGGCTCGTAATCCTTGAGGAAGGACAGGAGCTCCGCGGCGCGGCACGCGCGTGAGCCGAGGTGGATATCGGACAGGAACAGCGCGCGTACTTTGCGCGCGGCGGACGCAGTCGCGCTGGCGCCGGCGGGTGCGTTCAAGCCGGCGGACCGACCGTGTCGCCGGCGGTAGAATCCTGTTTCTCGATCACGTTCAGCAATGCCGCCTCGAATTGCTCATGCACGTGTTCCCAGTCGATGCGCTCGGCCGTTTCGCGCGCACGGCAGCCGAATACGGTGATGCGCCGCGAATCGTTGACCAGATTGGCGGCGAGATGGATGAATTCGTGCGTGTTGTCGAGATCGGCGACCAGTCCATTGCGTCCGTGCCTGATGTGCTCCGCCGCAGCGGCGTAGTCGTAGGCGATCACCGCGAGCCCGCTTGCCATCGCCTCGACCGTCACGTTGCCATAGGTTTCGGTGGTGCTCGGAAACAGGAATATGTCGCCGGAAGCGTAATGCGCGGCCAGATCGTCGCCGGTGCGCATGCCGGCGAAAATGAAATCGGGATTGCTTGCCTGTAATGCGGCTCGCCCTGGGCCGTCGCCGACGACCACCAGCCGCGCGTCCGGGCGGGCCGATTTCATCGCGGCGAATGCCCGCGACACCACCGGCAGGTTTTTTTCCGGCGCGAGGCGCCCGACATACATTGCCACCGGTTGCCGCGGCTTGACACCCCACTCGCCGCGCAGCGCGAGGCTGCGCTTGCCCGGATGGAACCGCCGTGTGTCGACGCCACGCGCAACGACTCGCAGATTGAGATAGCCGTCGCCTTCCAGGTCCGCGCGCATCGAAGACGTCGGCACCAGGGTGCAGTTCGCCTTGTTATGAAACTTGCGCAGGTAGGCAACGATCGGTTTCCTGAGCCAGCCGATGCCGTAATGCTTGCTGTAGCTGTGAAAATTGGTGTGGAAATCGCTGCTGCGGGGGATTTTGAGCTTGACCGCGGCTGCCAGCGCGGACCATCCGAGCGGGCCCTCGGTCACGATGTGCACGAGATCGGGGCGCTTGACCGACCACAAGCGCAGCAGTGCTTGCTTCGCCGGCAAGCCGATTTTCAGGCAGTCGTAACGCGGGATCGCCACGCCGTGCTGCAGCACCTCCTCAAAATTGGATTCGCTCGCGGCATTGTCGCGGCAGCCCTGACGAGGCCTGATTAACTGCACCTGGTGCCCGCGCTGTCGCAGGCCGGCAATCATCTCGCTGATCGTCATCGCTACGCCGTTGACTTCCGGTGGATAAGTTTCGGTGACCACTGCCACGCGGAGCGTCTTGGGTAGGACCTGCCAAAGTAGGGTCGGCAGGTGCTGACAGATGATTTGCGCACTGTCCATGGCGTGCATGATGGTGCACACCAGCGAAGATTTGATTAAGCTTTTGTGATGATTCC
>Ga0102851_10002323_pt1 | contig 11398 bp, 8 predicted proteins | sample Mud3Dept3metaG_FD_79558 | JGI IMG/M metagenome (GOLD analysis project Ga0102851, IMG submission 79558) | Freshwater wetland microbial communities from Ohio, USA, analyzing the effect of biotic and abiotic controls - Mud 3 Core 4 Depth 3... | ecosystem: Environmental > Aquatic > Freshwater >...
CTTTTTATCTTCTTATTCCTTTATGTCATAATCGATCTCTTCGGGCATCTGGATGATATAATAAAACAGGGTGTACCCTTTGGCACCATCAAGTCTTATTACCTTTCCTCTCTTCCTTTTATCTTTGTTCAGACGGCGCCCTTCGCCGTTCTTTTGGCGACGATATTCCTGCTTGGAAACCTAAACCGTAATAACGAAATAATCGCTTTAAGGGCGAGCGGCATAAATTCGCTGCGGATAATAGCGCCGATATTACTGCTCGGCATCGCCATATCCTTGGCGGTATTTTTGGTGAACGAAAAGATAGTCCCCGAGGCGTCGGTCACATCAAATACCATAAAAGAATTACAGTTCGAGAAGGGACAAAAACAAAGGAACACGACCCTCACAAACATAACCGTATTCGGCAAAGAGGGAAAGCTATTTTACGCGAGATCTTATGACGTCGCGTCCAAGACGTTAAGCGACGTCGTGATACTGGAACACGACAAGGACCAGTTCTTAAAAAGAAAGATAACCGCCGAAAAGATGGAGTGGCTCGGAGACAAATGGAGGTTTTATAATTGCGATATCTACAGGTTCGATAAAAACGGGGATGTGGTAGGCAAGCCCGCTGTCTTCAGAGTGCCGAAGATACTTCAGTTCAAGGAAACACCTGAAGATCTACTCAAGAAGCAAACGCAGCCTGAATATATGAACTATGCCCAACTGAAGGATTATGTGCGCCTGCTCTCGCTTGAAAGCAAATCAACGGCGAGGAAACTGCTTGTGGATCTGCATTATAAACTTGCCCTGCCGTTTACGAACATCACCATAATGCTTATCGGCATACCGTTTGCCTTGAAGAGGACCAGATCCGGGGCGATGGCCAGCATGGGAATTTCACTGGCTATAGCCGTCGTCTTCTATGGCGCCAACGCGATACTTATCGCGCTCGGAAAGGGAGGGTTCCTGCCGCCTATCGTATCCGCGTGGGCCGCTAACACAATCTTCGCGGGCCTCGGGATATTCCTGATAAAGAAAATCCGCGCCTGATCACATCAGGCGGTCTTAGGCCTTTCCGCCGCAGCCCAAAAATTTAATCTTTCTCTTCACGACCTGTTTTATGGCCTCACGGGCCGGCCCAAGGTACTTGCGGGGATCGAATTCGCCGGGAGTTTCGGAAAAGACCTTTCTTATGGCTCCTGTCATCGCCAACCGAAGGTCGGTATCGATATTGACCTTGCAAACGCCCATCTTCGTGGCCTTCGCGATCATCTCCTCCGGCACGCCCCTTGCGCCGGGGATATTGCCGCCGTAATCGTTGCAGGCCTTGACTAAGTCCGCCGGAGCGGATGAGGCGCCATGAAGGACAAGCGGAAAACCGGGCAGTAATTTTTTTATTTTCTCGAGCCTCTCAAAATCCAGATTCGGTTCGCCCTTGAATTTATACGCGCCGTGGCTGGTACCGATAGCGACCGCTAATGAGTCACAGCCTGTCCTCTTGACGAATTCCTCCGCCTGCGCGGGATCGGTATATACGGCGTCCTTAGCGGTTACCGAGATATTATCCTCCACCCCGGCAAGCTTGCCCAATTCCGCCTCGACCGGAACTCCCTTTGAATGGGCATAATCAACGACCTTCTTCGTAAGCGCGATATTCCCCTCAAAAGGATACTTCGAGCCGTCTATCATAACAGAGGTAAACCCGCCGTCTACACAGGCCTTGCATATCTCAAAATCCTCGCCGTGGTCGAGATGCAGAACGCAATCTATCCCGGTGCATTCCATCGCGGCGCTGACAAGGTGCAGCAAATATTCCTGACGCGCATATTTACGCGCTCCGGCCGAGACCTGCAGTATGACGGGCGCCTTCTCCTCTGCGATCGCCTCGGTCACGCCCTGAATTATCTCCATATCGTTTATGTTAAACGCCCCTACCGCGTATTGCTCTTTATACGCCTTCTCGAACAATTTCTTCGTTGAGATAAAAGCCATATTGTCTCTCCTTTTTTAGTTTAATCCAAAGATTAAAATGCAAATATCAAAGTGACAATGTAAAATTTAAAATTTTGATATTTGATTTTTGAATTTTTTACGTCCCGATCTCCCAGGAAGACAGGTACTCCTTCTGTTCCGGAGTGAGGATATCTATCGCTATCTTCATCGATTTTAATTTAAGCGCCGCGATCTTCTCATCTATATCTCTGGGAACCGCGTATACTTTATTGCTTAACTTTTTTGAATTTAACTTTACGAATTCCGCCGAGAGCGCCTGATTCGCGAATGACATATCCATGACCTGCGCCGGATGGCCTTCCGCCGCGGCGAGATTTATAAGGCGCCCCTCTCCGAGGAGATTTATCCGCCTGCCGTCCTTCATGGTATATTCTTCGACAAATTCTCTTACCTGCCTTTTTTTTACGCTCATCTTAGCGAGGGTAGGTATATCTATCTCGACGTTAAAATGGCCGGAATTGCAGATGATGACGCCGTCCTTCATCGATTTAAAATGCTCCGCTCTAAGGACATTGCAATCGCCTGTTACCGTGACAAATATATCGCCTATCCTGGCGGCTTCTTTCATCGGCATAACCCTGAATCCGTCCATGACAGCCTCGATAGCGCGCAGGGGATCGATCTCTGTGACAATGACGTTAGCCCCCATGCCTTTTGCCCTCTGGGCCGCCCCTTTCCCGCACCATCCGTATCCGGCGACGACGAAATTAGCCCCCGCGATCAATTCGTTGGTCGCCCTGATGATGCCGTCAAGGGTCGACTGGCCCGTCCCATATCTGTTATCGAACATATGTTTGGTATTAGCGTCGTTAACCGCGATGACCGGAAACAGCAAAAGGCCCTTTTCCTCCAGGCTCTTTAGTCTAATGACGCCTGTAGTCGTCTCCTCGGTGCCGGCAATTATACCTTCGACAAGATTTCTTCTCTTTGAATGTATCGTCGAGACGAGGTCCGCGCCGTCGTCCATCGTTATGTTCGGCTCATGGTCGAGCGCGGCGTTGATATGTCTATAATATGTCTTGCCGTCTTCCCCTTTTATGGCGAATACGGGAATCTTGTAGTCCGCCACGAGGGAGGCCGCGACATCATCTTGAGTCGAGAGGGGGTTAGAGGCACATAATACGCAATCAGCTCCGCCGGCCTTGAGCGTCATCATGAGCGCCGCGGATTCGGTAGTGACATGCAGGCAACATGAGACCTTTACGCCCCTTAAGGGCTTGTCTTTGTTGAACCTTTCACGGATGAGCCTCAAGACCGGCATATTCTCTTCGGCCCATTCAATCCTCAACTTCCCTTTTTTGCTTAACCCGATGTCCTTTATATGATATTTCATGCCTGCCTCGCTAATGTTTTAGCTTTATCGGTCTGTTCCCACGTAAAACCCTGCTCTTTTCTGCCGAAATGCCCGTAAGCGGCAGTCTTACTGTAAATGGGCTTCCTTAGGTCCAGCGTCTTTATTATGCCCGCCGGTGTCAGATCGAAATTATCCCTTATCAGCTCTACCAGTCTTTCTTCGGAGACTTTTCCCGTACCGAAAGTATTGACGTTTATAGAAACCGGCTCGGCCCTTCCTATGACATAAGCGATCTGTAACTGGCATTTATCGGCCAACCCGGAAGCGACGACGTTCTTCGCGACATACCTCATCATATACGCGGCCGAACGGTCGACTTTCGTCGGGTCCTTTCCAGAGAAAGCGCCGCCGCCGTGGGGTATAGTCCCGCCATAGGTATCCACGATTATCTTTCTTCCGGTCATACCTGTGTCGGACTGCGGACCGCCGACCAAAAACAGCCCTGTCTGATTGATAAAAAATTCGGTATCTTTGGTCAGGTAATCGCCGAGAATGGGTTTTATTACTTTTTCTATGATATCTTTGCGGCCCCTGTTCGAAAAAGCGTTCCTCTCGACCGCCTCCTGCGTATGCTGCGCCGCGATAACGACATTCGTGACCTTCTTCGGTTTTCCGTTGACGTATTCAACGGTGACCTGCGACTTACCGTCCGGGCCGAGATATCCTAAAATTTTCTTCTTCCTTACCTCGGACAGGCGCAGGGATAATTTATGCGCCAGCGTAATGGGAAGCGGCATCAATTCATCGGTCTCACGGCAGGCATAGCCGAACATCATACCCTGATCTCCTGCGCCGCCTTTGTCCACGCCCTGCGCGATATCGGGAGACTGGGCATGGATAGCGTTTAATATGGCGCACGTATGGTAATCGAAACCGTACTTGGGATCGGAATATCCTATACCTTTAAGTATATTGCGGCACAGATCGTGGACGTGTATAAAACTATTTGTGGTTATCTCTCCGCCGACTATGATAAGGCCCATAGTGACGTATGTCTCGCATGCGACCCTTCCTCTCGGATCGGCCTTAAGCACCGCGTCAAGCACGCCATCGGATATCTGATCGCAAACTTTATCAGGATGCCCTTCGGTCACCGATTCGGATGTAAACAAATAATTATGCCTCTCCATTCTTTCCTCTCTCCTTTTTTTAATCGACAAATGACAGATTTGCTTTACGATAAGACTCTATATCGCCGATATCGTACCAGACGCCCTTAAATACATAGCATCTGACTTCACGCTCTTTATACAGCCATTGGACGAAATGCCCCGGCGCGTCCTTCTCATTGCCTATCTTCAAATAGTCGGCTATCAGGCGCAAGTCATCCTTCGGGAAATAGTATATGCCGGTAGCCACCAAAGACGACGGGGGTTCCCGTGGTTTCTCAAGAAAATTATTTATAAAACCCTTCTGGTTAACTTCGACTACGCCGTATCTGCTCGCTTTTTCTTTATCCCCTATATCATAGGCGCCCATCGCGAACAGCCCGGGCTCAACCTTCGCGTACTCCATGAATCCCTTGAGGCTCCAATCGAACATGTTATCGCCCGCCAGGATCATGAGGTCGTCACGGAGGCGATGCCGTTCAAGAACCAGGCTGATGTCGCCTAAGGCGCCAAGCCTATTTTCGTTAGTCGTACTGCCGTCGTTTTCTATCACGACCCGCTTCTTGGTCTTTAGCGTCTTGAGCCAATCCCGGAACGCGCCGTAAAATTTCTGATTTGTGACTATATATATATCCTCTACCTCATCCGATACTTCCAGGTTATGGATCAGATGATCCATAATAGTCCTCTTACCGACAAGCAGAAGAGATTTAGGCATATCTTGCGTCATGGGATATAACCGGGTAGCGTACCCGGCCGCTAAAATCAGGGCCTTCATTTAAACTTGGCTAATTCTCCCTTAAGGTAAGTTACTATCTCTACGGGAGTCGGATCTCTCTTGTTCAATATCGCCAGATAATAACTCGTAAAATCCCCCATATATACGAGGTAAAACATCCTTGAGAGAAGGCTCCCGCCTTTTGACCGTACCTCTACAACCTTGGCTTTCTTCCTTATTATCCCCACCGTTATCTCCATCCTCTTGGCCACCCTCGGATGCTCGCTTTTGTCCCTAAGGAAAAGAACCGCAAAATCCTTGAGCAGTTTTGCGGGATTCTCCCAACCGACCGTCTCATTGTGGTTCATCTCAGGAAAAACGTGAGTAGATGCCAGTATCTTTGAATTCTCCTCGAGTTGCCCTCTGAATCTGGTTATCACCGAATCGAAGTACTTGTTAGCGGCGTAGATTATGACATATTTACCGAATAAGGCCTCGGCTATTTTTTTTGCAGGATTTTTTACGGTCTTTACCTCCGGCTTAAGGGCGCTGTCCCTTAAGCCTTCCAGGGTCGATATCGCCTCTTCTATGTCCTTGCCCTTATCTTCTATAAATCCTAATTTTGACAACACCACCAGCCACGGAAAGAACGCGTATCCCAGCGCCACTCTCGGCGGATAACCTTTCGGGATGGATATAAAAGGAACTCCGTCCTCTTTGGCTTTCGCTTCTAATTTCCCGCCTGAGGATATCGCGAGAATTTTAGCTCCCCTCTTCTTGGCCTCATCGTAAGAAGCAAGCGTCTCTTCCGTATTACCTGAATAGCTGCAGGCGAAGAACAGTGTGTCCTTATCGACGAAATTCGAAATAGTATAATCCCTGCTTACCAATAACGGAATCTTTAACTCATCACTTAGATAAGAACGGATAAGATCGGCACCTATCGCCGAGCCACCTAAACCGGAGAATACCATATTCTTAAATTGCGTCTGTCTGTACGACTGCGGTACGACAAAATTATTCCCAATCCTGAACGCATCCCTGCACTGGGCGGGAAACTTAAGGATCAAATCCAGCATATTCGACCTGTCTATCTTCTTGATAACTTTTACGTCATCCAACACTTTCATTTCTTTCCTCCGTCTTATGGTGTTCGCGGTAGTTATAGTAAATTAGGGACAAGTTCCCTGAGCTTGTCTTTTGCGTACTCCTCAATCTCGCGTCCGGTCGATAAAGTCAATGCCTCTTCCGCGATCTTCTGGGCCGCCTTGTATTCGACCGACCTTATAACCTGCTTTATACGCGGGAGATTCACCGGACTGGTCGAAAATTCATCCAGCCCCAAACCCAATAGTAAGATCGTAAAAGCTGGCTCTCCCGCCATCTCACCGCACATCCCTACCCATATATTGGCTTTATGGCCGGCATATATTATATTCTTTATGAGCCGCAAGACAGCGGGGTGCGCGGGATCGTAAAGATACGCGATCTTCTCGTTGACCCTGTCGACAGCCAGCGAATACTGGATCAGGTCGTTGGTCCCGATGGAGAAGAAATCGACCTCCCTAGCTAATATATCCGCGGTTAAGGCGGCAGACGGGACTTCTATCATCGCGCCGACCTGCATATCTTCGTCAAAAGCGATCTTCTTTTCTCTTAGTTCCTCTTTTACCTCATTTAAGATCTTATTCGCGGACAGAAGTTCCTCGATGCCTGATATCATAGGATACATGATCTTTAATTTACCGTGGACCGAGGCCCTTAATATGGCCTTTAGCTGCACCTTGAAAATCTCGGGCCGCGCCAGACAGAACCTTATCGCCCTCCACCCTAGGAAAGGATTCATCTCTTTCGGGGTAGTAAGCTGCGATAAAAATTTATCGCCGCCCAAATCCAGCGTTCTTACGATAACCGAATTCGGCGTCATCTGTTCCGCAACATTCTTATATGCCGAATACTGCTCTTCCTCCGTCGGTAAATCCACGCGGTCCAAATAGAAAAACTCGGTCCTGTATAAGCCGATGCCTGAAGCGCCATGCGACTTGACCGAAGGGATCTCATCGGGTATCTCTATATTCGCCGTAAGGTCGATCTCGCGGCCGTCGGGCGTAACGCAAGGCAGGTCCCGTATCTTAATTAAAATCGTTTCCTGCTCTTCGAGCCTGACTCTTTCCCGCTGATATTTCTCGATCGTTTCTTTGTCGGGATTTACGATGACTACGCCGTTCGAACCGTCGACGATCACCATGTCGCCGTTCTTAACGGTCTTGGTTACGGTCTTTAACCCTACGGCGGCCGGTATCTCAAGGGCCTTGGCCATAATGGCAGTATGGGAGGTCTTCCCGCCGATATCGGTCGCGAAGGCTATGACATTCTTCTTATGTAACGAGGCGGTATCCGAAGGAGACAAGTCGTACGAGATCAAGATGACTTTCTCGTTTATGTCGGCTAATGTCTCACGCTTTTTACCGAGCAGCTGTCTTAATACTCTTTTACCAACGTCGCGGATATCCGCGACGCGCTCCTTTAAGTATTCATCTTCGACCTTAGAGAAAACATCTATGTATTTCTTCAGGACATCGTCGAAGATATACTCAACGCACAGTAATTCCTTCTTTAACCTGGAGATGACCTCTTCTATCAGGGTCCGGTCCTCAAGGACCAAAAGGTGGGCATTGAATATCTCGGCGTGCTTGATCCCCAGCTGTTCGGAAATACGCTCCTGAATACCCAGTATCTCCTGCCTTGTGCGGATAAGGGCTTCCTCAAAGCGCGCTATCTCCCTGGGCAATTCCCTTTCAGGAATATCCTTCTTGAGTATAGCAAGGGTCTCGCTATCTAATATAAAAGCTTTTCCTGACGCGATACCGGGTGATGCCGGTATGCCTTTCAGAAACATCTATCTCTTCTCCTTCTCCGGTTCCGGCAGGTCTATCTCTCCGGATAAAACCATCTCCAGCTCAACCATAGCTCTTTCGGCATCATCGCCATCGATCTTCAGGGTAACCTGGCTTCCTTTTCCGGCCGCCAGCATAAGTATCCCCATAATCGACTTGCCGTTGACCTCCAGTTTTCCTTTCTTGATGGTAACCGCCGAATCATACCTATTCGCTATCTGGACGAATATCGCGGCGGGCCGCGCGTGAAGCCCTGACTTGTTTTTAATAAGTATCTTTTTTTCAGATATCATCTATCCCTCAATTTTTATTTTTTTATGCATCTTGACGCCCCACATGGCGTTTGGCGCCAGTTTAAAGTTCCAATGGAACAAAAGCGAGATCTCCTGATATGTCCTCTCTAGCCCCGATTCCGATTCCGAGATTGTCTCAACAGGGAAATACCACATAGAGGTCGGCCTTGAGAACTCAAAATCTATCTTTACGCCATACCACTGGTCATTTATATTTATGTTCCTGAAATCATGGACCTCGCCGATCCGGTTTAAGTGCGGATCCTTTAAGGAATAATTAAATTCGACTCCAAACCACGGAAAGCATTCCTTCGAATCCAGATTAGTTATCTTATAATCGATCTCCACGTCTGAACTGTTCGCCTTAAGATTTATCGTTTTTTCCACTCTGACCCTGCATCTGTCGCCTTGGGTTAAGGAACAATTCCCGTCGCGCGCCATCCGCAAGATTACGGCCTTGGGTTTCGCGGACTTTTCGATCCGGTATTCATATTCGCCATTCAGAAAATCCCCGGCCTCGCCGAATCCTGAAGCGGCAAAATCCTTAAGCGCCGTGCCTTCGCTCAAGAAATGATCAAGCAGGGAAACCTTCCGGTACCGATCATAACTCACATCGGCAAGTAGCGCGGCATATTTACCTTTGTCAATGTCATGTATGGAAACAATGCCTTCTTCCGATTCCTTATTCGCTCCGGTCTTTTCCAGCGCCTTCTCGTGATAATACTCTTTCCTGCGCATAAGCGTATTCGTCAGATTAATCGAGAGCGGTTTAAAGTCCAGCTCAAAGAGCGCGCCTCCGTTGTGCGGCGAGAAATCGAGTTCCAATTTCGAATTGGAAACCAGTACCTCATCGTAAGAATCGCAATCAAGGTCCACTGTATCCGAGCATAACCAATTCGAATCCCCGTGATTGATCTTGTCGAGCTCTTTTTCAGCCTTGATCAAGTTTGAATATATGGCGCTCCTTAAGTGGTTCAGGTACAGGCCGCCGAATACCCCGTGCCAGTAAGCGCAATTACATTGCCCTTTATACAGATATTCCTGCGCTTTCTTCGACTTAGCCTTCGCGACAAGCCCGCTGACATAAAGCATCTTCTTCTGCATACTGTTCGATTCCGGATACCTGATCAGAAAATTCTTGAAATACCCGCCGCTCCATTTCATCATCTCCCTGTAACTGGCGCAGGTCAGGTATATCCTATCCGTCGGGCCGTTTGCCTTTATATATTCCGAGAACGTCGTCGTCTTAAGCCAGCCGGATTCCGCCTCAAGGGCATTCATGAAATTCTCAAGCCACTTTTCCTCGTAAACCCATTTGAATGTCCCGGGCCATATCCCGTATTTTTCGCCGTCGTCGGCGTATATCCTCGAATTAAGGCCCTTATCTCTTGACTGGCGCATATAATCGATAGTCTCATGCGGAAGGCTGAAAGGCATCGTATATCTTAATCGTTCGGAACCGGGAAAGATGAAGAGTTTTTCGCCTTCGTCCTCTGTCACGTAATACCCCGTAAGGTCATCGGGGTTCTGGCCGACATATGTAAAATGCCAATCATCGACGATGGTAAATTTTATTCCGGCTTTGGCCAGCGGCTTGATCAGCGTCGGCTCCCATACCCTTTCAGTAAGCCATACTCCCGACGGCCGGTAACCGGTAAGTTTTTCTATTTTTTCGTTCATCAATTTTATCTGGCCCAGTATATCCCTCTCCGGGATAAGCGATAATATCGGCTCGTAGTAGCCGCCGGATAGCATCTCGACCTGTCCGCGTCCGACCATCTCTTTAAGCATATCTATGAATTCCGGATGTTTGCCGGTTATCCATTCTAAAAGGCAACCCGAATAATGAAGCGAGGCCTTTATATTCGGGTGCTGATAAAGGATCCTCAAAAAAGGAAGATACGATTTCTCGTACGCCTCGGCGAAGACCCATTCGAAATTGCCGTCCGGCTGATGAGAATGAACAGCCATCAACATATCTATCTTAGTCTCTGAACCCATAAAAATCCTTAACCCGATCCCTTAACCTTAGATATCAGATTGACGATGATATTGGAGATCTTCTCCGCGTTATGCCTTACGTAACCGTCCACGGTCATTATATCGCCTTCCACTACGGCAACGCCTAATTCGCGGATCTTCTTTATATCCGGCTCTACCGGATGAGCGCCCTCTTCTTTATATTTATCCAGCAGATGCTGCGGTATCTTTGCGGTGTTCACAATGCAATAATCTATCAACGCATGATGAGTATGCCTTAATAGCGCCTCGACATGGCCTGAAGCGGTATAGGCATCAGTCTCGCCGTGCTGGGTCATCACATTACAGATATAAATCTTGATTGCCCGGGACCGCAGGACTTCGTCGGTTATCTTTTCCACGAGGAAGTTCGGTATAATGCTCGTATAAAGGCTTCCGGGCCCGATGACTATCGCGTCCGCCTCCTTGATCGCCAAAAGCGCCTCTGTCGTCGGTTTGCAGCCGATAGGGTTTAAATACACTTTCCGTATAGGGCTGGTTGATTTCGGAATTGTGCTCTCCCCAAAGGTCTGGGTGCCGTCCGCGCGCTTGGCGACCAATGTCACTTTCGCTAATGTCGACGGAACAACCTGTCCGCGGATAGCGAGAACCTTGCTGGATTCCTTGATCGCTATTTCAAAATCCCCCGTTACTTTCGAGAGAGCCGTGATAAAAAGATTTCCGAAATTATGGCCTTTCAGGCCTTCTCCTTCGGTGAAGCGGTATTGAAAGAGGTCCCGCACCAGTGTTTCGGCGTCAGCCAACGCCACCAGACAGTTACGGATATCGCCCGGAGGCAAGACATCAAATTCGGTCCTTAACCTGCCTGAACTTCCGCCGTCGTCCGCCATCGTGACTATTGCCGTAATATTTGAAGTCACTTCTTTTAAACCGTGCAATAATATCGAGAGCCCTGTTCCGCCGCCTATGACGACAATCTTCGGCCCTTTTGATAGCTGGCGCTGCTTGAACATTATATCCACCAGATCCTGTTCGCGGCGCGGCAGGAA
>Ga0102851_10002324_pt1 | contig 11395 bp, 7 predicted proteins | sample Mud3Dept3metaG_FD_79558 | JGI IMG/M metagenome (GOLD analysis project Ga0102851, IMG submission 79558) | Freshwater wetland microbial communities from Ohio, USA, analyzing the effect of biotic and abiotic controls - Mud 3 Core 4 Depth 3... | ecosystem: Environmental > Aquatic > Freshwater >...
GAGAAGAAGCGCATCGCCGTTGCCGAAAGCGAGCAATGGCTTGGCCCGTCCTTCGAGCGCGTAGTACTTACGAAAGCTTGCACCGGACAGTATATGGCCTGTCTGGCCTGTCTGGCCGGCATGGCCCGGATAGCCCGCATGGCCCGCAGGACCGGCCGCATGGCCCGCCGCATCACCCGCTGCATGACCTGCAGCAGCAAGGGACTTGAGCGGTTCCCTGGCAGCGTCTATGTGTGTCACGTGCTCCGGTTTTGTCTCGAAGCTCCGTATCTCCCGGAGCTTGACGGGGAGAAAGGGAAGAGCGTTGTAAGCATCGCGCGAGACGCGGTCTCCAAGAAAGATGAAGACAGGTGTGCCTGACTGCACAAAAGGCGCGAGCCTTGAAGCCTGCGGGCTTGCGACATTGAGAAGGAAGAGCACCTCATACTCTGAAAGGTCGAGTCTCGCGAACTCCTCGTCGTTAGTGGCCCTGACCGAAAAGGGTGTGCTCTCGGAGCCGGCCGGACGCAGCGCGCTGACGAGGTAATAGCTTTCGCTGGTGCGTGGTGTTGTTCGCGGGTCCCCATCCACGATGAGCACGGGCAGTCTTTCTCGGGCCCTGAGTGTGAAGTGGAAGGTGTCGTCGGCAGTGAGCCGGTCGCCTGAAAGTCTCACTTCGCAAGCTGTCCAGCCGGGTTTGTCGAGGAAGACGTCAAGGAATATCTTTCCCTCCTCCCCGGCTTTTAACTCTGCCGGCTTCTGGTCCACCTTTGTATTGGCCACGTGCAGCTGGGTCATGAAGGATGCGGGTTTGTCGGAGAGATTGGAAATTGTCACTTCGAGACGAGTGCGCGTGGCCACTATTGCCTCTCCTTCCGCCAGCCGCAGACTCTTGACAGATAGATTTGGATCACGCTGGGGCCTCGAGATACGTACGAGTGTTACGACATCGTCCACGGCGCCAAGAGATTCAGCCGCCTTCAATCCTTCCCAGTCGGCGCGAGCCATGTCGCTTATGAAGACGATGTCTCTGCTTACCTTCACATCGCGCAATGCCTGATTGGCGAGTGCGAGCGCTGAATCGATGTCTCCCTGACCGAACGTGAGGCGCACCGTTTCTAATTTGCTGAGGGCATCTGCAGGCCTCATCCATGTGGCAGGATGACCTTCCCTGCCCTGCTCTTTCGAGAACACCGTGGGGATAATCACAACCTGCCCCCCAAACCCCTGTATCATCTCACGCGCAGCACTTTTGGCCAGATCAAAGCGGACACCGCTGTCGTCGCGATAGCCCATGCTGAGAGAGTTGTCCAGGATGATGAGGCGTACCCCAGCATTGGTGTATGCTGCAGGGCTGCCTTTCAAAAGGACCGGCCGGGCTGCCAGGACGACGAGAGTAACGACAGCCAGTATGCGCAGCATCAAGAGCAGCAAATCCTTCAGCTGGTAAGGACGCGCTGTGAACTTCTGCGACTCGATGAGGAGCCGCACTGCGGAGAACTTCCGGGAGACTGCTTTTTTCTGGACGATCCTGTGAATCAGGATGGGCAGGAGGATTGCTGCAAGACTGAATAGCAGAAGCGGGTTTGTGAATGTCAGCGACATGGGCTGAGAAATTCCAAATTACAAAATTCAAATTCCAAACAACGCCCCAGATTCCAACGACTAAATAAATTCAGTTCCAAAAGGTATCTACCTATGTAATTTTTCTCTCCACGAGAGGTATCGCACCAGGGCCTTGTCCAACGGGGTGGACGTGTCAAAGAGATTGTAGTCTATGAGATAGCGGCGGCACGCATCTTTGTATTCCCCTACCAGGGCGTGCAGCCGATCGAGGTATGCCGACCTGATTGCCTGAGGATCAGCAAGGAGTTTAAGATCTTCTTCGAGGTCTCTGAAGAGTGTTGGATCCTCAAACGGGAACTCCAGTTCGTCTTTGTCGAGCACCTGAAAGACCAGGCAGTCCGTTCCTCTGGAGTGGAGTTGCTTCAATCCTTTCACCACCTCTTCGGACCGGTCGAGAAGATCCGATATTACAATGACCAGGCCGCGCCTGCCAAAAGAGGTGGCCAGTTCCTGCAGAATGCTTCCTGCGGAGGTTTCTCCACGAGGCTTCCTTTCCTCCAGGGCCTTGAGTATAGCCATCAGGTGGCCGCGTGTGGCCATGGGCGGAAGGCGTTGCTCAATGCGGTCGGAAAAAAGTACGAGACCGACCGAGTCCTGCTGCTTCACCATGATATAGGCAAGCGAGGCAGCAAGTGTGGCGCCGTGATCGTACTTGCTCCATCCGTTCGACGCGTATCCCATGGATGCGCTCGCGTCGAGCAGGATGTACGCCTTGAGGTTGGTTGTCTCCCTGTATTCTTTTATGAAGTAACGATCGAACTTACCGTATGCCTTCCAGTCGATGTGACGGATGTCATCGCCCTGTGCGTACCCTCGATGCTGTTCAAACTCGGAGCTGAAGCCCTTGGCGCGCGACGGATGCACTCCTACCATCACGCCGTCGACCACGAGCCTAGCCCTCAGGAGAAGACGCTTAAGGCTTGCCAGTACTTTTGGATCGAAGTAACTCAGGATCGTACCTCTCCCAGAAGATGGCCGATCACATCGAGCGACGTGATGCCCTCTGCCTGGGCCTTGAAGTTGGTGATGATGCGGTGGCGCAGGATGGAAGGGGCCACCGCCTTAACATCAGCTTCCGAAGCCACGTAGCGGCCGTCCATGATCGCCCGCGCCTTGGCGGCAAGAATCAGATGCTGCGATGCCCGCGGCCCTGCGCCCCACTCGACCCAGTCCTTCGCAAAAGCAAGTGCCTCCGCCTCTTTCGGTCTTGAAGCCCGCACGAGCTTCACGGCATAGCCGATCACGTGGGAAGAGGCAGGGACCCTTCTCACCAGGTCTTGAAGCTCCAGGATTTTTTGAGCATTGATCACCTTGCCGAGAGAGGGCTCATAGGAGGATGTGGTCGAAGCGACGATCTCCATCTCCTGGTCTGGTGTCGGATAGTTGATCTCAACATTAAACATGAATCGGTCAAGCTGCGCCTCAGGCAGCGGATACGTGCCTTCCTGCTCAATGGGGTTCTGTGTGGCCAACACAAAGAAGGGAAGACCGAGCTGATACGTGACACCCCCTGCAGTTACCTTGTACTCCTGCATCGCCTGGAGCAGCGCAGCCTGCGTTTTCGGGGGTGTGCGATTGATCTCGTCGGCCAGCAGGATGTTGGTGAATATCGGTCCCCTGACGAACCGGAAGGAGCGCTGCTTGCTTCCCGCCTCTTCTTCCAGAATATCTGTTCCTGTAATGTCTGAGGGCATGAGGTCCGGTGTGAACTGGACACGGTTGAACGCAAGGTCCATGATGCCTGCAAGCGTCGACACAAGGAGCGTCTTTGCGAGCCCCGGCACCCCGACCAGCAAGCAGTGGCCTTTGCAGAAGAGGGCGATAAGGATCTCGTCCACGACTTTGTCCTGACCCACGATCACCTTCTTTATCTCTGCCACGATCTCCGCTTTCTTCCTGCCCATCTCCTCGATCTGGGCTATCTCACCAACGTTCATCTCCTGCTGTCGTGCTATTTCCATGGGCCTCCCTACCTCGTGAGCTTGCGGGCAAGCTCCCTTTCTTTTGCTGCAATCTCTTTTGTTCCCAGCGCATCAGACGCATCGGCCAGCCCGTCGTGCGCGTCCGCAATGAACGGGTTGATCTGGATGGCATTCTCGAATGTCTCTTTCGCTTCCTTGTGCTGCTTCTTTTTGACGTAGATCTTTCCCAGCTGCACGTAGGCTACCGGGTGGTCAGGTGCCAGTTCACGAATCTTCTTGAGAAGTGTGAGGGCCTCGTCATCACGTCCCTGCTCGATGAGCGCTGAAGAGAGCCTGATCATGATCGGCACGGAATCCTGGCTGTCTGCCAGGGCGCGCCGGTACTCGATGATGGCGGCGCCAAGCCTTCCATTCTCTTTCAGCCTGTCCCCGAGGTACGTACGGTTGCGCGCTACCAGCGAACGTATTGTCTGCATGTCGAGCCGATCATCATCTACCTTTCCCTCTTTCAGCTTGTAACGGTGCGGGGCGGCAGCGCCACTTTCCTTTAGCCCCAGAGATGCAAGGAACGTCTTCCACTCTTTTTCGAACTCGCCGAATTCGAGCCCCACTATCTCCTTCACCGCTTCACTCGCTCCGCTTGTGGACGAGAAAGCCATCCGTCTCATGAGCCGCTGGAGCCCGTTCTGCCCGACCCTGGTGATGATGAAGTGGATTGCGGAGGCTGCCTCCGCATAGGCGAGCTGCACATCTTCGGGCGTGTCCAGCTGGACAAGCGAGGGTTCCATCCGCGCGAAGCTGATCAACCTGTCTGCCGCAAGGGCATTGGCAAGGAGAGCATCATACGGAGGCGCCAGGTAGTTCGGCCCATCCCGCCAGCTCGTCTCTTCGTATTTCGAGAGCCCTTCGTGGTACCAGATGGGTGCCTTGTTGGCAGTCAGCTTCACGATGAGGTAATGCATGTACTCGTGGCTGATGGAGTCGAGCCAGCGGTAGCCGTGCATCAGCGCGCGCGGTGAAAGAAGCTGCAGCTTGTTGAATTTGGTGAGCCCGACCGCACCGGTCACTTCTATGTCGCGGGCAGAAAGGGTTGATGCGCGATAGAAGGCCCTCGAGTCAGGGAAAACCTCGACCCTGATTTTTTCTTTGGACTCAAAGCCATACTTTGTCGCCATGACCCGGTATGTCTTCTCCAGCGCATCGATCAGGTAATCAGCAAGGATGCCATCCTGTTTCTCATCGAGACTGATCACAAAGTGCGGGCTCTCGTAACGCTTGAAGGGCCCGAGAACGCTGATCGTCTCTTCAATGAAAAGAGTGAAAGCCTTCTTCTGTTCGTCTTCTCCGGACACTTCCATGGCCGCCTTGGAGAACCTCAATGCCTCCCGATAATCGCCCCTGTAAAATGCGATGTGAGACGCAAGCTCGAAGAGGTCGCGCGCCCCAGGATCGCTGGCGAGATACTCCTGGACCTCGGTCCAGGCCTCTTCCGCCTCCCACCGCTCCAGCTTCTTGGTGAGCGACTCGATCTGCTCCGGAGTGACATCACCGTAGACGCTAGCCGTGCACAGGCACAGGAAGAAGAGCAGTATGAGACATCCGGCGGCGGTCAGACTTCTTCTCATTCGGCAAGCCCCCTGAAATAGCGTTCCACGTCCTTCTTGTACTGCGAGGGCACACCTTCTTTCAGGGCTTCCATCACCTGTTCCCTCAATATCTTGGGAGCCTTGTAGGAGTCCTTGGACGGTGGCTCAAACTCCTCCCGCTCGATGCCGGTGTATCCCTTTTCGGGAAGTCTTCTCACTTCGGGTTGCGGCAACGTGGGCAAGGGAGCCCACGGCCCGTAATACCAGCCCGCCCGGGGATCATAACCGAGCTGGTATGCCCATCGGCCTGCCTGCATGCGTGAAGCCATCATCTGCTGCGCCATCTGCTGCATCGCCTCCTGAGACTTGCTCAATGCGCGGATGGCCTCCTGTTCAGGCGGAATGGCGCCGGGAGCGTCCTCGCCTTTGAGCTGGCCCGCCGCATTTCCCATCTGCGTCGCCGCCTCTTTCAAATCGTTCAGTATCTCCGTGTCCATGCCCGGGAACAATTGGGCGAGCATCTCCAGCCGTTCTGTGAGGTTGGACGTCCTTTCCCGGAGATTCTCCTCACGCGTCGTAAGGTCCGGGAACCGCTGCTTGGAGTCGGCAGAGACCATTCCTTTGTACTCAGGCGCGAGGCCTTTTGTCATCGCTATTAGTTCATCGAGCTGCCTCCGTGCTTCAGGCGGCGCACCTCCATCCTTAGCGAGGGCCTCGATGAGTTCTCTGAAACGCTCTATCTGTTTCTTATTGAGGAGACCCTGCAGTTCTTCCACTATGTCCCTTTCTCCAAAGGCGGGTTGCTCTTTGAGTCCCTCCAGCATCTCTTGAAGGCGGGGCAGCATCTGGCTCACTCTCTTTTCAATTTCTGCCTCCACAGCGCGCTGGGTCTCCCGGTCAACCTCTTCTGTGCTTCCGAGCACCTGTTTCTGTTCGCGCAGTATCCGGTCCAGTTCTCCGGCCTGGCTCGACATCTCGGACTGAAGCTTATTGGCAGAACCCGCAGCAGACCGGGCTCCTGCCCTCGACATCGCGGCCATCATTTCGGTGAGGGCCTGCAGCAGGCGCTGGGCTGCTTCCAGTGCCCCGGCAAGGTCACCCTCCATGAGCTTCTTTTGTATCTCATCAAGGTCCCCGGCCAGATCGGTGAAGTCAAGGTCAGCAAGTTCCTGACTGTTGACGAACTCATCGGGTAGCTGAGCCGTCATCTTACTCAAGGCCTCCATGACATTCTGAAGAAGCTCCTGTAACTTCCTGAGCTCCTGCATCGCCTTCTCCAGCCCTTCCTTGTTCATGGTCCCTTTGAGATCGCGCAACGCATCCACGAGACGCCGCTGCCTGTTCCGCAGCTCACGGGCCATGGCCTCCATTTCATTCATTCTCGCCCTTTTCGATATCTCGTCGGCAAGAAGAGCGAGCCTTTCCAGTTCCTGCGTCACAGTCTCACTCGGTGCCTGCATGATGCGTTTGTCCAGGGAGTCGAGGTTACGCTTCAAGGCCTCGAGCTCGAACCGTTCCGGATCGTTTTTCATGCGCTCCAGATGTTTCTCTAATCGCTGAGACAGCTCTTTTAATCTCTGTGACAGGGCCTCTCTATCTTTCTTCTCTTCAAGCTGGTCTCCGAGCAGGTTAAGAATCGCCTCGGCAATACGCTCGGCCTCCAGAGCCTCGTTGATGATGCGCTGCTTCTCGTCCTTAACCGAAATCGTGTAGTTCCTGGAGTAGCCTGCTTTCGGTCCAGCGACTCGATCGTTGTCCCAGACCTCGAGTCTGTATATGAGCCTGTCCCCGGGATTCAGAGCCAAGCTCCCGAGGTCCCACTTGAAGGTCTCCGGGCCAAGGGAAGCACCGGTTGCGCTGTTCTTCAAGTTGATCGTCCGTTCGTTTTCACCTAATCGAAAGACCAGATTGACCGACGTTATGCCGAAATCATCCTTCGCCGTGTAAACGATCGGAGCGATTTCATTGCCCACGATTTCCACGTCGCCGCCGGGATTAATAATCTCTGCCTCAGGGTGCTTGTCGGCGAGCACGTGGATCGTGTAGCGGGTTGGATCCTTGTTCTCGAAGCCAAGCTCGTCAGTGACCCTGAGTGCATAACTACCTGGATTGAGGACGAGCATGCTGCCTGCCAGGCGAACACCCTTTGTTTCGAGCGTTAGCTCACTTCCATCGATCATAATCCTGCCCTGGACCACCGGCTTTGTGGCCTCAGCTTCGATGGACACGAGCGTGCCTTTGAGTGCCTCTACGAGGCCACCCTCCTTTGACTCCCTGGGAAGGCGTGTGTATTCAGGAGGGATCAATGTGAGGCGTATCTTCTGTATATCGGGCGCGGTGACAGCACGGATGGTGTGTGCCGGGGAGACTGCGTCCCGCGTGTATGCCTGGTAGCGGAACGTAGAGTCGATCGCTTCTATCCGATAAGCGAAACTTCCATCCCCTTCGGGCGCCATGGAAAAGCGTCTCGGCTCGCCCGCCTCAGGCAGTACCGTGAGCCAGAGACTCTCCGGAACTCGTCCGGTGACGTGTGCCCTGATCACGAGCGGGGTACCCCTCAAGAGAACTGAATCTCCCGGCTTCAGGGAGATGTTTATCACTCGCGGAGGCAGAGTGGAGAATGGGTGCGTGATAGAGGCAAACGACCGGTTGAGTAAGCCCGGGTCAAGAGCGAGGGCTATCAAGAAGACTGCAAGCAGCGGCACGAAAAGTTTCAGATAACGCAAGGGTCGCCTGAGACTGACCACGGCCGAAGGGTCGATCGACCGTAATTCCTCCGCAGTCCTCCGCAGGTGGGCTGCGACCAGCCTTTGTGATACGGGCTCTGCCCCGGAGCCGGGTTTCATCTCCTTGACGAGAAGGAGCGAGTTCGTCACATCGTCCCTCAATCGCGGAACGCTTTCTTCAGCTGCCTTAGCCATGCGATCAATCGGAGCGCGTGATGCGAGACGCCACGTTGCCAGAAGGAACAGAAGAAGAAATGAAGAGACCGCCGTGATGTGATAGATGAAGGGGAGATACGGGAACATCTTCTTCAGTGCGTCAACGAACAGAGTGCCGAGGAGCACCACGATCACCTGTGAGGCAAGGAGCAGGAGCAGTTCAATGGCGTTGAGCAGGCGGAGGCGCAAGGCCAGACGTTTCAGAAAACGCACAACGCGGCCATAGTCATGACCCCAATAGTTCTGCACTGTGGGCCGCCTCCAAGAGAACAGACTGAAACTATACCATACATAATAAGGTTTGGAGGCGCCAAGGTCAATGCCGGCTTTCGGCCGTGACCGGAAGAGGGCTGCCTATCGCATTTCTTCGTTGTCTCCGGGCAATCGGTGTGCTATCTTTGGGCATCAAAAACCGGCGCCGGCAGAAAATCTTTCTGCTGCCTGCAAGAGAAAGAGATCGGGAACATAAGTGGAGGTCCAGAGCCCACGTTGGAAATCATTCAGCTTCAAAATGACAACTGAGGACAGATGAACTCGCGCGCTATCGGCCTACTCGTGTTCGCCCACATGGCAACGGATATCAGTCAGGGAGCAATTCCCGTTCTCCTCCCCTTCTTTATCGCAGAGCATAACATCGGCTATGCGGCTGCAGCGACAGTGGTATTTGCAACGAACCTTGTCTCGACTCTTACGCAGCCGCTTTTCGGGCATGTTGCCGATCGGAGATCAATTCCCTGGCTCATACCCGTCGCAATGCTCTGCGCCGGGCTCGGCGTGTCACTGACAGGCATTGTGCCGTCCTTCCACATCGGCGTCGTGGTGGTTGCGTTGAGCGGCCTGGGCGTGGCAGCCTTCCATCCAGAAGGCGCCCGGATGATAAACCTCCTGTCCGGGACCAAGAAGGCGACGGCTATGAGCTTCTTCGCCGTGGGCGGACAGCTTGGCTATGCCGTCGGGCCGTTGATCGGCACAGCGGCTATGCTCTTGTGGGGCCTTAAAGGAAGTGTCAGCATTGTCCTGCCGGCAGCCATAGGAGCCGTGCTACTGATGTACACGCTGCCCGGGATTTCAGTCACCCGTGCGCCAAAGGGAGGCGGCCCGCGCGTGCAGCCGGTCCAGGGTCAGGATGCATGGGTACCTTTCTTGATTCTGTCGGCAACATTGCTCTGCCGCTCGATCATCTTCTATGGATTAAACACCTTTCTTCCGCTCTTCTGGATCAACGCGCTCAATCAGTCAAAGGCAGCCGGCGGCACTGCTCTGACGCTCCTGATGGCGTCGAGCATAGGTGGAAATCTGCTGGGCGGAAGAGCGGCTGACCGGTTCGGGTTTCGCGCTGTGGCCATCACCGGATTTATTTGCCTCATGGTCTTGCTGCCTCTGCTTGCCCTTGCCAAAAGCGTCGCCATGGCGACCGTACTCTTGATACCGATCGGCCTGGCTTTTTCCGTGCCCACCTCTCCGCTTGTTGTGCTGGGTCAGCAATACCTGCCAAACCGGGTGGGCCTGGCTTCGGGCGTAACCCTCGGCCTTGCTTTTTCTTTTGGCGGCATCCTCATGCCGGTCCTCGGCAGGATAGCCGACCTTTACGGGCTTCATGCAGCGATTTCAACCGTAGCGGTAATACCTGTGGTCTGTACGGCCCTGACGCTCGCGCTGCCCAAACCCAAAGTTCAATCGAGTACATAAGAGGTTTACCGCGATGCACTACGCCTGGGTTGTAGCATTCACCGGGACCCTTGTGCTCTTGCTGGCGCAGGGGTTTGGAAGGATGTCCTATTCCGTTATTCTCCCGCCCATGAAGGAAGGGCTACATCTGACATACACACAGGTGGGGCTCATCGGCACAGGCAACTTCGTAGGATATCTCTGTCTCGCGCTTCTCGGTGGTTTTCTCGCGGTCCGCTTTGGTCCACGGAAGACCATCCTTGTCTCCATGATCGTGATGGGTATCACCCTTTTCTTGACTGGGCTGGCCGCGTCATTCAGCCATGCGTTCCTGCTGAGGTTGATCACCGGCATGGGTAATGGCGGGGCTGTGGTGCCTGTTATGGGACTGACCGCGACGTGGTTTGCCGCAAAAAAGAGAGGCCTTGCAGCAGGCATACTGACAGCGGGAACAGGATTAGGGCTCTCGCTTATGGGGCTCCTGCTGCCCCGCTTCATGGCTGGATTTGGCACTGCAGGATGGCGCTACGCCTGGTTCCTGTTGGGGAGCGCCGTCTTCGCTCTCTCCTTTGTCTGCTTTGCCCTGTTGCGTGATCATCCCCGCGAAAAAGGAACATCCATATATGGTGGTGAACATGAGACTGAAGCGCGCCGCACAGACGTCTCGTTCTTCTCTGCCTGGGGAGAGGTCCTGCGCGCGAGTGAAATATGGAAACTTGGGGCTGTTTACTTCATGTTCGGGGTCTCCTATATCATATATGTCACGTTCTTTGTCGCCTATCTTGGGAGCGAGTCGGGTCTCACCCCCAGAAAAGCGGGCGAGGTCTTTGCTCTCCTCGGTTTGTGCAGCATACTCAGCGGGGTGCTCTGGGGTTGGGTATCGGACGTGCTCGGAAGGCGTCACGGCTTGATGCTCGCCTACATTGTCCTTGCCGCTTCCTACCTCGTCTTTGCTCTCTGGAGAAGCATGCCGGGCTTCTACGTATCCGCAGTTGTATTCGGCTTGTGCATGTCTTCAATCCCTGCCATCATGGCCGCTGCGGCAGGTGATTCCGTGGGAGGGAAGCTCGCGCCCGCTGCTCTTGGCCTGATCACGCTCCTTTTCGGTATCGGTCAGTCGATTGGTCCTGCCCTGGCGGGATGGATCAAGGACGGGACAGGGACATTCTCGTGGGCCTTCATACTTTCAGCAGGCGTCTCCTTACTCGGTGCCGCCGGATCACTCATGCTGAAAAAGAAGGTATAGGTAAGGCCGGCTCGTTTACTTGCGGAACAGAGTGAAGATTATTGTAAGAATGATACTGATAATGATACTGGTGGTGAGTGGAAAGTAAAAGCTGAACTTCTCGCGCTTCACATAAATGTCGCCCGGCAGGCGGCCTATGTATGGGATCTTGTCCGCGAACATGAAACCAAGGCCCACCAGCACGAGCAGTATGCCGACGATAACCAACATCTTACCCAACGCGGGCATTTTTTTCCCTCAACAATAGTGGCCAGGGGCCAGCCAACGATCAGGGTCCAGGGTCCAGTGGCCAGGGGCCAGCCAACGATCAGGGTCCAGGGTCCAGTGGCCAGGGGCCAGCCAACGATCAGGGTCCAGTTGCCAGGGTCCAGTAGCCAGTGAAGCCAAAACGCCATGCAGGCGTTCTAGTATTGTCTCTATCGGGAC
>Ga0102851_10002325_pt1 | contig 11394 bp, 11 predicted proteins | sample Mud3Dept3metaG_FD_79558 | JGI IMG/M metagenome (GOLD analysis project Ga0102851, IMG submission 79558) | Freshwater wetland microbial communities from Ohio, USA, analyzing the effect of biotic and abiotic controls - Mud 3 Core 4 Depth 3... | ecosystem: Environmental > Aquatic > Freshwater >...
GAGCACAAAGAGAATCCTGAATATTTTCAATGTGTCTTTCTTCGTGCCTTTGTGGCGACCTGTGAAAATGTTAGTTCTTACGACTGCATCAGAATTGGCTCCTATTTCCGGCTTCGCAAAGAATTGAATCCAGGCGCGAGCGCATTCCCTGCGGCTTGCTGCGGGGTTAGCGAGCGATGAGAATAACAATAGTTCCTTGAGGATCGAAGATTCCCTGCAGCGACTCGACTGAGCGACTCGACTGAGCTCGTCGAAGTCTCGCCGAAGTCTTGCTGCAGGAAGCTCCAACCCTCAGCTGTCTCACGAGAATCGCCCGGAGGGCGCCGTATGCCGAAGCTGACCCCGTTCAAGATCGTCATTGTGTATCTCGTGCTGGGCGTGGCCTGGATCGCGACTTCCGATCTTCTCATGACGAAGATCGCGCCGACCCCCGGGGCGTATACCACCCTGAGCATCGTCAAGGGCTGGCTGTTCATCCTTGTCACGGCGATGCTGCTGTACGGCCTCATCCGCCGGTATGCCACGGAGCGCAACAGGACCGAGGAGTCACTCCGCGAGTCGGAGAAGAAATGCCGCTTCGTGGTCGAGCATGCGAGCGACGGGATCCTTATCGCCCAGGACGGCATGCTGCGGTTCGTCAACCACCGCATGACGGACATCACCGGGTACCGGGAGGAGGAGCTGGTCTCCCGCCCCTTCACCGACTTTCTGCATCCTGACGACCGGACGATGGTCCTGGCCCGCCATCAGCAGCGGCTGCAAGGACGCCTCGACCCGACATTCGTCTATGAGTTCCGCATCCTCCGGAAGGACGGGGGCATTGTCTGGATCGAGACCCGGGGCGCGTTGAGCGCCTGGAACGGGCGGCCGGCAACGCTCAATTTTCTTGCCGACATCACCGGCCGCAAGCGCGCCGGGGAAGAGATGCTGCTGACCGAAAAGCTCCGGTCCGTCGGCGTTCTGGCCGGCGGGATCGCCCACGACTTCAATAATATCCTGACCGCGATCCTGGCGAACGTCTCGTTCGCGCGAACGCAGCTCGGGGCCGGGAGCACCGCGGCGGACCGGCTGCTGGAGGCGGAACAAGCGTCGCTTCGGGCCCGCGAGCTGACGAAACAGCTCCTTACCTTCTCCCGGGGCGGGGCGCCGGTACGCAAGACCATTCTCCTTGCCGGGCTTATCCGCGAGAGCGCGACCCTGGCGCTGCGCGGCAGGGGCACCGCCTGCGAGTTCGACATCGCCGGTGACCTCTGGCCCATCGAGGCCGATGAAGGCCAGATCGGCCAGGTGATCAACAACCTGGTGATCAACGCCAGCCATGCCATGGCGGGAGGCGGCACGGTCATGGTGTCCGCCGGCAACGCCATTGTCGGCCGGCTGGAGCGCCTCGCGCTTGCCGACGGGAGATATGTGAAGTTATCTGTTTCGGACAAGGGCGCCGGCATCCCGGAGGAGCATCGATCGCGCATCTTCGACCCCTATTTCACCACAAAGCCGGAGGGAGTCGGCCTCGGCCTGGCGGTCTGCTATTCCATCGTGATGAACCATGGCGGCGCTATTACGGTGGATTCGACGCCCGGCGACGGATCCCTGTTCACGGTCTATCTTCCCGCGACGGACAAGGCCGTGGTCCCAGGGCAGGAGGCCGGACCGGAACTGGTACCAGGAAGCGGCAGGGTCCTCGTCATGGACGATGAGGAGATGGTGCAGGCCGTCGCCGGCGAGATCCTCCGGTCTCTCGGCTACGAGGTTGCCGCCGCGCGGGACGGCGGAGAGGCCGTTGAGCTCTACCGGCGCTCGATGCAGGAGGGCAGGCCCTTCGACGTCCTCATCGTGGACCTTACGGTGCCGGGCGGGATGGGCGGCCGTGACGCGATCCGCGAGCTGATCTCGCTCGACCCGAGCGTGCGGGCCATTGTCTCGAGCGGCTACCATGACGACCCGATCATGGCGAACTACCGTGAGTACGGGTTCCAGGACGTCATCGCGAAGCCCTATGATGCCGCCACGCTGAGCAAAGCGCTCGCGCGGACCCTGGGCCGGTCCTGAACCGTCGTCCCCGGGAAGTGGACGCGCAAGCCATCCAGAACGTGGCAGGCAGGGACACAGAACAGCGATCCTACAAGAAAGGCCATTTTCTCGCAGACGCAAAGGCGCAAAGAAAGAATAACCGTCATAAAGAATGAATAACTCGAATGCGATCCGGGATCTTCGCAACCCCATCGGCCTTTTTGTTACTATTTCTGTCGTTGCCGTTCTTTGCGTCTTGGCGGCTTTGCGAGAGACAGGAGTTCGTCGTTGTTTTGCGACTGCATCCCGGATGAACCCGGCTATTTCGGTGTCCGCGGCGTTTTGGTGGGACATGCTTATTGCTCTTGTTCGTAAGAGCCGCGCTATCCATTCCCCGAAGGAAGGTCATCTATGAAAAAGATCTACATACTCTCCGACGCCACGGGCCTGAGCGGCCTGCACATCGTGCGGGCCGCCATCGTGCAGTTCCAGCAGTCCCGCGCGAAGATGATGCTGTTCCACGATCTCGATACGACCGCAGCCCTCAAGAAGGTCCTCGATCAGGCCAAAGCGGCCAAGGCGCTCATCGCCTTCACCTTCGTCAAGAAGGAGATGCGGGACTACGCGAGCATCTATTGCATGAAGCACGAGATCCTCCATCACGACATCCTGGGCCCGCTGATCTTCAATCTCTCCGCCTTCCTGAAGCAGGAGCCGCTGGAGACGCCGAGCCTGCTCCGGCGGGTGGACGAACGGTACTTCAAGCGCATCGACGCAATCGAGTACACGCTGGGGCATGACGACGGCAGGGGCGCCGAGCGCCTGCATGAGGCGGACATCGTCCTGATCGGGCTGTCTCGCACGTCGAAGACGCCGACCTCCATTTACCTGGCCCAGGAGGGCTACAAGGTCGCGAACGTGCCCATCGTGCCGGGCATTGCCCTGCCGGAGGAGCTGTTCGAGATCGACCAGCACAAGGTCGTCTGCCTGAACATCGACCCTGACGTGCTCCAGAAGATCAGGAAGGTGCGCCAGAAGAACTCCCGCCTCCGGCCGAGCTACAGCGACGCGAAGAACGTCTTTGCCGAGGTGGAGTACGTCTGGGACCTTGCCCGGAAGCACCGGAGCTGGAAGGTCGTGGACACAACGAACAAGTCAGTGGAGGAGACCGCGTGGGAGATCATCCACGCGGTGTATGGCGAGGAATTGGCAGAGTACAGCTAGCCGCGAGAAATCCGAGGCACTGAATACTATGACCGAGAAAGTGGCCTACTGCGGTTTGATCTGCAGCACCTGTCCGATCTCTGTGGCGACACGACAGGAGAACAAGGAAGAGCAGGTCAAGATGAGAGTCGAGATCGTCCGGCTGTGCCAGGAGCACTACGGGATGAATTATGCGCTCAAGGACATCACCGATTGCGACGGCTGCCGGACAGCGGACGGAAGGCTCTTCTCGCCATCCAGGAACTGCCTCATCAGGACGTGCGCGAAGCAGAAGGGCATCGAAAGCTGCGCGTATTGTGCTGACTATTTCTGCGAGCGGCTTGAAGCGATCTTCAAAACAGACCCGGCAGCGAAGACACGGCTGGATGAGATAAAAAACAGCATCCGGTAATTGATGCGATCGCGATTGGATGACGCAAAGGTAGCTGCCAGCTTGGCTTTGGATCTGGGTAATAAAGAAATCTTCTTTCTATTGCAGAAAGACGTGGGGAAGGAATATCTGTGAACGGGCAGGGAAACAAACGAGAATAACCATCCTCGCGTCGCCTGGTGGCCGACCTCATCGTTAGGAGCCACGATGTTTTTGCGTGCATTGCTGGCGTTTCTCATTCTGCCTGGAATGGCGGCAATTGTTGTGCCTCCGTTATTGGCTTCTCTTGATCCATGGAAGCACGGGGTGTTTTTGCCAGGTGCGTTCGTGCTGCTGGTCGGCGCAGCATTGTTGCTGTGGTGCGTCCGTGATTTCTACGTGTCTGGAAAAGGAACACTGGCGCCGTGGGATCCGCCGAAGAAGCTGGTTGTGGTTGGTTTGTATCGCCATATGAGAAACCCAATGTACGTTGGCGTTCTCACCCTCGTCATTGGCTGGGCTCTTTTTTTCACCTCGCCAATTCTTGGTTTATATGCAGCATTCCTGGCTGTTGGCTTCCATATTCGAGTGATAACGAACGAAGAGCCTTGGCTTGAGTCCCAATTCGGAAACGAATGGCGTACGTACCGTGCTGAGGTTGGACGCTGGTTCCCAAGGCTACAATCGTGGAAGAATGGCTCCTAGCAATTTACGGGAGGCGCGACAGCCCTGACGGGCCGCGGCCTGAGCTTAAACGTTACCCTACTATGATCATTATCAATCCTCTATGCCGGTAATCCACCAGTCTTCCTACCGCCCGCCCTTCCTGTTCAACAACGGACACCTCCAGACCCTCTATCCCTCGATGGCGCGCAAGGTCGATGGCGTTGTTTATCAACGGGAGCGGATATTCACTCCCGATGATGACTTCCTCGACCTCGACTGGTCTCGGGCAGGGAGCCGGAAGCTTGCCGTCCTGTCCCATGGACTTGAAGGCCATACGGGGCGGCCCTATATGGTCGGCATGGCGCGGATGCTGAACCAGCACGGTTGGGACGTCCTGGCATGGAACTACCGCGCCTGTTCCGGCGAGATCAACCGGCGCCTCCGCATGTATCACAACGGCTGCATCGACGACCTGGATTGCGTTGTACGGCACGGGCTGAAGAACGGCGCCTATGAACAGGCAGCCATGATCGGCTTCAGCCTCGGCGGGAACCTGACCTTGATGTACCTGGGCAGCAAGGGGAGCGTCCTGGATCCGCATATCCAGGGTGCCGTTGCCTTTTCCGTGCCCTGCGACCTGAAGGCCGGCGCCCTCGAACTGGCCAAGGTGAGGAATTATATATATATGAAGCAATTCCTGGTCTCGCTCCACGAAAAGATCAAGTTGAAGATGGAGCAGATGCCCGGCGTCATCAATGACGATGGGTACGACCGCATCAGGGACTTCAAGGGTTTTGATGACCGGTACACGGCGCCGATCAACGGCTTCAAGGACGCCGAGGACTATTGGTTCAAATGCAGCAGCGGCAGATTCCTTCATACCATCACCGTGCCTACACTGATCGTGAATGCATTGGACGATCCATTCCTTGCGCCGAGCTGTTATCCCGTGGCCCAGGCTGAGCAGAACAGGTACGTTCATCTCGAAATGCCGCTGTCCGGCGGTCATGTGGGATTTGTACAGTTCAATGCGGACGGGAGCTACTGGTCGGAGAACAGGACGGTTGAATTCCTCGGTCAGGAGTGGTAGATTATTTTCTCCGCTGTTCTCGGAAGGGCAGTCATGAGTAAGATCCACGAATAAGAAAGGAGGCACAGGGAGCACGAGCAAAGCTCCCATGAGCAGCATCGAACAACCAGGAAGCCAGGGAAGAGGAGTGAGAATCTCCCGCTGCCCCGCAGCCGTGAAGGGAACGAAAGCCCGATAACAAGCCACTGTCATGCGCCAGAGCATGACGGGAAGGCGGGTGAGTAGGATCGAGCCCTAAGCCGGAAGACCTATCCAGTGCATACTACATTCCCGAGGGAGGAGTTACGAAGATGAACTACAAGTTTTTTACCCACCAGGACTGCGCGTTCTACCCCTGCCACGACCTAACCGAATGGAAGTCGTGCCTCTTCTGCTGGTGCCCGCTCTATCTGCTCGATTGCGACGGCGCCTTCGCGCTCAAGAACGGCGTCAAGGATTGTTCGGGCTGCACCATTCCCCATACCGAGGAAGGCTACGATTACATTCTCGAGGTGGTGAAGAACAAGGTCTACCCCCGGTAAGAGGGTCTTTGACAGGCAAGGGAGTTTCGTTATCCCGATGGGTCGCAAATCCTGCAGCAAGCCACGGGGCTTGGGCTCTCTCCTGGATTCACCTGCTGGACAGGAACGGTCCGCTGTTATCCGATGTGATCCGCGTCAAATGCCGTTTTCAGGTTAAGGCATCATCAGAAATAGTTCTGCATGAAGGCCGTCATGTCAGCAGCGGATATCGGCCTGCTGAACAGGTACCCCTGCACGCCGTCGCATTCCAGCCCTCTCAGGAATTCCAGCTGGTCCGTGGTCTCCACTCCCTCGGCAATGACCCGCAGGTCCAGGTTGTGCGACAGCCCGATGATGGCCCGGGAGATCGCCGCGCTGCCTTTGTCCCGGGCAATGGCGCTCACGAAGGACTGGTCCAGTTTCAGGGTGCTCAGCGGGAGGTCCTTGAGACGGCTGAGTGATGAATATCCGGTCCCGAAATCATCGAGGGACAGATGGACGCCGATGGACTTCAGTTCCCGGAGCGACGCGATCGTCGATGCCGCATTGTTCATGACCATGCTTTCCGTGAGCTCAAGCTCGAGCAGCCCGGGATTGAGCTGCGACGTGTTGATGGCCCTGAGCACCGTATCCGTCACCGCGTTCTGCGCGAACTGCCGCATGGAGAGGTTCACCGATATGCGAAGCGGCGGAAAGCCGGAATCCCGCCATTGACGCGCCTGCATGCAGGCCTTCTGCAGGATCCACTCTCCCAGGGGGATGATCAGCCCTGTCTCCTCGGCCAGGGGGATGAATTCGAGGGGAGACAACAGGCCCAGTTCGGGATGCTGCCACCGCACGAGCGCCTCGGCGCCCGTGGTCCGGCCTGACACCAGGTCCACCAGCGGCTGGTAAAGGAGCGTGAATTCCTCCCGGTCGATCGCCTTTCGCAGGCTGTTCTCGAGGAAGAGCCTCTTGTGCGCCCCGGCATGCATGGCCTCGATGTAGAACTGGTAGTTGTTCTTGCCCTCGGCCTTTGCCTGATAGAGGGCCGCGTCGGCGTTCTTGATCAGGGTGTCCACATCGGCGCCATGGGTCGGATAGAGGCTTATGCCGATGCTGGTCGTGACGAAATACTCCCGCCCGCCGAGCGAGAAGCTCTTGACCAGCGCCTCCTGGATCTTCCGGGCGACCAGCGACGCATCCTGCGCGTCAGCCATGTCCGCGAAGAGAAGGATGAACTCATCGCCGCCGGGGCGCGCGACCGTGTCATCCTCCCGGACGCAGCGCATAAGCCGCTCGGACACGGCCAGCAGGAGGAGGTCGCCCATGGTGTGTCCCAGGGTCTCGTTGATGCCTTTGAACCGGTCGAGGTCCAGCACCATGACGGCCAACATCCGTCCATGCCGGCGAGCGTGGATCAAGGCCTGCCGGAGACGGTCGCGGAACAGCTCGCGATTGGGCAGATCGGTCAGGCTGTCATGGTAGGACGCATGGCTCAGCTTCTGCTCCGCCTGTTTCCGCGCGGTGATGTCCGAGACCAGGCCGTCATAGGAGACCAGGCGTCCCTGCTGATCACAGTGCGGGACCGGCGTGTTCTTGATCCAGCGCACGCTGCCGTCACGATGGATGATGCGGTGCTCAAGGGGTGGAGGGGTTATGCCTTCGATGATCTGCGACGCCATCTCCAGGACCGCCGGACGGTCAGCGTCATGGACCATGCGGTACCACAGGAGCGGGTCCGCCTCATACTCTTCAGAGGTATACCCGGTCACCGCGACGCAGCCCGGACCATGCTTCGAGGTCGCAGCACTGCCGTTCTCGATAATGACCGAATAGGTATAGTCGGTGACCGAATCGAGGAGGCGCTGATACCGCGCTTCGCTGAGGGAGACGGCGGATGCCAGGAACCGGCGCTCGGCACTATGGCGGACGGTCCGGGCAACGAGCGCGGGGTCGAAGCGTCCCTTGACCAGATAATCCTGCGCGCCTTCGCGCACAATGGCCGCCCCGGTATCATCGCTGTCCACACCGGTCACGACCACTGCCGGCGCACCGGCACCGCGCCGCCGGATGCGGGCCATGATCTCCCGGAAACCGCCGTTTGCATGTGCCGCGTCAAAGAAGAAAAGATCGTACCGTGCTTCATCGATCCGCACCAGCGCCCCGTCCAGGTCGGGACTATGCGTTATCGTTGCGTGCGGCGCGCCTATCCGCAGGGCCTCCTCGAGGAACGGGAGGACTTCAGGCGGCTCGCCGGCGAGCAGAATGGATTGTCCTGGTGTGCTCATAGTGCTCACCCTATCGTTCCGGGGCTGCGGCAGAGAGTGGCCCGGTGCGGCAGGTACGGATGGCCATCACCCAAAGGGGTCAGGACGCCTCACGCATGGACGTGCTGGGCCGCGGATTGGCCAGCGCGATGCTCGCGATGCGGATCAACTCCTTCGGCAGTACCGGCTTGTTGAGATATTCGTAAACGCCGAGGTTCACGGCATGCAGATAGCTCTCGATGGAACCGCTGTTGGTGGCGACGATGATCGGCAGGCCCTGCGCGATGGATCTGACGGCGGTCAGAAAATGGAGGCCGTCCATGTCGGGAAGCTGCATCTCCGTGACGACCAGGTCGATCGACCGGTCATTCCGTATGATGATCAGGGCCTCCCGGGCGCTCCGTGCAATGATCCCGCGAAAGCCGCGGCGCTGCAGGATCGCCTCGATGCTGGACGACCCTGATTCGTTATCAACGACCAGTATGGTCTTCATGACATGCCCCTCCTGTTGTTAAGAAATTGCCGCACCGGCCTGGCCGGCCCCGGCAGCTGACAAAATCGCCGCCGACGGCGCTTCAATCGTCTGGACCAGGGCGAGCTCGTCCAGAGAAAAGATCCTGTCAATGTCCAGAATAATGACGAACCGGTCGTCACGCCTGCCCATGCCTCTGATGAACTCGGTCCTGAGCTGGGCACCGATCTTCGGGGCCGGTGCGATGTTTCCCGGATCAAGGTCGAGCACTTCCTGGACCGAGTCTGCCAGTGCGCCCAGCACGGTCGTCTCGTTGTCCACCGTCACCTCGGTGATGATGATGCAGGTGTTGACGCTGCTCTCCGTCCGGGTCATTCCGAACTTGAGCCGCAGGTCCACAACGGGCACTACGCTTCCCCGCAGGTTGATCACGCCCCGCATGAACTCCGGCGTGCGCGGGACCCTGGTCAGGGCGCCGAAATCGAGCACCTCCCGGACCTTGGTGATGTCGAGGGCAAAGACCTCGTCCGCCAGTTTGAAGGTCAGATATTGCTTCGTTCCGAGTTCTGCTACGCTCATGGAAGCCCTCCCTCTTTTCCGGACCCATGCTCCTGCCGTGTCAGAATTCCCGAATTCGTCGTCCCTGCGGATGCCCAAGTCTGTTCCGGCGGCAAGCTACAGGCCCAGAAGCAATTCCGGCGATACGCCGGACCCCTTGTTCGTGCCGCCATCTATAGGCATCGGCGTCCAGACGGAACGAGAGAGCGGCAACAGGACATCGCGTCGAGAGACATCCGGCAATGCGCGTTCGGCGCTGTTTTCGTCGACCTTGAAGAAGGAGATGGCGGTCTGAAGCTGGCCGGCCTGCGTGGCGAGCTCCTCGGCCGTGGCCGACATCTCCTCGGCCGCGGACGCGTTCTGCTGCACCACCTGGTTCAGCTGCTGAATCGAGACGTTCATCTGGTCCGCGCCGCCCGACTGCTCCCGGGACGATGCCGTGATCTCCTGCACCAGCTCGGCCGTCCTCTGGATGTCCGGCACCAGCTTGGCCAGCATCTGGCCCGCCTGTTCGGCCACGTTCACGCTGGATACGGACAGTTTGCTGATCTCGCCAGCGGCCGCCTGGCTTCGCTCGGCGAGCTTCCGGACCTCCGACGCCACCACGGCGAAGCCCTTGCCGTGGTCTCCGGCGCGGGCCGCCTCGATGGCGGCGTTCAGCGCCAGGAGGTTCGTCTGGCGGGCGATCTCCTCGACGATCGAGATCTTCCGGGCGATCTCCTTCATGGCGGCCACTGCCTGGGACACGGCCTTGCCGCTCTCCTGGGCGTCGGTCGCCGACTTGAGCGCGATCTTCTCGGTCTGCAGGGCATTGTCTGCGTTCTGCTTGATCGTGGCGTTCATCTCCTCGATGGAGGACGAGGCCTCCTCGGTGCTTGACGCCTGCTCGGTCGTGCCCTGAGACATCTGCTGGGCTCCGGCAGAGAGCTGCTGACTGCCCGAAGCCACGTTGCCCGACGCGGACTTGACGTCACGCACCACGGTCCTCAGCCTATCCACCATCTTTCTCACGGTGCAGAGGAGCTGACCGACCTCGTCCTTCCCGCTGCTGTTGATCTGTACGTTCAGGTCGCCCGACGCTACATGATCGACGACGGAAACGGCCTCGGACAGCGGCTTCACGATCCTGCGCGCGAGTAAATAGACCAGGACATTGAGCGTTGCCATCAGGACCGCCGCCGCGATACAGGTCATGACCATGACGCGGTTGAACGAGGAAAAGAAGTCGCTTTTCTTGATGCCGACATAGAGAACGCCGATCGTCTCTCCGGAAGGGCTCTTTATCGGATCATAGGCGGTGAAATAGGGAATGTTCAGGATGGTGGTCTCGCCGCGATACGATTCCCCGCGCTTGAATACCGCATCGTAGGCCAGACCTTCGAGCTTCGTCCCGACAGCACGGCTGCCGTCCGGCTTCAGGACATTGGTGGTGACGCGGACATCGTTCATAAAGATCGTGGCGGTCCCTCCGAAGAGCTCCTGGATCTTGTCCGGCAGTTCGAAATTTCCATTCACAACATAAGCGCCGGCCCGCAGCTCGTTATCGACGATATTGAACTCGCGCCCCTTGCTGTAAAGGAGCTCCCAGAAGGTCTTCAAACGGCTCTCCTGGATCGTGTTGGCCTGCCGCAGCAGATCGCTCCGAATCTCCGTGAGCGCTATGGTCGTGGCCATGGTTACGGAAATAAGGATCAGGAAAGAACTCAGCGCAACGATCTTATTGGCGAACTTTACCTTGGCGAATAGCATGGGTCCTCCGTCCTGTTCCGGATGCATTACCGACAAAATGTTTCGCGGCAGCTTTGACCGGGGCCAAGAGCACAGCTCGTGCAGCGAACAGGCCCTCCTGTTCGCACGCCGGCGACTATAAGCGACTTGTGCGCGTGCGCGGCCGATCGATGCGCAAGGCAGAGGAACTGAAGGCAGTCCAGATCGATGTCCGTGGCCTGCTCAAGGCTCAGCACCACCCGATTGAAGCGCCGGAGCGCTTGCCTGACGGACGTCCGCAACTCTCCGGCAAAGCAGCTCGAAAGGCTGCCCTGTACGGTTATGATCCCGAGACTCTCTGAGCCCGCAGCGTGCAAGTGGATCACGACAAATGCCTCCCTGTCAAGAGAGAGCCCTTTACCAGTGAAAGCGACGGCGCGCAGGGCCATGAGGACATGAATAGCAAGTGAATGGGTTTTTGTCTATCCGTAGGAGTACTTAGTATACAGGGGGAGGATTGTTGTCTACGGGTCAATGAACGGACACATGCATATGCTATGCCGGATGAA
>Ga0102851_10002326_pt1 | contig 11394 bp, 10 predicted proteins | sample Mud3Dept3metaG_FD_79558 | JGI IMG/M metagenome (GOLD analysis project Ga0102851, IMG submission 79558) | Freshwater wetland microbial communities from Ohio, USA, analyzing the effect of biotic and abiotic controls - Mud 3 Core 4 Depth 3... | ecosystem: Environmental > Aquatic > Freshwater >...
ACGCGCTTGGGCGGGACGTCCACGCGGTCGCCTGTTTTCGGATTGCGGCCCTTGCGCGACTCGCGCTGCCGCAACCGGAAGCTGCCGAACCCGCGCAGCTCGATCTTCTCGCCGCGCCGGAGCGCATCGACAATGCTCCGGAAGACGGTCTCGACCACGACCTCGGAGTGCTTCTTGGTGAGGTCGGACACCCGCGAGACTTCCTCGACGAGTTCCGCCTTGGTCATCGTCCCGCTTGTACTCATGCGCTGTCCCGTGTCGCGACGGCCACGGCCTGACGGCCCGCCGGTCCGCACAGGCGGACCGGCGGCAGCTGCCCAGCCCTACTGGTTGCGGCGGAAGTGGTCGCCGAGCGTCACGTGCGGACTTCCGGCGTCGCTCGCGTACGACTCCCAGTCGGTCCGATACTCGTCAGACTTGAGGGCCCTGATGCTGAGGCCGATCTTCCGCTCGGACGGACTCAGCTTGATGATCTTCATCTGGTAGGCCTTCTCAACCTCCAGATCGACCTTGTCGTCGGCCCGGCTGTCGTCGAACTCCGACACGTGGATCAGCCCCTCCACGCCATCGGCCAGCTCGACGAACGCGCCGAAGTTGGTCATCCGCACGACCTTCCCTTCGACGACGTCACCCACGTTGTGATGGGAGAAGAACTCGTCCCACACGTCGGTCATCAGCTGCTTGAGCCCCAGGGACAGGCGCTGGTTCTCGGCGTCGACGTTGAGCACCATCGCGTCGACCTTGTCGCCCTTCTTGAGCACTTCCGACGGGTGCTTCAGCCGCTTGCTCCACGACATGTCGGAGATGTGGATCAGGCCGTCAATGCCCTCCTCCACCTCGACAAAGGCTCCAAACTCCGTGAGGTTGCGCACCCGCCCGGTGATGCGGCTGCCCACCGGGTACTTGTCGGCCAGCTCGAGCCACGGGTTGCTCTCGACCTGCTTGAGCCCCAGCGAGATGCGCCGGGCGGTCGGGTCGACGCCGAGCACCATCGCCTCGACCTGGTCGCCCACGTTGAGGATCTTCGACGGGTGCTTGACGCGCTTGCTCCACGACATCTCGGAGACGTGGATCAGGCCCTCGACGCCGGGCTCCAACTCGACGAAGGCGCCATAGTCGGTCAGGCTCACCACCTTGCCGTGCACCTTGGCGGTCACCGGGTAGCGCTCGACGACGTCGGACCACGGATCGGCGGCCAGCTGCTTGTGCCCGAGCGACACCCGCTCGGTGGCTGCGTCGTACTTCAGCACGACCACGTCGATCTCGTCGTTGACCTTGAACACCTCCGACGGGTGCGACACGCGGCCCCACGACATGTCGGTGATGTGCAGGAGGCCGTCGATGCCACCCAGATCGATGAAGGCGCCGTAGTCCGTGATGTTCTTGACCACGCCGCGCAGCACCTTGCCCTCGGCGAGCGAGTCGAGCGTGTGCTTCTTCCGCTCCGCGTTCTCCTCCTCGAGCAGGACCTTGCGGGACAGCACGATGTTGCCGCGCTTCTTGTTGACCTTGATCACGCGCATCCGGAGCTCCTGGCCCCGCAGCGCGTCGAGGTTCCGCACGGGACGCACGTCGATCTGCGAGCCCGGGAGGAACGCGCGGACGCCGATGTCGACGGCGAGCCCGCCCTTGATCCGCTCGATGACGCGGCCGATCACCACCTTGCGCTCGGCATAGGCGCGCTCGACCTCGTCCCAGATCTTCATCTTCTCGGCCTTCTCGCGCGACAGCACGACATGGCCATCGCGGTCTTCCGAGCGCTCGAGCAGGACGTCGACGATGTCGCCGGCACGGACCGTGACCTGGCCGGTCTCGTCCACGAACTCTGACGCCGAGATCAGCCCCTCGGACTTGTAGCCGACGTCGACAACGACCTCGGAGGGGGTGACGCGCAGCACCGTGCCTTTCACGACTTCACCTTCCGCGATGCTGCGGAAGCTGGTATCGTACTGGTCGAGAAGACGCGCGTACTCCGCCGTCTCTGCCGTGTCGTCGTCGGGCGACGTCAAGCGTCGGAGACGAGGCGAGGGACGGGGCCGTCGGCGTTCACCACTGTCGCCGACGTCAATCTTCTCGAGTTCTTCGGGGTTGGCCATGCGTTGCGGGTCCTCCTGGTCGTTCGGATTTGCCGGCTCACAGCGCCGGCGGGCTGTCGGTGGAGTCATCGCCAGGGGCGATAAGCATCTGAACATACGGTAATTAGCTTCAGTCTGTCAAGGTTGCGGGGTGCGTCATGGCCAAGCGCAAGGCCGCGTCCACACGGAAGCCCAGCAGGGCGAAGACCCGGAAAACCGCGGTGTCCCGGACCGCCAAGGCCCGGAGAACCAGTCGCCCGACGACGCGAATCGCCGCGAAGAAGACCCGTGCCAAGGCCACCGCGCGGACCGCGGCGGCGAAGACCCGCGCCAAGGCCGTGAAGAAGGCGGCCGTCGCCGTCCCGGCCGCACCGTCCCGGTCGCGCCGAGCGACGCCCGCCCCGGCGCGCGCACCCGCCGCCCCGCGCGTTCCGCTGGCCATCGTCGACGAGCCCGACGACGAATTGCTGGAACCCAGGACTCTCTCGTCGCTCGACCTCGAACACAGCCGCAGCCGCCTGCCCGTTGCCCTGGCTGAGCTCGAGGAGGACTGGTCGGGGCCGCCGCGGCCCGACGCAACTCTTCAGGCGGGCGATGCCGACGCCGATGGCGAGCGCGCGTACTCGAGCGGCGACGAAACGCCGGGCGGCGAGAACCCGACACCCGACCAGGACGTGGTCGACTTCATCGGGCGCTCGCTTGGCGTGGAGTACGACGACGACGAGGAGCTGCAGGGCGCCGAGAAGATCGCCGAGCGCGACAAGCACCGCTGGGAACTGAACCCGGCGTCGGCCGAAGGCCACGCCACGCGGAAGCGCTGACCCGCGCCTGCGTCAGCGGTCGCCCGTGCGGCGCACAATCTCCAGCGCCTGCCGGACCACCTCTTCGATCGGCAGGCCCGTCGTCTCGATGAGCACGGCGTCTGGAGCCTTCACGAGGGGCGATGCCGCCCGCGTCCGGTCCAACTCGTCGCGCGCGCGCATATCCACGGCCACCCGGTCGAGACCCGCCTGCCGCCCGGCGTGCGCAGGGTCGTTCGCTCGCCGTCGGGCGCGTTCCTCGGGTGCGGCGTCGAGAAACAGCTTCACGTCGGCCTCGGGAAACACCACGGTCCCAATGTCACGGCCTTCCATGACGATGCCGCCCTCGGCACCCAGGGCCCGCTGACGCTCCACGAGGGTCGCCCGGACGGCTGGCAGCCGGGCCACCGACGATGCGGCCCTGTCGATCTCGGGCGTTCGGATGGCCGTGGTCACGTCGAAGCCGTCGATCACGACGCGCCCTTCATCCAGGCTGAACGTGGCGCGCTGGGCCACGGCGGCGACGGCGGCCTCATCGTCGAGGGCAACACCGAGCTGCCGGGCCCGCCACCCGACGGCTCGGTACATGGCCCCGGTGTCCACGTGGCGGTACCCGAGTGCGTCGGCGATCGAACGAGCGACGGTCCCCTTCCCAGAGCCCGACGGGCCGTCGATGGCGATGGTGAGACGACGTGGTGATGCAGTCATGGACGCGGGCCGGCGACGACCCGGGCGGTATATTCTACTCGTCGTCGACCAGCCCTCGTGACTACCACCACCCGCCTGACCCGCCGCGCTCGGGTGCTTCTCGCACAGGTCACCCTCGTGGTCGCTGGGTGCGTGGTGGCGATCCCCGCCATCGATCTGGTGCGATCCGCACTGTTCGTGTCGCGCGTCGCCGGGCTCGGGGGACCTGTCGGCCGGGTGGCCGCGGTCACCAGAGACGCGGTGTCGACTCGCGAGCTGACGGTACCGTCACGGCACGGCCCTGTGCGGACCCGGCTTTTTGCTCCGGCGCACGGCGGGTCACGCACGCTGGTACTCACAGCCGGCATCAACGCGCTGGGCATCGACGAGCCTCGGCTCGTGCAGATGGCGACGGAGATCGCCGCCAGCGGGTTCCCGGTCCTCACGCCCGAGCTGCCCGACCTCGGCGACTACCGGATCACCACCCGGCTGCCCGACCTCGTGGAGGACGTGGCTCTCTGGGCCGCCTCGGATCGAAGCCTCGCGCCCGATCGCAAGGTCGCGCTCGTCGGCGTCAGCTTCTCTGGCGGCCTCTCCATCGTCGCGGCCGGTCGGCCCGCCCTGCGCGACCGTGTCGTGTTCACGCTGTCGTTCGGCGGACACGGCGATCTCGCGCGCACGCTGACATATCTCTGCACCGGCACCCACCCTGGCAACCCACGGCACCCGCCGCACGACTACGGCGTGGTGATCATCCTCATGAACGTCGCCGAGGACGTCGTGCCGGACGAGCAGGTCGAGGCCCTGCGCGACGCCGTGCGGACGTTCCTCGGCGCATCGCACCTCGCGATGTTCGATACCAGCCGCTCGGAGGAGGCGTTTGCGCGCGCACGCGCCGCGGAGGCCGCCTTGCCGGAACCCGCGCGCACGGTGATGCACTATGTGAACACCCGCGACGTGGCGGCGCTCGGGGCACGACTGGCGCCGTCGGCGGAACGTTTCCCTGCCTCTCCAGCACTCTCGCCCGAGCGCATGCCGGCCCCTCCGACCCCCGTGTACCTCCTGCACGGCGAAAGCGACAGCGTCATCCCGGCGGCCGAGACCCTGATGCTGGCACGGTCGTTGCGCGCCCGTGGCACGCCGGTCGAGGCGTTGCTGACGCGACTGATCACCCACGCCGAGGTGAGTCCCGACGTGACCGTCGGCGAGACCCTGGCGGTGGTACGGTTCTGGGCGGGGATGCTGGGGCGCTGGCCGCACGCTGCAGCGCCTCGACCTCTCGCGGAGTGAGCGCCCGCCACTCGCCGGGCCTGAGCTTGGCGTCGCCGATGGGGCCGAAACGCACCCGCGTGAGCCGTTCCACGGGGTGGCCCACGACCTCGCACATCCTGCGCACCTGGCGATTGCGCCCCTCGTGGAGCACGACCTCGAGCAGCGCCCCCTCGCGCCCCTGGCGCGTGAAGTGCTTGACGAGCCGCACGCGAGCGGGCGCGGTCCGTCTGCCGTCGAGGATCACGCCCCGTTCGAGCCGCGAGATCGCCTGGTCGTCTGGCCGCCCGCTCACGGCCGCGTGGTAGACCTTCTCCACGCCATAGCGCGGGTGCGTCAGGCGCGCGGCGAGATCGCCGTCGTTGGTGAGAAGCAGCAGGCCCTCCGAGTCGTAGTCGAGCCGTCCTACCGGGAAGAGGTATTCGCTGGTCGCCCCGACCAACTGGACGACCGTGGGGCGACCCTGCGGGTCGGAGCGGGTTGAGACGACGCCGGCCGGCTTGTTGAGCAGCACGTAGCGTCGTTCGGCGGGCGGCTTGAGCCGGCGCCCGTCCACGCGGATGTCGTCGGTCGCAGGGTCGGCCTTCGTCCCCAGTATCTGGACGACGGCGCCGTTCACCGAGACCCGGCCTTCGGCAATGAGCCGTTCGGCGGCTCGGCGGGACGCCACGCCCGCCGCCGCCAGGATCTTCTGGAGGCGCTCGGCGCTCATGCTGCTGGTCGCCCGCTACGCGTTCGCGGTGTCGTCGCCGGCCGCGACGGGCTCGGGGACGCCTTCGGCCGTGGTGGGCGCCCCGTTCGCGGCGAGCGCCCCGACGTCGACCGACTCGGGATCGAACGGGAGGACGGCCGTGGTCGCCTCGGTGAGCCTGGACGGCGGTTCGAAACCGAGCGCGTCGGCCATGTCCTCGATCTTCGGCAGGTCGTTCAGGTCCTTCAGTCCGAACCGCTCGAGGAAGTTCCGCGTGGTGGCGTACATGAAGGGGCGCCCCACCACGGGCTTGCGTCCCGCGATCTTGATCAGCTTGCGATCGATGAGCGTTCCCAGCACGCCGGAGGTGTTGACGCCTCGGATCTCGGAGATCTCCGCCGCCGTGATGGGCTGCTTGTAGGCGATGACCGCCAGGGTCTCGAGCGCCTGCACCGAGAGCCGCTGCGTCGTCCGCTCGTGAAACAGCCGCCTGACCCAGTCGTGGATCTCGGGCCGGGTGACGATCTCGAATCCGCCGGCCACCTCGACGAGCTGCAGTCCTCCCCCGTCCTCGTACTTCGCCTTGAGCGCGCCGAGTGCCGCGTCCACCGTCTCCCGAGGTTCGTCCTCGAGGAGTTTGTAGAGCGCTTTCGGGCTCAGCGGCTCCGGCGACGCGAAGATCAGGGCCTCGACGATGGCCTGGAGCGAATCGGACACGGGCATCTGCCTCCGATCTACGGGTGGCGCGCCGCCGTCGGGGCGGCGGCCACGTCACCGATGGGCCTGGGCGCGTCGGCGGGCCGCGCCCGACGATACACCCTGATCTCGCCGAACGGGCCACTCTGGAACACGCGCACGAGCTTGAGGCGGATCATCTCGAGCAACGCGAGGAAGGTGACGATCATGTCGCCCTTCGTCATCGTATCTGCGAAGAGCTGCTCGAACCCGCACGCCTCCGTCTCGGACAGCCGGGCGAACAGCTGCTCGATGCGCGACTCGATGGAGATCTGTTCGGTCGGCAGCGGCACCACGGGCCGCGACCGGGCCCGCTCGATGACGGCACGGAACGCCGTGAGCAGACTGAAGAGATCGACCTCGACCTCGGGCTCTCCCTGCTCGCCCGCAATCTCGCTGATGCGCCCATCGGGCCGCGCCCATTGAGCGCTGCGCACCGTCTCCCGCTCGTGGAGCAGCTCGGCCGCCGCCTTGAATCGCTGGTGCTCCAGCAGGCGCTGCACGAGCAGCTCGCGCGGGTCTTCGAACGGGTCGTCCTGCTCGGGCGACGGGCGCGGCAACAGCATGCGCGACTTGATGTGGATGAGCGTTGCCGCCATCACGAGGAACTCGCCGGCCACTTCGAGGTCCAGCTCGCGCATCAGGTCCAGGTAACCGAGATACTGCTGGGTCACGAGCGCGATGGGGATGTCGTAGACGTTGACCTCGTTCGTCTTGATGAGGTGCAGAAGCAGGTCGAGGGGGCCCTCGAAGTTCTCGAGGCGCACCGGGTACTCGCTGAGGATCGACTCGAACTCGGGTTCTGGATTCACGGGATCTCGACGTTCGGCACTCGGCATTCGGCTCCCGGCTGCTGGTCGCGCGCCGGTCAGTACTTGATCCTCATCGCCTCGCGGACACGCGCCATCGTCTCGGCGGCCACCTTCTGCGCCCGCGCCGAGCTGGCAAACAGCATGTCCCGCAGCTGGCCGGGCTTCTCGAGAGCCCGGGCACGCCGCTCGCGCATCGGGTCGAGCAGGGTATTGAGGGCACGGGCCAGCTTCTGCTTCACCTCCACGTCCCCCACCTTGCCCTGCCGGTAACGCACCTTCAGCTCGTTGACTTCCTCCACGTCGGGATTGAAGGCATCGTGATACATGAACACCGGGTTCCCCTCGACGGTGCCGGGAATGTCGGCTCTCACCCGCTTCGGGTCGGTGTACATCTGCATCACCTTCTTGCGAACGGTCTCCGCATCGTCCGAGAGGTTGATCGCATTTCCGTAGCTCTTGCTCATCTTCCGGTTGTCGAGCCCGGGCAGGCGCGGAAACGAGGTGAGCAGCGGCTGCGGCTCGACGAAGACCTGGCCGTAGAAGTTGTTGAAGCGGCGCACGATCTCGCGTGACAGCTCGAGGTGCGGCACCTGGTCCTCGCCCACCGGCACGTATTGCGCGTTGTAGATGATGATGTCCGCCGTCTGCAGCACCGGGTACCCGAGGAACCCGTAATTCGACAGATCCTTGTCGGTGATCTGCTCCTGCTGCTCCTTGTAGGTCGGCACGCGCTCGAGCCACGCCACCGGAACGATCATCGACAGCAGCAAGTGCAACTCGGCATGTTCGGGCACCAGCGACTGGATGAAGATGGTCGATCGCTCAGGGTCGACGCCCGCGGCAATCCAGTCGGCGACGTTGTCGACCACGTACTCCGTGAGCCCGGCCGTGTCGGCGTAGTCGCTCGTCAGCGCGTGCCAGTCGGCGACGAAATAGAAGCACTCGTACTGGTCCTGGAGCCTCGCCCAGTTCTGCAGGGCGCCCACCAGGTGACCGAGGTGCACCTTCCCGGTCGGGCGCAGGCCCGACAACACCCGTGATTTCACAGCGTTCTGACCTTCGCGCACGATGTTCCTGCCCTGCAAACGCTTCAGGGTACGTGAGAAGCGGCGTGCGGGGCAAGGGTTGGCAGGCGGGACGGCGCCAGGGCCACCCCTGGCGCAGCTCCGGCCGACTACGGGACCCGGCGCTCGAGGATCGCGACGTACTCGTTTCCCAGCCAGTTCACGAACACCGTCTGCCCGACGAAACGGTAGCCGTTGGCCACCTCGGCAAGCAACTCCTTCTCCATGGTGCCGATCTTCGTCGTCGCCAGCAGCTTCTGCTCGTGGGTGCGGGCCGTCACTGCCCGACGGCGCTCCATGCAGATGACGACTTCTGGGCCGATGCCGAGGACACTCGCGAAGCGATAGCCCCTGGAGGCCGCCTCGTTCATCTCTTTCTGCATCGTGCCGCTCTTCGACGTGGCGAGGAGGAGGTAGTCGATCGGCGGCGGCTCTTCGGCCGGCTTCTCCATGATGGCGCTGAGGAGCCACGACCCCTGGCCAGGCACGAGCCGATAGCCGCGGTCGGCCGCCTCCTGCAGCTCCCGCTGCATCGTCGACGTCTTCGCGGTATCGAGCACCAGGTAGTCAGGCGGCGTGACCTGGGCCCGGGCCACACCGGCGCCAACGGTCAGCAGTGCCGCCAGCAGGGCGAGGCGGGCGCCAGTTGGCATCGTTTCATCCATCGTCTGGGGCAAGACCGCGACGCCAGGGCTGCCGATGCCGAGCGCCGCGTGCCGCTCCTCGCCTTAGGCCTGGTGGCGCTTCGTGTGGTGCATCAGGAACCGGGCGAGCGCCGGAAGAAGGATCAGGGCGCCGATCATGTTCATCAGGAACAGGAACGCCAGCAGCACGCCCATGTCGGCCTGGAACTTCAACGGCGAGAAGATCCACGTCGAGACGCCAATCGCCAGCGTGATGCCGGTGAAGAGGACGCCATTGCCGGTGACCCTGAGCGTCTTCAAGTACGCCTCGTGCAGCGAGTCGCCCTCCCGATAGAAGGTGCGGAACCGGCTGTAGAGGTAGATGCCGTAGTCCACGCCGACGCCGACCCCGAGCGCCGCCACCGGCAGGGTGCTCACCTTGAGGCCGATTTCGAGCATCGCCATCAGGGCGTAGGCCAGCAGCGACACGAGGCCGAGCGGCAGCAGGATGCAGAGGGTCCCACGCACCGACCGGAACGAGATCAGGCACAGCAGGATGACCGACGCGAACACACAGGCCATGATCGGCCACTGCGCCGCGGCCACTGCCTCGTTGGTGGCCGCCATGACGCCCACGTTCCCGGTGGCGAGCTTGAAGGACACGTCCTCGTTGCCGTGCTCGGCCTCGAACTGCTTCACCGCCGAGACGATGCTCTCGATCGTCTGCGCCTTGTGGTCGCGCGTGAAAATCATCACCGGCATCACGCTGCAGTCGGAATTGAGGAGACCGGTCGTGGTCGGCACGTAGGTCACCGACTGGGTGAGCACCGAGGTGTTTCGCGACAGCACCCGCCACTTCGGGCTGCCCTCGTTCCAGCCGGCGTTCAGCATCTTGGCGACCCCCGGCAGGTCGATGGTCGACTGCACGCCGCCGAGATTGGCCATGCGCCACGCGAACTCGTCGATCGTGTTCATCACGCCATAGTCGACACACCCCTCCGGCTTCGTCTCGGCAATCACGTTGAGGATGTCGACGCCGATCGAGAACTTCGACGTGATGACCGCCGTGTCGTGGTTGTAGCGCGAGTCGGCACGCAGCTCGGGGACGCCGCGGTGCAGGTCGCCGATCTGCACCTGCAGGCCCTTCCAGAACCCGAAGACCGCGAGGAGCACGCTCACTCCCACGATGATCGTCGCCGGGGTTCGGTCGGTCACCCGGGCCACCACCTGCCACAGGTGGTCCAGGTGGCGGGCCCGAACGACCAGGCGCTCGCGGTAGTGCTCGTCGAACCGGAAGTAGGTGAGGAGGACCGGCAGCAGGACGAGGTTCATCAGGATGATCGCCGCGACCCCGATGCTCGCGGCAATCGCAATCTCCTGGATCACCTGGATCTGGATGAACAGGATGGTGAAGAAACCAATCAGATCAGTGGCCAGCGCGATCCCGCCTGGCACCAGCAGCCGACGGAAGCTGGTGCGTGCCGCCGTCAGGCTGTCGGCCCCGGCGAAGATCTCCGACCGGGTCCAGCTGACCATCTGCACGCCGTGACTCACCGCGATGGCGAAGATCAGGAAGGGCACCAGGATGGACATGGGGTCCATGCCAAAGCCCAGGAGCGTCATGGTGCCGAGCTGCCAGACGACCGCGAGAGACGCGCAGGCCAGGACGAGAAGCGCCAGCCGGGACGACTGTGCGTACAGGAAGACCAGCAGGCCGGTGATGAGCAAGGTGACGAGGAAGAACAACACGACCCGCGTCGCCCCGGCCGCGATGTCACCGACGACCTTGGCGAACCCGATGACGTGCACGTCAACCGGTGTGCGGTCGACGATCACGTCGACCGCAGAGCCCGCCACGGAGTCGTGATCGAACTTCTCACGGACCCGACTCTCGATTTCCTCGGCCACCGAGATGAAGTCGAGGCGCTGGCCACTCGTCGGCTCGAACTCCATCAACTCGGCGCTCACGATCGCGCCGGAAAAGTCGTTGGCGACCAGCCGGCCGACGATCCCGGCCTTGAGGATGTTGCGCCGCACCTGCTCGAGCCCCTCGGGCGTGGGCTCGAAATCGTCGGGGATCACGTTGCCTGCCGCGATCCCGTCCTCCACCACCTCGGTGTAGCGGACGTTGGGCGTGAACAGTGACTGCACCCGCCCTCGGTCAACCCCGGGAATGAAGAACACCTCGTCGGTGACGTTCTTCAGCACCTCGAAGAACTCGGGCGTGAACATGTTGCCGTCGCGCGCGACGACCGCCACCAGCACCCGGTTGGCCCCGCCGAACTCCTGCTGGTGCTTCGTGAAGGTCTGCATGTACGGGTGCTTGAGCGGCAGCAGCTTCGCAAACCCCGCATCGATGCGCAGACTCGAGGCCGACCAGCCCAGGAGGACCGTGGCCAGCACGAACAGACCAATCACGTGGGGCCGATGGCCGAAGATGAGATGCTCGAGGCGTTCCGCGAGTGTGAGCCTTGCCATGATTCCCTTGCGTCCTGCGCCCGGTCCCGCGTCAGCGGGGGATATCCACGCGCTGCACTCCGCCCTCACCAAAAAGCAGCAGTTGCTGGTTGGCAATCGCGAGTGCGGCAATGGCCTTGCGACTCGGAAGCTCCTGCTTGCGCACGGCCCCGCTGGCGTC
>Ga0102851_10002327_pt1 | contig 11392 bp, 8 predicted proteins | sample Mud3Dept3metaG_FD_79558 | JGI IMG/M metagenome (GOLD analysis project Ga0102851, IMG submission 79558) | Freshwater wetland microbial communities from Ohio, USA, analyzing the effect of biotic and abiotic controls - Mud 3 Core 4 Depth 3... | ecosystem: Environmental > Aquatic > Freshwater >...
GATCGTCCTGATATTACTTTCGTATCCCGAAACTCCGTGAGCATTAGATAAGTTTTCCAGAAGATATTTCATATCACTCATAACTGTCATTTTCTAAATTGCAGAAGTATTAAGCTATTGTTTTTCAGGGGGTACGATCATTCAAAAATTTTATTTTAAGAGTTCAAATTTTGGTTTTGAAATCCATGTTTTATAATATAATCGACTTTTTTTCAATAATAATTCTTGAGAATCTACATTTTCTTACAATTGAAAATCTCTTATTGGATATATAAAAATACGAGCTAAATTGTTATGCTTGCCTCTCCTCCGATTCTATCTGTATAAGTGTAAGCTGGATAAAAAACCCCGGGCCAAATGACATCAGGCACAGCGCCGGAAACGAGCCCCTCTGCCTTAACTGTGATTGATGAACTTGTTGTATCAGGATCGAGCTTTAGAAGCGTTTGTATGCATACACTTTGGCATACTTCTTGATGAATTCCAAGGCTGTAGAAATTGCAGAGTTTATCTGATTCGAACGGGGCTTTTGAGCTTGTTCTGAAAAATGTGGTCGAATTGATTGAATCTAAGGCTTTATAGAAGGTTGATGTGTGCCTGCGGCATTTTGTATAACTATTGCGGCATCAACGCCTCCAAGTGCACCTGCTCTATACATTTTCATAAACATTCCGATAAGTGCTTTGATTTTTGTTCATATTGTCTCATAGTAATCTCTTATGAGATCTCGCAGCAAAATAATGAATTAAAATATGTTTTGTTATATATATTTAATTATGGGGGTTAAACGCCTTGCAAAAATCGGTTTTAAACTTGTTTTTTTATAGGCAAGAAAAATATTGGATGGGTTCTATTGGTATATTGAATATAATAAAGTGATATTATAATTATTGATAGCAATGATATTATATAACCAATATAACTATCAAAAGGTTTATACTCTAAGTTAATTTTATGTTCTCCAGAAGGGCTATCTATAGAAATAAAACCATAATTGCTAATATTAAGAGGAATTTCATTACCATCAATATTACCTTTCCACCCCTCATTGTAATTTGTCCTAATTATAATATTTGTATTCTCATTAGAAATTGTGTTAATTACAATTGTATCCTGATTCTTTTTATAGGAAATATTATTGGAATTACTGATCACGAAATCGGTTTGTATATTTGGAAGCAACATTAAATGTTCACCTTCCAACGCTATCAAGTCTATGAATCCTACACTTAAATATTGAGAGGCATTTTTTTCAGGAATTAGAGCATATCTAGCCCCAATCTCTGTCATTAAAGCTCTAAGATCACTGGGATTACTTCTTTCAATAAGATTTAATAAATTTATATTTCTATCATAAACTTCAACAGGGTATGATATTCTTACATTATTATAAAAATTTAACCAATATGGCTCATACATAGAATTATCGGGTATGATGATTATATCATCCTGAGTTGAATGAGAAGAAAGATAATCTGAAAACTTCTTCGCATTATCGTCATATCCATAAAATGGTGATTCTTTTACCATTACGACAACACCTCCAACTGCAGAAATTATTGTTAATAATGAGATAATATATATTAAAATGCTTTTGTTAAAACCTTTTTTGTTTAACCGCTCTATGATATATTTCAAAGAAAAAGTCGATATTATCACAGCTACAATATTGAGAAACGGTATTATTCTATTATGTGGCAAGAAGACCCCTTGAAAACCTGCTTTTATGGGTAGACCTACTAAAATGGAAAAAATAAAAGTCCAAATGAATGATAATATAAGGATATTATCTTTTATATCTTCTTTAATGTCATTTTTTTCAACTCTATAAACTAGGATAAAAATTGCTATAATGCTCAACACTACCAAAGGGTAACCTAAGAAATTAGCGTATTGATAAAAAGAATCTGTATTCATGATTAATTGTCTAACATGTATTGGAGGGTCTGAGGCAAAAGACATTCTTCCATGTATTACAGCATTAATAAAAGGAATTAAAAAAAAGCTGGAAAGTCCTATGCTGAAAATAAATATAGTGATTGAATATCTTATTAATATCTTTAAAGGCACATTATAAGGATTAACTATTAAATATAAAATAAACATTAAGATAAAAGGCAACAAAGATAGATGATGTGTTATCATTAACGCGGTCAGGATGAACGAAATGGTAATTAAATAATTTATTGTTTCTTTTTTATTTGCAATTATTCGACAGAATTTGTTAAATGCTATGAAAAAAATAATGATAAGAAAAATTCCTAAATTATTTGGCAGTTGTCCTCGAATATAATATGAACCTAAATAAACCCACGAGCCAAGAAGCAGGAAAGAACCTAGTAATGCAAACCATTTATCTCCAATCCAATCTTTTAATAGAAAATAAATAGCAATTGGTGAAAGAACAAAAGCTAAAATAACGATCGCTGTATATGCACTAATTAAAGGTAAAAAATACGCAAAAGAATCCACCAAAAAGTATGTCATAGGAGGATAAAGGTTGAAAGGCACTCCGAATCCCCAACCATAATTCCATTTAACAGAAGGGAAATTTTCACTAAGATATTTACTTCTAGCCAGATGAACAGGAGTATCCCATCCCAAGTTTGGATGAAGTATATATGGAAAAATCAGGATTAGGCTAATAATAATTATAATAGATAATTGGAAACTGTTATCTTTAATTTCTTTTTTAATATCTTCCAAAAAAGTAAATTTCCTATTCATTTTCCTCTAGTATTGTGTTATTTCATCAATTTTCCACGGAATCCCAAATATTTTCTTTGATCATGTCTGAACTTCATAATGGAAAATTGTCTATCGCTATTTCCGTCTTTGACTTCTTGAAGGAATTTTGGCACGCATGAACACCAGACCAAGTTCTATTACTTTATGCTGAAACGGCTTGTTAAAGACCTACAGATGAGCGTCTTTATTAGCCGTCATATCCATACAAGCCAATAGTTATGATCCGATATAAGAATAAGACCTATATGATGTTTCTGGAAGAGGTTTAGTATGCATATTGCAGTAATTCTTGGTACTAGACCTGAGATAATTAAAATGACTCCAATTATACGGGAGTGTGAGCATAGAAATATAGATTATTTTATACTTCATACAGGTCAGCATTATTCCTATAGCATGGACAAGATATTTTTCGAGCAGCTTGAGTTATCTGATGCAAAGTACAATCTTGATATTGGTTCTTCTTCTCATGGCAAGCAAACTGGCAAGATGCTTGCCGGAATAGAGAACATATTGCAAAAAGAAGAGCCTGACATCGTGTTAGTTGAGGGTGATACCAATACTGTCTTAGCTGGTGCCATAACCGCTTCTAAGCTAGGCATCAAGGTTGGGCATGTAGAAGCCGGATTGCGAAGCTATGATAGGAGAATGCCAGAGGAGATTAATCGTGTTTTAACAGATCATTGCTCAGATTACCTTTTTGTGCCAACTGAAAAATCAAAGCACATATTGCTGGAAGAAGGTATTTCAAATGATAAAATCTTTGTTACAGGGAATACGATAGTAGATGCAGTTTATCAGAATCTGAAAATAGCCGAAAGTAGAGTTAATGTTCTCAAGGATTTACATCTTGAATTCAAAGGATATTTTTTATTAACTTCGCACAGACAAGAAAATGTCGATGATAAGGAAACGTTTGAGGGCATCATAAAGGGTTTAGAGCTCGTTTCTAGTGAATTTGGGTTGCCGATAATTTATCCAATTCACCCAAGAGCAAAAAAAAGAATCGAAGAGTTCAACATTTTATCAAAAGATATCATATTAATCGAACCGCTTGACTTTCTGAGATTTATACAACTTGAGAATAATGCAATGGTAGTCCTGACGGATTCAGGTGGTGTACAGGAGGAAACATGTATCCTTAAAGTTCCTTGTGTCACGCTGAGAGATAATACTGAGAGACCTGAAACACTTGAAGTAGGTTCTAATATATTATCTGGAACAGATCCTGAGAAGATTCTAGAATGTACCAAAAAAATGACTATTAAAAGAAATAACTGGATTAATCCATTTGGTGACGGAAAAGCATCTGAAAAAATTATCGATATATTAGTACGAGAATGTACCTAAACCTATTGAAATTGCAAATATGTTGGACTTTGCCTGTGGTTCATATTGTGCCCATGCAAACCTCATAAATCGTAGAGTTTGTCTTTCAACGTTCTATTTCAAAAGTTTTCTTATAGTTTCGCCATGCTTAATTGTTCCCAGACTAGCACTTTCAGCATCTGGATCCACTTTCCGGTCTTCAGGGATGCCTCTGCAAAATATTGATGTTATTACTTTCATAAAATATCCTCTAGATCACGCCCACATGCGGATAACCATCTTGATTTGCTCCACCGGCTATATTATAAGGGTTATCTACAATTCCATCGCTCCCTGCCATATCCTGGTTAGGACCAGATTTGATATCCGGAGACGTCCAACCATTCCAGAAATTACCACCAGCCGGGTAGCTATTGTTCCAGCTGTTTAATCCATTATCATATGCATGAACTATGTTTGAGACCAAATTGTTATGATAAATGGTATTCCCGCTGCTTTCTGAATATACCCCAAAGCCATTGCCAGTCAAGTTATTCAATTCGATCTGATTCCCGATGCCTCCATAGTATAATGCAAGTCCTGCATAGGGATTATTGAATATATCATTGTTCGTAATATTGCTATTATTAGATTGGTCTAAGTAAACACCATAGCAGAGATTATGGAACTTGTTGAATGAGATATTATTGCCATGACTCTGGTAGATATATGATCCAAAGCCATTGTTGGTCAAATTGTTCCTGGTCACATTGTTGCTATTGCTTCCGAAATATAATGCCAGCCCAGCGTATGGATTGTTGTCAATTGTATTGTTATCCAAGAGATTATTACTGGATGAGTCCAGATAAACTCCATAGAATGTATTGTTGAAATAGTTGTCAGCGAAGGTATTCAAGGAAGACGAAAATATATACGATCCAAATCCGTTTTTCCTGAACTCATTATTATTTATGGCATTATTATTACTTCCGAAATACATTGCAAGCCCTGCATATGGATTGTTGGTTATCATGTTGTCAACAATGCTGTTGTCATCAGAATTGTCTATGAAAAGACCATAGAAATCGTTGTTGCTTAAATTATTAGATAAGATATTATTATTGTCAGAATACAGGCCGTATATGGCGAAACCATTACGCTGCATTTCGTTGTTGGATATATTGCTCAAACTTGTGAATTCCATGTTCAATCCTGAGTAGGGGTTGTTACGGATTATGTTCCCGTTAATGATGTCGCCACTGGAGATATCTGTCCTTATTCCGTAGATATTATTGGAAATGTTGTTGCTGGAAATGTTGGCGTTATTCACATGGTTTACATAAACCCCATAGAATCCATTGGTAATGGTAAAACCTGAGATATTCACATTATTGGCAGTTATTGTTACTGCGTTGGCCCCGCTGCCATTGATAATGGTGTTGAATCCTGAACCGGTTATTACAAGACTCTTATTTACATCAATATTTTCCATATAAATGCCAGGATCAACTTTTAATGTATGACCATTCAAGGTCTCAGGAGCATAAATCGCGCCTTGAATCGTCGAGTAGTCCAAGCCTGTATTAAGATTATGTACAGGATTTACATTTTCATCCATTCCATAAATTGCTACTATTCCTGCAGTATCATCTGCAGATAGAGTTCTTTTTATAATTCCATTACTGCCATATCCATACATTGTTTTTCCGCTATCAGCACCTCCGTACAAGTCAAGCAATTGTAACCAATGTCCCAATTCATGAAGTGCTATGGTTTGTACATCCATTTTTAATGAAGATACATTAGTATCCCATGTTAAGCCATCATCAAATATGATATCATTTTGTAAAATAACATGTGGATCTGCACCCCAATATGTCCATGTTGTTGCAATTGAACCACCTGTGGTGCCCCATATCATGGAGTTCTCTTCATCGTATGCAACACTTGTCTTGGTAGATAAACCTCCATAGGTAAATCCGAAATTTGCACCAGCGGTATTCCATGTATTTGCTGCTGCCTGAACTGCTTCCAATTCTCCAGTAATGTCAAAAGTGTTTGGATTCACTTTATATATCGTACCAATTCCAGGCCATTTTCCACCCCCAGATGAGTATGTTACACGGAAATTACCATAATTATCACTGGGAGTTCCATCACTTTTAACAATCTGTACATTTCCAGTACCATCTGGTTTAGTATAGCTACTAATTTCTCCAGGTACTTTGGCAACTATCTGAGAATCATTCCATGATACTATTGTAGCATCATAAGTCGTGGTTCCTATACGCCAAAATCTTGCACTTCCTGTTATCGTACCTAAGTTTGTACCATTAATAATTACGAGTGTACTATCTGCAGCAGCAGTAGGATTTCCCAATTGCGCACATTTTGCCGGACCCGAATTTGGAGTGATATCTATTATATGCGGTGCTGTTGATGGTGTTGTATATTTCTGAATATTTATCTCATCTAGAAAAGTACCATAATCCTGGACACTAGAATCTGATACAAATCGGAAAGCTATCCATACACTGGGTTGTCCGCGCAAGTCACCTAACGAATATACATTCTTAAGATCAAATGTTTCATCTTTCCACGGGGTCCAATTACCCGAAAGCTGATTTCCAGAAAAATTCGAACCGTCAATCGATGCCATATATTGGAAATAGTCATGTCCTTCTTCGGTATCTGTCCAGTGTTTGAATGTCACTAATGCCTCTGTTGCACCGACAAGACTAAATGGCCCATATACCATCCAAGAATTCAGATTTTTTGGATATTTACCGTTGGAAGGTATTGCACCTGTTCCTGCACATCCAGGCCAACCGCTCCATGATCCAACGGCTGACTTATAACTGGTATCGCACCAGGTAGGACTGCCATACGTTGTCCAGGTATTCGGGAATGCCCCTTCAAATCCTTCGTATTTGATTGATGACCATGCAGCATCTATTAATGTTGGTTCTGTAATAACATTACTTTTAGAGGCATTTGCCGAAATTTGTTCAATAGATTTAGTATTTAATTTTTCACTTACAACATCTATGTCTCTTCCCATTTTTCCCTTTTCATTTTTAATCTGTCCCTCCTTTTTTATCTTATGGACAAATTCAGCTAATGATTCACCAGTCTCCTTAATTTTGTCATTTTTAATGGTAAACTTCCCCTGATTCCATCCTACAACCTCATTTCCTTTCGAGAATAGGAATACTTCTTCGTCGTTTTCAAAGAACGGAACATCAGAAACCTCAGCAAATATATCTCCAACCGCTCCACCTGGTACTTTTATTATAATCTGATTGTCAGGATTTCCCTTAAAATACAAATCCACTGAGATTGTAACATCTGTAAATATCTTACCACCTTCCCAATATGATTTTTTATCAATTACTTTTCCGACTATAACATTATCTGATTCTGTGACCAAATCTTTCAAACTTTTCTCCTTGACTAAAGCAGAAGCATCTAAAATTGATATTAATAACAGAAGTGTCGACACTATCAATATAAAAATGATTCTCCGATAGTTTTTCATATATATTCCTTGATTTTCATTCGAGATCATATTACCACCCACCTTAATGATTTATGTATTCGAAATTGGTTTAATGCTCCAAATCAGCAATCAATATACCATCTTATATCGCTTAATCCGGAGCCGTTGATATATAACCTTCTTTTTTTGTCTTTACCCATACAAACTCTTTTTTTGTTAAATTAATATATAAAGCGTTAATAGATATAATGACATTAACCAGATACATAAAAGGTAAAAAAATCACGAAGATACACGATTTGAAATCTTTCTTTAACCAGAGACCTGTTAAAATAGAAGTCACCGGCGCTAAATTGCCAACAGTTCCAAACATCCAGAGCAAAATTCCCCACCATACAAGGGTATTTTGCATTATTCTTATGGGTTCGAACTGATTGACGGCCGTCAATATGAGCGCCAGGAAAGAAAAAAGAGGGACGAAATAGAATCCAAGAACAATAATAGAATCAATTTTCGTGGCGATTGGCATTTTGCTTTTGAGGACGATTTTCCAATATTTAAAGAAACATGCTTGATGCCCAGTTGCCCATCTTTTTCTCTGATGATAATACCTCTTAATACTACTCACTGCCTCTTCATAGCATTCAGCGGTAACATCATATTTGATTTTATAACCCTTAAGAATTGCTTTGAATGTTGATTCAGTATCCTCAGTCAGGCTTGCAAGCCCTATGGTACTCCAGAAACCAATTTCTTCAAGGACATTTCTCCTGAATCCCCCTACAGTTCCACCATATTGTGCAGGAATATTTAATAATCCTCTAGCCCTTAACTCGATTTCATAACCACCAACTCTTTCCAGGTACACCATTCGAGTTATGATGTTTTCATTTTTATTGAAAACTACGACATTTCCCTGCACTGCCCCTACTTTAGGATCTTTAAAATGACGTATTAATCTCCTTATCAGATCTGACGAACATGGAACATAATCAGCATCAAAACAAAGGACGATCTCTCCCATTATTGATCTCAAAACAGAATTCAATGCTGCTGATTTGCCGTTTCCACCCTTCGATCTGTGAACCACTTTAACTTGAGGAGTATTTTTTGATATCTCGTCGCAAATAACTCCAGTAGCATCTATTGATGCATCATTTATAACTATTATTTCCAGCTTGTTTTTTGGATAATCTTGAGCTAATAACCCCCTCAGTGTACCTCCAATAACAGCCTCTTCGTTATGGCAAGGTATCAATATACTCACAAAAGGAGAATAGTTTGGATCAAAGTCAACATCCTCCACTTTATTTGAAATACTACTAAAAACAAAAACAAAATGACGGATCGTATAAATTAAAAATACAATCAAAAGCACAAGAGCGGTTGATTCAAGCAGTATCATATTTCCATTTTGGTTTCTTAACTATGATGAAAAGATAAATAGTCCAGATAAGCATTATCCAGAAAAATAATAACGCCTGGCTCAGGATATGCATTAAAGGAATCAAATAGATATCTGTGGTGACACCAACGAATAAAATCAAGAATATTCTCAAGATATTTACAGCTAAGGTTAGAGGTATAGCTAAACAAATACCTATTAATTTATTTTTTAAACCAACATCTGGGATCAGGATCATAAACAATATGATCGCTGCAGAAAGAATCCCGGAGCATTCTGCAGTTATATCAGCACTTATGAATGTTGTTTTATAGGGAATCGTAACAATATTTCCATACGTCGATGCCGATGTTTCTATAGAAAATATCCTGTATATAATATAGGTATTGATTTCCTGTACATAAGGGATAGCCAAATACATGATGGCAAATATCAAAGAAAAAATCAAAATTCTGGGATAATATCTTCTTCCTAACGTTGTTGCCATCTCCTGTAAATCACAAAACCAATAATTAGAGATACCGGCACTAAAAACAATGAAATTGGAACTGCAAAAGTGTTGGACTTCACCTGGGGGGCATTTTGTGCAGATGCAACCGCATAGATCGTAGAATTTGTCTTTCCACGTTTTATATCAAAAGTTTTCTTCTTAGTTTCTCCAGGTTTTATGGTTCCCATACTAACACTCTCTGCATCCGGATCCACTTTCCAGTCTTTAGGGATGCCTTTCAAAGAAACTTTTGTGGCTATGGCATTTTTATAGCCATTATTCTTGACACTTACTATTGCATCAAATTCATCTTTTGATTTTGCATACTTGCCTTTTATTTCCAGTGTTATCTGTAAAGTTGTATTCTCGATTGGAAATCTATCTCTTTCATGGAAGAAATTATTTATGGTATCTATTATTTTTCCATTCCACCCAGATTGTTCCTGAATATTCTCCTCAGCCTTAACGATACCAACTGAGAACAGAATCACTCCAATCAAAAACATTGTTGTCATTACTTTCATAATATATCCTCCTATATCACACTCACATGCGGATACCTATCCTGATTTGCTCCGCCCGCTATATTGTATGGATTATCTACAATTCCATCGCTCCCTGCTATATCCTGGTTTGGACCTGATTTGCCATCAGGAGAAGTCCAGCCACTCCAGTAATTACCTCCAGTCGGGTAGCTTGTATTCCAAACATTCAATCCGTTATCATATACATGGACTATGTTTGAGACCAGATTGTTATGATAAATGGTATTCCCGCTGCTTTCTGAATAAATGCCGAAACCATTCCCGGTCAGATTATTTGATTCTATCTGGTTACCTGTACTTCCAAAGTATAATGCCAGACCAGCATAGGGATTATTGGAGATATCATTATTCTTGATGAGGTTATTATTGGACTGGTCCAGGTAAGCGCCGTAGTAGAGATTGTCAAGATCATTGAACGAGATATTATTGCCATTGCTCTGGTAGATATATGATCCGAAGCCGTTGTTTGTCAGGTTATTCCCTGTCACATTGTTGCTATTGCTTCCAAAGTATAATGCCAGACCTGCATATGGATTATTGTCAATTGTATTGTTATCCACTGAATTATTACCTGAAGAGTCCAGGTAAATTCCGTAGAATGTATTATTGTAATAGTTATCAGTGATGTAATTCAAGCTAGATGAATAGATATAGGATCCAAATCCGTTTTTCCTGAACTTGTTGTTGTTCACGACGTTATTTTTACTATCGAAATACATTGCAAGCCCTGCATATGGATTATTGTCAATTGTGTTATCGATAATACTATTGCCATCAGAATTATCGATGAAGAGCCCATAGAAATCATTGTTGCTCAAATTGTTAAATGTAAAATTATTACTGTCAACATAGAGGCCATATATCGCGAAACCATTATGTTGCATTTCATTGTTTGAGATATCGCTTGAACTTGTGAATTCCATGCTCAAGCCTGAGTAGGGGTTGTTTCTGATTATATTATTCTTAAATATGTTACTGTTGGATATCTCTGTTCTTATTCCGTAGATATTATTGGAAATATTATTGTTGGAAATATTGGCGTTATTTACATGGTTAACATAAACAGCATAGAAACTACCTGTAATTGAATTGTTTATTAGACTATTGTAATTACTTGAATCTTTGAGCACAATGCCATTTTGATTGTTGGAAAGGATATTATCGTATATCTCATTCTTACTTGACTCGTTGATAAAAATACCTTCATAACCATTGCCATATAAGTTGTTACCAATTATAGTATTGTTTTCTCCGGAATAAAACAGTGAGATACCAGAGTACGAGTTATTCCTGGCTATGTTGCCGCTCACAAGGTTATCACTGCTATTCATCATCAAATTAATGCCAGCTACGTTATTCCAACTTACATTATTGCTGATTACTATATTGTGCCTTGA
>Ga0102851_10002328_pt1 | contig 11389 bp, 19 predicted proteins | sample Mud3Dept3metaG_FD_79558 | JGI IMG/M metagenome (GOLD analysis project Ga0102851, IMG submission 79558) | Freshwater wetland microbial communities from Ohio, USA, analyzing the effect of biotic and abiotic controls - Mud 3 Core 4 Depth 3... | ecosystem: Environmental > Aquatic > Freshwater >...
AAGTACGAATTTCTTTGGTTTGCATTTTGGACAAAGTTCTTTTGCTGTATCAGTTGTTCTTATCATTTTTCCGCATTTATCACAAGGTATATCATACATAGGAATGCTTGTATGTTCAAGAAATCCTACTTGTTTGATAACTTTCATGTAATCAGGATATTTTCTCCCTTCAGGAACAACTGAACACGAATCACATGTCCAAGGGGCAGCACAAATTGACCTACAATATTTATTTTTATCTTCTGGTGGTTCTACCTTTTTAGCAAAATTATCTAAAGATACCATCTAAATACACCTACTGAATCCACATGTTCGGCATGTCCCACAGGCTGTATCTTCCACTTCTATACTGCCGCATTCGGGGCACTTTCTTCTTGTATCATCTGTATCAAATCGCTTAGAATTTTTTACATCAACGACAAGAGAATCAGATGTGGTTACAAAATCTTTTGTTTCATTAAATTTGCTATGTATAAGATTTTGCAACTTGAGGATTTCTTTCATAACCTCTGGTGAATGAACATAATCTTTCATATGTTGGGCAACACCATCCGCACAACTTAAGACTTTAATACGTCCTTTCATATTTGGAACTATTTTGTCAGAACCGCATACTGGACATGCTTTCGCCTTTTTCTTTGTTACGAATTTTTCCTTGCATTCATCACAAACATATTCATTTCCACTTCGTTTCTTAGTTGTACAACTTTCACAATGAACCCTACCAAGCTGATTAATATAAACATCGGGTGATATGTTACTCCTTAATCCAGTTGATAAACTTCTACCAGATGCCTTCTGAGAACCATCGCATCCACCTTTGCCACTATTAATTTGGAAATTTTCAAGTAATCCAAACTTATCAAAGCCCAGAATGTCATAATATGACCCGCAACCGATTATAATCTTCCGAATAATACCAACATGGTCTTGATATCTTATTCTTGGGTTTGGTGCTGTTTTGAGATTTCCACCTACCAAAACCTGTTCATTCTTTGAACCATCACGATAAATTGTAATGCCTTTACAATTATCAGATGCCATCATATATGCCGCAGTAACATCCTCAAGTTTAACATCATTAGGCATGTTTACAGTCTTTGAGATATTGATATCTGTAAACTTTTGGAATGCCACCTGAATGGCTATATGTTGTTGATAAGTAACATCGTGAGATGTTAAAAACAACTTTCTTATATCTTCGGGTATATCTTTAATATCCTGAATTGATGCATGTTTAGAACATTTTTCTTCAATTTCCTTTGTGTACATGCTTCGTTTTAACATCATATCCTTAAAGATTGGATTGGACTCAAATAAGACTCCAAGAGCAATGTGTTTTTCATATACAACGCCAAATATAGGCTCAATAGCCGATGAACAACCCGCTATGATTGACAATGTGCCTGTTGGGGCTATTGCATTGACATTACAATTTCTCATGCCATATTTAGCAATATCCGATTTTAATTCTTTCCAATCGAATCTATCGGTCATATTCTTGAAAGTCCATACTTCGCCTGTTTCCCAAGCTGAACCACTATAAGCAGGGAATGTTCCCTTTTCTTTTGCAAGTTCCATTGATGCCTTTGTTGAATGGAAATTGATAAATTCCATGAGATGCTCACCAAATTCAATTGCTTCTTTTGACTCGTAAGAGATATTCATCTTTGCAAGAGCATCAGCGAATCCCATCAGACCCAAGCCTATCTTTCGTAATAATTTTGTTCCTTTTTCAATAATTGGAACTGCATATTCATTTTTGTCAGGTATACAATCCAAAAATCTTATCGCATGAGGTATATCATTAGCCAATGCTGTCCAATTCATTTTACCACTATCGATGTATTTTGAAACATCAAAAGAGCCAAGATTACATGACTCGGCAATATCTTCGCCCATAGAAATGTTGAGTTCGGGGAAATCCATTGGAGAAACACCCGCATAAATGTTTATTTCACCACAAGGATTGGTATTATGAACTAATCCTATATGTTTGTGACAATTATACTTATTGATGTTATCCATGAAAACAATCCCAGGGTCTCCTGTCTTCCATGCATGTTTGCAAATCATATCAAATAAATCTTTAGCAGGAATTGTTTTATAGACCTTTCCTTTAAATTCAAGTTTCCAAGCTTCATTATTTTTTACAGCTTGCATGAATTCTTTTGTGATAATAACAGATAAATTAAAATTTGAGAGTGTTGTGCCTTCATCTTTAGCATGAATCCAGTCTATTACTTCTGGATGGGAAATAGATAATAATCCTATTGCCGCTCCACGTCTTTTTCCTCCCTGTTTGATAGTTTCAATAGCGGCATTATAAACATTTGCAAATGATATTACCCCTGATGCTATTCCCTGTGTGCTTTTAACAGGTGAGCCTATTGGTCTTATTTCAGTAAAATCTACACCTACTCCTCCTCCGCTTTGAAATATTAGAGCCGCTGTTTTAAGCGTTTGGAAAATAGACTCCATAGAATCATGTAAAGGCAGAGCAAAACATGCCGAATAGTTATGTATTGGCGTTCCCGCATTAAAAGCGGGAGAATTAGGCAAAAACTTAGTTTCACACATTAATTTATAAATCTTATCTGCCAATTTTTTATTATCAGCAATAGTATCTGCAATTCTTCTCCACATTTGCTCTGGAGTTTCTATGATTTCATTCTTTTCATTCTTTAATAAGTATCTTGATTCAAGTACCTGTATCGCATTTGGTGTTAATTGACATTCTTTCCCCATTATTATTCCCCTTCCCCGTAGATACGATAACGTATCATCAATTTAATTTTAAAGTTAATTTAGTTTTAAAAATAAATTAGTTTAAAAGCTAATTTAGTTTTAAAATTAATCTTTAACTAATATTTTTAATCCCTTCGAAATTGAAGCATTATAGACTGTTACTATTGACTGGTTTCCAATATCATACAACATGTACTGGCTATTGAAACTTACATTTTTGAATTTGTAAATTGCCACGCCATTACCGATATATGAACACTGACAAGATGGGTCTGCTCCCAAGTACAAAACATCACCATCATGAGATTCGAAGAAACGAGTTGATGTGTTAAACGTCATTTCTGGAATGTTTATTTCTTTGGAAATATCAGCAAATAATTGCTGCTCTGTTATGTATGAGTTGTTTTTGTTCTGGTCACTTACACTTATAAACATAAATGCAAGTGCAAGAATTGTAACAAGAGCTAAACCCAATGCCATGTTTTTATTTCTGTTGCTATTCTGAAGTTTCTCTATCTTAGCTTCATTTGTGAGTTGATTATCCATAATTATCCTCTAATTTCTGTATCTTACATATAACACATTAACATATATAAAGTTTACCGCAAAAAAGAATTAAGGTCTATAATACAATAGAGCCTTGGCGTAAAGTTCTGCTCTCGTCCATAAATCAAGACCACCATTTGTAAGAATCCTTTTTGCTAAATCTTGATTCTCAAAAACAAATTTAACACTGCCTGGACTGATTATAAATTTTTGTGCTTGGTTACAACCAGCATCACATTGTCCAAGACCATTATATTTGGTAAAATAATAAGTATCGCTTCCAATTTCAATAAAGAATGCGTTATTGTTTAGTAATGCGTTTATCGCATCATCTGAAAGTGACAAGTCTTTCAATAACTTTTCATTGTCAATTGCTCTACTAACTAATTGTACATTTTCAGGCGTATTCATTCCATTAATCATACTTTGTGTATCGACTGTTGCCATTACTTGTGTTGATAAAAGTACCAACACTCCAAATATTGCTATAATTCCTTTTCCTATCATTAAATCAATCTCCCTACTTCTCCCATTCTTTTATTTGCATCTTTTGGATTATTCTCAAATATTACATACCAATAAAGTGCAATTACAACAATTATGAATAATAAAATTGCTATGTGCAATACATATGCCGCAAATGTTGTTAACCCACCATTTTGAATCAAATAGTCCATAGCTTTATTCGAATCCGAGCCAATAAGTGTTGGGTCGAATGATGCAAAATTCATCATGATTAGTATTGAGGAAACCACATAAAGAAGTCTATTATTGAGGAATATCGTTACCAACATCGATAATGCTATTATAGCAAGAGATGGAAACATAAAATAAATCCACACTTGCATCAATGATGCATTTTGCGTAACAGCAGTTGTTTCACCAGTTGTTAGCTGTGTCGAAAATGATTCAATATCCCATCCAAATAAATAAGCTGGTACTGAATGTAAAATTGGGTCGTGTATGTATGTTGCCACGCCAAGCCCCAAAAACATTATTAATACAAACATTTTTGCGGTATCGCTTCCCCTTTCGCTCCGAGTGTTGTTTCCTTTCCTAACCATATTATCCTCTTGTTTTTCGAATATATTAATAGTATTTAAAGGTTCTTATCTTTCCATTAATTTGACCTTAATTTCATCATCTGTGTCATAATAGCCAATAAGTTCCAGTTCAGAAATTGTTCCTGTTCTTGCTAATTTATAAAGATGTTTATTATCATCTGTTGTAATGTAAATAAAAGTTCCATCTAAATATTTGACAAAATATGTCGTATCGGGTGTATCTACTCGCAAAATATCACCCAATGCGTTGAATGACATATTTACATTTTGAACATGACCACCGAGAGATGATGAATGCAAGTTCACATTATACAATTCCATATCCCAATCAACAAGTTCCTGTGTGAGCAATGCTATATGATTAATACCAAAATTCCCATATTTTAAGGCATCTGCTTCTGTATAAGCAAATTGAGATTGATTGGCTTTAAATTTTAAATATCCACCGTTTGGTAGTGGAAGTGCATCACCAGAATTTGTTTGAATTTGATTACCTTTAATCATTATCTGATTACCTGAAAGTGTTCCTTTAATATCTTCGCCAAACTTTGTTAAGTCATTCAATACAACTGTTTGAGGATATGAACTCAAAAATGATTGTGAACCTACAATCATAAATACTATCATGGTCAAAGCTAGTCCATAGTTGAATAAATCCGATGATAAGAAACCATCACCACTATTTTTTTTTGACCTTTGAAATTTTCTCTGCTTCATAATGTATATCCTGTTGTTGCCTTTCTTGCGCTATATTGTGTATAATAAAGAATTCCAAGCCCTATGGCAACTGCAATTAAGAGGTACATGGTATAAGTATCCAACCCTCCAGAAAGTGTTAAAACAAGCGTATTAAAGGTTGAATGCGCTATCCAAGATGCTATAATTCCTTTTGTTATCCATATTAATCCAACTGACACAGCGCCAAGAAGAACTAAAACAACATACATTGTCATTGGGGCTTCCTGTAAGAGATATGTTGGTATATGGATAAATACCCATGTTATTATTCCGAATATGAATGCTATTGGAGCAGATTGAACTATTCTATAAGCAATATAAGGAGCCAAAAATCTCCATCCAATTTCTTCTGCTGGTGCCACGACTGACCATTGCATCAAAATATTAGATGCCATAAAAACACTTGAGGGGATAACTGCTGATGCTGTTGCCAAACCCGCAATTGCAAATGTTGGAACAAATATTGATGCTGTTTTAGGTGAAAGTTCTATCATAAAAGAGCCAACAAAAAATACTATAACACCCGATAATATACCCAATGGTATAGCTTCTCTTATGTTTGTTCCTGTTATACCCATTGACCGTAAACCTTCATCGATTGATGAGTTTCCTCTTGACATTGCAACAATAAGTGCGAAGATTATAGGAACTGCATAGAATAAAATATTAGCGTCCTTCAAAAACAATCCAAAGGTCACTATTGCTAACCCTGTGAATAGGGTTAAAGCTGTTAAAGTAGATGTCTCCCCCTGTTTTACTGCCATATAAGAAGTAGATATCCTTCTTACTTATAAAGCTTTGCCTTAAGAAAAATTTATGACTTTTCAACCCTTTTTAACTCTTTTACCCCGATTCTCCACGAACCGCATGTAGTACAATGTGTTTCCATACCCTTTGCTGTCCATATGAAACCGCAAGTTTCACATTTATATGTTCTTTCAATAACTGTTATTTGATTAAGCCTCTTTTTAAGGTCAGCTATAAAAGATAAATCCTTATTTCGCATAGCTTCCCATTGAAGTTTTTCCTTTGCTAACTTTTCGATAACATCAGAATTGGTTTCAAGTGGGATTCTATTTTCTATTTTGCGTATATTTTCTTCGCATATTGCAACATTCTTTTCATCTAATTTAATACCGTTTTCAATCGCTTCAATTTGACTCATATACCATACCTGCCTATCTCTTTTTACTATAATAAAATCATGTTCAAAGGATAATAAGATTTCTCGTTTTTGCATCACTCATAGCAACTTGGCTCCTTTGAGCCTTTCGATTATCTTAAAGATATCCTTTTCATCAATGTTTCTATATCCTGAACTATCATATTTGGTTATTTGAATTATAACCACGCCATTATCTTCATCAATATCAAACCAATCAATTGTGTCATCACGGACAAAATAACCAACAGCAATTGATATAACCACAAGAATAATAAGCGATAATGGAAATCCTATGCTTGTTAATTCTACTATGTTTTCGCTTATGAACAATATCACCCCAAAAATAATAAAGCCCAAAAAAGCACCGAAATAGCTATAGCCTGGGTTTGCCCATACCAAATCACCATTTGTATCTATTTTCCATTCATAGATATCTGTTAGGACTTTAACAGCGGCATCATACGAACCTTTTATTTTAATTAATATTTGGTCATCGCCCTGATGGGACTTTCTTCTGTCCTCATCTTCTGCGGCGGCTTGAGCAGCCATTCCAATGGCGAGACCTGTGCCTACACCAGCACCATAACTTCCTGAATTCATGTTTTCACCTCAATGTTTTGGAATTTCATAAACTTTGTGAAATTAACTGGAACATGTTCCATAAAAGCATTAAATAAATAGAGCCTTTCGTCCATAGTAAAAGATGTCGCCTCATTTGTTATCCAATTAAGGAAATTAAGGGGAGTTCCCTCTTCTGTTTTGGGTTTAGGTGTTTCATCCTTAGTTATTTCGATTAAGGTCTTTTTATCATCATTATGAAGGACTTTAACTATCATACCTACTACTACCACCTTAGAATATAAAAGGATTTCGGTTATACCCTTATAATTACTTCCTTAAAAAGCGGGTATTTAAGTACATTTTCGGCTGTAACCTCAATAGAGGCATATTTACTATTAAGATGGTTTTTTAATTGACCAAGAACCCTGATAATTCCCTTTCTATTCGATTTATAGTATCCAACTGCTGTAAATTTAAGTTCCATAAGTGTTAATGTAACTTACAGATATTTAAAGGTTATCAGGTATAAAAAGGTATCGGTATTACCGATAATTAAAGAAGTTTTAAATGACCAAAGATTTCTTGATAAACTTCATCCTCAATCGGCTCTACAACCAAACAGGTTAGACTCATCGGGGCAACCTGCGTAAGACCGAAATCATGAACATCCCAATGCCAAATATTACGTTCAGATAAAGTTACCATAAGGGCTTTAATTTCCTCTTCTGAAGCTTTAGTCACCGCTTTCTTCATCATACCGCCTTCCCTCCATAAAAGATATCGCCTGTGGATATCATCAATAATATGGGTTTTTACATAGTCGGTATATTGGATTGCGCCATGAGCAGTTTGAACTCCAATCTTGCCTTTGCCCATTTCCAGGTCTTTATTAATCACGAATGCTTGTTTTAACATGATTTCATCTACTACCCCATTGTATTTAAATGTTTTTAAAAATTAGTCGGATTTTTCCGATTCTTCGATATCTTTACGAAATTCTTTAATTATATCAGTGATTTCGTTATCAACCTTTTTCATTCGTCTTCTTATATCAAAGGCTAAAATCATGATAATAATCATTATAGCAAGCACAATCACATCTAATACGTTATATATTGTTCTTATAGTGATTTCCTCACTCATGGCACAAGTCTCCGCATTAAACTATCAATTCCCTTTAGGAACTCTGATTTCTTTTCATCATCAAGAGCAATTATTTCATCAAAGATTTTTTTTACTTCCTCTGATTGAATCATTCTATCACAAACAATAGCATCCTTTGACATAAGGGTAAAAAATGAAAATGTTATCCTTTCAAATAGTTTGCTTGTAAAGAATTTTCCCAATAGAACCATACCAAGCCCGAAGCCTAATACAATTCCAATCACAAATAGCAAACCCGAAACTGCTTTTATAGGGTCAACTATAAAAATACCAATGAATTCTATAGCCAATGAAATAAGGAAGTACAATGCAAATAAAATCATTGCTGAAAGTATTATAACTTGCCAGTAAGTTACTCTTATTGCCCCATCCCTATATTTTCCGAAGCTTTTACATAGAAACTTTTTAGTCTTATTAGTAATTCCCATATAATTCTATTATAATTTAATAGTATATAAAGCACATCCATAAGTAGAAAGATTTATCTACTACCACGACAATTTAATATCAATGTCAGTCCATTTAAAATATAGTAAAAAAGACTTAAAAACAAGAGATATGTCTTATCTTTTGGAATCCAATATTGATAAAAAGGAATTTTTTGAGTCAAAGCAAACAATTGATAAATCTATGCCAATCATAAGAAAATTTTTTGGTGTTGATAGACTAAACATTATTTATGATTTTTGTTCAGGGCATTCATTCTCATGTTTTTATGCGGTAACACGAGATGTAACAAAATATGCAATAAGCATAGACCAAAGAAATCCCGAATCAACTTATAAAATATCATCGTATTATCCCCAATTCATGTCAAGAGTCACATACAAAGAGGCAAACATATTTACAAATGATTTCAAAATTGAGGCAAACTCTGTTGTTCTTGGAATACACCCATGCCGTGATTTAGCTTTTAGAGTTGCTGAAATTGCTGTGACAAACAGAGTACCCATTGTTATTGTTCCCTGTTGCAAAGGTGGAAATGTAAAATCATGGATTGATTCTTTTGATGACCTATCAGATTATCAACGATACAGTATGAAGATTGCCGAATATATTGATGTTAATAACTATGAAATCCATGTTAAAAAAATTAATACTATTTACACACCCAAAAACATCATAATAATTGGTTTACCGAGATGATAATATGATACCAAAATTTTTAAAAGATTATAAACCTGATATGTCGGGTGAATATTGTGTAATTTGTGGTAAGGAAATAAAAAGTAAAAAACCTTCATGGATTGGAATAAATATGGAAACAGGCAAATACACATATGATGAAAATCTTGCCACTCAGGGTTGGTTTCATATAGGAAAAGATTGCGAAAAGAAACTTGATAAAGATAAAATCTTGGTTTAACCTTTTAAAATCAATTCCTTCAGAAAAAGTCCTCTTACACAAGATGAGTTTTTTAAAAATTTTTAAGGTATTAAGGAAGATGGGGTGTGATTAGTACCCCATTCGTAGTACCTTATCGCTTCCTATTTATAGACTAACTCTTAAGTAATATAAATCTTTCGATTTGTACTAAAATTTATTATCAGGATAATATTGTTTCCCTGTGTTAAACTCCTTATCAGAAATCACCATAATCCAGTTATGTTCTTTTCCCCATCTATATAAAAAGTTATTTTCCCACAATTCAACACTTTGCCCATTCCAGGGGTCATTTAAAACGAATATTCCCTGATTAAAAACATTTATTTTGAATCCTTTTATTACAGAATAATGACCGCATCCATCACCTGAAGGGTCATAAAAATGCGCTATAACAGGCATTCCAAGACTAAGATAATAGAAAATTTCTTCTTTATTCGATTTGTCGTTAACATAACAATAAAGATTTTCTTTACCAACCTCTTCAATCATTTCAGCGTGCATAGTTCCAGTTTTCGTATTAGTTTTCATATGTTTTGATAAAAGGTCTTCTTTTCTATGCTTTCCAAAAAATTCAAAAACCATTTTAAGGGTTGCCGCACCACAGGTATAATCCTTTCTTTGTGCATAAAAAGGCACATCAAGTATTTTATCGGGTTGTTTGGCACTATTTTGATGTCTCTTTCCTTTGCCTGTTAATGGGTCTTTTGTTTCTTTATATGCCATATTATCTATCAATCAGTGGGTCGTAAAATGGACTAAATTTTGCCAAATGCTTTCGATTTTCCTTTTCTTCTTCTATGAATCTTTTCTTTGCATTTTCCATTTCTGTTTCAGTAAGAATGATTCTATTTACAGGGTCGATAAATACCCTTTTTCCCTTACCGAATATAGTTTCATTATCAGGATGTAAAGTTCCCATATTTTTATATCCAGGTAATACAAATAAAGTTGATAATAAACCTTTGAACATAGTTTCACCTAATTAAATAAATAAACTTAACCTATATAAGACTTTCTATAGGTTATTTTTCTTCGCCCAATACCATATTAGTTCCTTAATTTCTGCGCTATCGGGAACATATTGGTCAGAAATCCCAATAACTTCACATTTATAAAGGTATTCTGGATATTTTCTGTTGATGAAGGTTTCCTGTGATAAGTCCATAAGATAAATTTTATCTGCCCAAGCCAAGATTTCTTCATTAACCTGATAGGGATATCCATGATATATTCCTGCTGAGCGAACCTCATATTGTGGTCTATTTTCTTTGAACCAATGTTCGCAACTTGGACTCCGAGACGCATTTCCTGCGCACACAAAAAGTAACTTCATATAACCATATTATTTTCAATGTTTATAAATGTTATGTTAAAAACTAACAAATAGAAACACCAATAAGAACAAAGTAACATACCATAGACCAACAAAAATCAAAAACCGCAAAGTCCAACTAACCTTTTTGGATTCGGGAAATATATATGGAACTATATAAGTTGCTCCTACCAATGGTATTGCTATTATTAACAAGAAAATTAGAAGAAATGGTGAAATTGCCCATGCTAATGCGGTAGCTAACAACACTATAAGAATCATTAATAAACATCTATCCGCTTTAGTAAAACAAATTGCCATTTATCCTCTTTGCCAAATATCATCTTCAGTATAACGTGCAATCTTTTTTTCTTTTCTGATTTTACCAAGAAGTTCACTTAAATATCCATGATGTCTTGCTTCATCACTTGAAATTGAATTAAGTGTCGAATAAAAACCTATTTTAGCATTTTTAACATGACGTGACTCTGTTGCCATCCTTTCATATTTTCTATTATCTTTAACTTCATCCTTCATTGCATCAATTACAAGTTCTTCAAGAGGCGTTGAGGATATTGGTTTATCAAATAAAACTGAACTTGGTGATGGGATTCGCATCAAAGACATATGCATGAGCATTTTATTAAGTCTTGTTGCATGACCCCATTCATCTCTTGCCATACCCTTTAATGTATCAGAAAATC